>JGI20153J14295_10000471_pt1 | contig 33838 bp, 34 predicted proteins | sample COG_03_FD_14295 | JGI IMG/M metagenome (IMG submission 14295) | reverse complement strand
ACACTTTTGGCACTTGCATTGGTTAACCGACTTTGATCCCATAAGAAATATGCCGCGCCCATTGCAGTAATGGCAATTAAAAGAGAAATAATACTGAGCAAGCCACCACCCTCCCTCGACGCTCCGCCGCCATGAGAGCCTGAACGCTTAGAACTTTGGCTTTGGCCAGCCAGCGATCGCCGACCGGCCACTTCATCCTGAGCAGGTGCCATGCGTGGAATATTTTCTAATTCATCATTATCGCGACGGTTCACATCGACCTCTCAAGCCACGCAAGGAGCGCTAGCATTCCAATTAATATCGTCTTCGACTCAATCACGCCAACCAAAGTCCAGCGGTCAGGTTGCACATTAGATCCTGCACCAGTATTAAATGCGTCGACCTGTGATTATAAAGCTATGCCGGTAGCACTCAATGCCATTGTGCATTCCTTCACGCTAAAGGGGCTCAACAATCGCAGTAAGGTAACGGCTTTGGCGAGCTCGGCACCACTGATGGTAAATAAAGCCCCGCTTATCGCTCAGCAGTAAAAGTTTTTCATAAAAAAAGGAGCCTGAGGCTCCTTTTTTTAATTCATTGGCATAGGTATTCGCTACAAATAATAAGCCAACCCAAAGATCACTACCGTTAACGCTATGGAGCAGTGAATAACGCCTTTAACTGTCGTCAAGGGGCCCATTTTACCGGCAATTGCATTCACTTGGAGCGCTAGAATCAAAGCCATAGCCAGCATAAAGCCTAGACCGCCACCGCTACCGCCTTCGGAAAGCAGACGGGCGTAACCGCCAAAGTGCGGCCCAGCGAGCATGCCAAAAGCCATAGGCGCTGAAAACAAGGTATTAGTGCGCGAGGCCAACAAGGCTTTAGCACCGGCCGCCGCAGCGTCACCTTCTTTCATTCCCAAAGCAATCTTCTGGTTAGGCCAGATCACCAGCCAAACATTTAAAAACATCAATGTGCCCATTGATGAGCCTAAAACAATATAGTCATTAAGAAGGCCCTTACTGTGCAGGCTACCAAGTAGCAGCACGCCAGTAATAAACGTCAACATTGCAGCCCAACGAAACCACCACAGAGCTTCAGGCGCTAGTTTCGCTTTTGCATCGGCCAAGCCCTCGGGTGTAGCCGCCTTAAAATAACCACCTTGAATAAAATTAAAGTAATACAGTAAACCTATCCATGTGATTCCAGCTAACAAGTGCAACCAACGAAAAAGGAAATCAGCGATCAACATACAATTGCTCCTAAATTTGAAAATATCAAAAAGTGAATGAATGGTTAATGCTTACTTACCAGAGCATGAAAACCCTGAGGCTTGGCGCCCACTATGAAGTACAGGGAGCGAAATACCTTAATAAAAAATAGCCTAGTTATTTTAGTCCAAATACCTAAATAATTCATGCGACGCATTACCGCACATTGCCTGTACAAAAAACATGCTGGCCTGAGTTTTTGAACCACAAAAAAACCCGGCGCATGCACCGGGTTTTTTGTGAACAAGCAGAGCTTACATCATGCCGCCCATTCCACCCATTCCACCCATTCCGCCCATGTCAGGCATGCCGCCAGCAGCACCGCCACCTTGCTCAGGCTTATCGGTGATCATCGCTTCAGTAGTGATCATCAATCCAGCAACTGAACCTGCCGACTGCAATGCAGTCCGCGTTACTTTAGCAGGATCAAGAATACCCATATCGATCATATCGCCGTATTCACCTGTAGCGGCGTTATAGCCATGATTGCCGGACTGGGCCTTCACTTCGTTAACCACAACCGACGGCTCGCCACCGGCGTTAGCAACGATTTGACGCAGCGGCGCTTCCATCGCGCGACGGGCTAGATTAATCCCCACTGTCTGCTCTTCGTTGTCGCCTTCCAGGCCGTCAATCGCCTGTAAGGCACGCACTAACGCAACGCCACCACCGGGTACTACGCCTTCTTCTACCGCTGCCCGAGTAGAGTGCAATGCATCTTCAACACGCGCTTTCTTTTCTTTCATTTCGATTTCTGTGCCCGCGCCCACTTTAATTACTGCAACACCGCCGGCCAATTTAGCCACACGCTCTTGTAATTTTTCGCGGTCGTAGTCAGATGAAGTGTCTTCGATCTGTGCACGAATTTGCTTAACGCGTGCTTCAATCGCAGCCACATCACCTGCACCATCAATAATGGTCGAGTTCTCTTTGCTCATGGTGATGCGCTTAGCTTGGCCTAAATGCTCAAGTGTCGCGGTTTCAAGATCAAGGCCGACTTCTTCAGAAATCACAGTACCACCAGTCAAAATGGCAATATCTTCGAGCATTGCTTTGCGACGATCGCCAAAGCCAGGCGCTTTGCATGCAGCGACTTTAACGATTCCGCGCATGTTGTTCACAACTAAAGTTGCCAACGCTTCGCCTTCTACGTCTTCAGCGACAATCACTAACGGACGACTCGCTTTAGCTACGCTTTCAAGTAGTGGCAACAGCTCGCGAATGTTAGAGATTTTCTTATCAACCAACAAAATGAATGGTGCTTCTTGCTCAACACTCATGTTTTCTTGATTGGTAACAAAGTAAGGTGAGAGATAGCCGCGATCAAATTGCATACCTTCAACAACTTCCAGCTCATTCTCAAGACCGCTACCTTCTTCAACAGTAATAACGCCTTCTTTGCCTACTTTGTCCATTGCCAAGGCAATGATTTCGCCCACTTGCGTATCGCTGTTAGCTGAGATGGTGCCAACTTGAGCAATTGCTTTGGTATCAGTACAGGGCGTGGATAATTTTCGCACTTCGGCGACAGCAGCCGTTACTGCTTTATCGATACCGCGCTTTAAATCCATTGGGTTCATACCCGCAGCAACCGACTTCAAACCTTCGCTAACGATGGCTTGAGCCAGTACAGTTGCCGTAGTCGTTCCGTCACCGGCTTCATCTGAAGCTTGTGATGCAACTTCTTTGAGCATTTGCGCGCCCATATTTTCAAACTTATCTTCAAGCTCGATTTCTTTTGCAACCGATACACCATCTTTTGTGACGGTTGGAGCACCGAAAGCTTTGTCTAGCACTACGTTGCGACCTTTAGGCCCCAGTGTGGTTTTTACCGCATCCGCTAGGATATTTACACCGTCGAGCATTTTAGCGCGAGCGGCGTCACCAAATTTCACGTCTTTAGCAGCCATGATTCATTACCTTAATCTATTGGTTAAACAAAAATAAACGCTTCAACATCGAACATTCAGCAACATTGCGCTGACACCGATGTTGACGGCGTATAGCTAGTCGATTACTGCTTTAATGTCAGACTCTGACAAGATAACAAGGTCTTCACCGTCAACTTCGATCGTATCGCTACCGGCATATTTACCAAATACAATGACATCACCGACTTTCACATCAAGCGCACGGACTTCGCCGTTGTCGAGAACCTTGCCATTTCCTACAGCAATAACTTCACCCTGATTGGGCTTTTCTTTGGCAGAACCAGGCAATACGATACCGCCAGCTGAGGTAGACTCTTCCTCATTGCGACGCACGACAACTCGGTCATGTAAGGGACGAATTTTCATCTTTCGAGGTCTCCTGAAAAGACATTATGAATAAATTTCCTGCCAACCATCTGATCAACAAACAACCAAATCAAAGCCGGCAGCTTACCCAGTTAGCACTCTCCACTCGAGAGTGCTAACTAAGAGGCGCACTTTACCGTCTCGCACATTAAATGCAACCGATTCGAACTAAATGGTAAATTGCACACCCTAGCTAGATGGGGGCAGATGACTCAATAACAAGGCCTGTTTAAAAAAAATCTGCTCCTCAGCCTTACTGGTCGTCGCGGGTATACTCGCCTTCGATAGTGCGACTCCCATCTTCGGCACGCTCTACTACGATAGAGCCTGTACCCGATTGCTGTGCCGACTGATGAGAACCGGCTGGCATCGCGCCCCACAAAGTAGAGCGCATAACTAACTTAGCGGCAATGAATCGGCGACTCAAGGGCATCAAAAATACCAAGCCGAGCAGATCGGTTGCGAAGCCAGGGGTCAAAAGCAGCGCCCCGGCCACCAATAGCAAGGCTCCTTCCACTAGCTCAACACCCGGAATTTGCCCTTCGGCCAGCATCCGCTGAGCCCGCATCAGCGTAGCCAGGCCCTGCGCACGCAAAAAATAAACGCCTATCGCCGCCGTTAAAATAATAGAAACAATGAGCATTGGAGCACCGAGTACAGAGCCAACTTGGACTAATATCCAAACCTCAAGTAACGGCACAAGAAAAAACAGTAAGAACAGGTAGCGATACACAGTATATTTACGTCAAAATGTGAATTCGTCAGGCCAGCTGAGCCGACGATGGATTAATCGTGCATTCTAGTATACCCCAGTCTAAAACCCCATGATGCAAATGCCGCACAGTGAGCGCCAATAGGATAGAATTGCTACACTATTTAATAGGTAAACAAGGCACAGGAACCGAGTCGACTTGTTGCGCTCTAAATGTTGAACGCATAACTCAAAATTCCTTCAGCCAAAGCAAACTAACCCTGTGGGCAGCACACAAACGTCACTTTGCATGATCTCACTCATTAGAGCTCTATTTATGTCTTTTAAGCAAAAAAAACTAGCCTTACTGCTATTGGCGCCACTGCTAGTCAGCCTCACGGCTATGACTCTGGTCACACAGGAGGCTGAAACCGATGCCTCAACTGCTGGGCTGACTTACTTAGAACCAGAAATTAAGCATGCACGCACGGCTGAAGAGATCCTCAGCAAATTGCAGCGCCGGCATTACGAAAAACGCCCTTTCAACGACCATATCTCGTCACTACTACTCGACACATACTTGGACAACCTCGACCCCAATAAAAGCTACTTCACCGCTGCTGACGTCGCCCAATTTGAGCAGTATCGCTTTGCTCTAGACGATGGCATGCGCCGGGGCAATTTAAAGCCCAGCTTTATTATGTTTAACCGTTATCGAGATATTGCCATCGACCACCTGGAGCGGATCATTGGAGACCTACCCAACGATGTTGCGGCACTCAATTTCAGTCGCGACGAAACCATTGAGCTCGATAGCGAGACACTTAAATGGGCCACCAACGACGAAGAGCGCGACGAAAGGGTCCGCAAATCGTTAAAAAACTCAGTGCTCAGTTTACGGCTCTCCGATAAAGATGACGAAGCCATTCTTGAAGCACTAGAAAAACGCTACAAAAATCAGCTCAACCGTCTCAAGCAACTTAATGCTGAAGATGTTTTTCAGGTTTATATGAACTCGCTGGTGGGTCTCTATGACCCACACTCTAACTACATGTCTCCGCGTACCAGTGAAAACTTTTCAATTAATATGAGCCTTTCGCTTGAGGGCATCGGCGCAGTATTGAGTAGCGATGGTGAATACACGGTGGTTGAACGCTTGGTAAAAGGCGGTCCGGCCGAACTACAAGGCGATTTAAAACCCAAAGATAGAATCACCGGCGTTGCACAAGGCAATGAGGGCGAGGTTGAAGACGTCGTTGGCTGGCGCCTAGATGAAGTGGTGCAACTTATACGTGGCAAAAAAAATACCACCGTAAAACTTGAGGTACAAAACAAAGACTCAGCAAATCAATTTGAAAGTAAGTACATAAAAATTGTCCGCAATAAGGTCAAACTCGAGGAGCAGGCAGCGCAAAAAGAAGTGCTTGATATTCACCACGACGGAGCTTTGAAAAAGATTGGTGTGGTGCAGGTACCCACCTTTTATCATGACTATGAAGCAGCTATGCGCGGTGAAAAAAATGTGCGTAGTACGACAAGGGATGTACGGTTACTACTGAGCGAACTGGATGAGGAAGGCGTCGACGGTATTGTTATAGATTTACGCGGTAATGGCGGAGGCTACCTCGAAGAGGCCAGAACACTCACCGGGTTATTTGTAGAGCGTGGTCCTGTTGTGCAGATCCGCATGTCTAACGGAAAAATAAAGTCGGAGGCCAACTACCCCAACCCTGAGCACTACGATAAGCCTATTGTAGTGCTGATTGATAGATTGAGTGCATCCGCGTCGGAGATTTTTGCAGGCGCAATTCAGGATTATAGGCGAGGCCTTATTATTGGTAGCCAATCGTTCGGTAAAGGCACCGTACAACAGGTCACCTCGCTCAATCACGGAGCGCTCAAATTGACGGAAGCTAAATACTATCGCGTGTCAGGCGACAGCACGCAGCACCGCGGTGTTATTCCCGATATTGCCCTCCCTAGCTTGTACGATGCGAGTGAAATTGGTGAGGATACGCTAGATCATGCACTCAACTGGGATCAGGTGCCACCGCTTAGGCATCGAAGATATGGTGACTTCGCACCCATTACCGAACAAATCAAACAGAAGCATGAGGTTCGCATTAAGGATGATCCTGACTACCGCTACTTAATCGAGCAGATCAAGCTCAATGACAAATACAATGCGATGAGCGCGCTACCTCTCAACCTTGAGGTACGCCAGGCCATGATAGAGCAAGATGAAAGCGAACGTGAGTCGATCGAAAACGAGCTGCGCATAGCTAAAGGATTACCCCCGCTAGATAAGGAAAATAAAGACGGCGATAAAACTGCAGCGAATGGCGAAAGTCAATCTGACGGTTCAACCAGCCCTATTGCTACACAAGAAAATGCCAGTACAGTAACGAATCAGGAAGATGCTGACGAAGAAGACAATGACGCACGCACAGATTTTTTATTAACTGAAGCGGCTAACATCTTGCTCGACGCAATCACTTTATCGAATTCGCCAAGCTTGCCCTTACAAGATCGAGTAGCGGCCAATGCATTGGCTAAACCGCCCGCCAAAAATATCCCAGCATCAACCGCTACCCACTAATACACCACTGCCGAACTCTCCGCTACTCAGTAGCGGAGGTCGGTATACGCATAGTGACAAATTCTTCGGCGGCCGTAGGGTGCACACCAATAGTGCTATCAACTATTTGTTTGGTCACGCCCGCCTTTAATGCAATTGCCAAGCCTTGAATAATCTCTCCCGCATCCTGCCCCATCATATGAGCACCCAGCACTTTATCACTTGCAGTATCGACTACGAGTTTCATGTAGGTTCTTTCCTGCCGACCGCTCAGCGTATGCTTAAGGTGGCGAAAATCTGATTCGTAGAGCTCGATATCAAAGCCGTCCTCACGAGCCCGCTCTTCAGACAAGCCCACGCTGCCAATATTGGGATGGCAAAATACTGCCGTGGCAATTGCCGCATAATCAACTGTTCGCGCTGCATCTTTAAACCAAGTATCGACGAACGCCATACCTTGCTCGATAGCCACAGGAGTCAACTCCGGAGTCCCTATTATGTCGCCAAGCGCAAAAATACTCGGCTCGCTGCTTTGAAAATATTCATCGACAACAATCTCGCCATTATCGCGACGTTGAGTTGCGGTGTTATCTAAACCCAAGTCACTCGTATACGGGAGACGTCCCGTCGCATAAAGCACTGCGTCATAGCTTCGCTCGACTGACTCATTAAACTTAACCGTAAGCTGCCCAGCACTTTGCTTTTGTATTGCGAGCACTTGGCTTTGCATCATCACCTCAATGTTTTGGCCGCGCATCTCCGTCAATAATTTTTTTCCTAAAGCGTGATCAAAATGCTTCAAAAGCTGATTACCTCGATAGGACACCTCAACCTCCACACCTAGACCATGTAATATACCCGCAAATTCTAAGGCGATATAACCGCCGCCCACTATCAACAATCTCTTAGGCAGTTCATCTAAATAAAACACATCGTCGGAAGTGATAACAAGATCACTGCCAGGGAAATTGGGTACGTAGGGCTTACAACCCGTGGCTATGAGAATTCGAGCAGCTGTGTAGGACTTTCCATCGACTTCGATAGTGTGCGGATCTTGAAGACGCGCACGCCCTCTTATCAATTCAACGCCTGCACCGTCGAGCAAACTGGCGTAAATAGTATTCAGCCGTTTTATTTCTTGGTCTTTGTTATCACGCAATGTAGGCCAATGGAACTCGGGGGGTTGTAACGACCAGCCAAAACCGCGCGCGTCGCTAAAATCACTGGAAAAATTGGCTCCGTAATAAAACAGCTTTTTGGGCACGCACCCAACATTGACACACGTGCCTCCTAAAAATTGCTCTTCGGCAATGGCAACCTTGGCACCCGCTTGCGCCGCCATACGCGAAGCACGAACGCCACCAGAACCGGCCCCAATGACAAATAGATCGTAATCGTACATTCACACTCCAATATTACATTAATTAAATTTAGCCAATTAGCGCGGCCAATAAAAAAGCACCGACGAACGATCAGCCACATGCTCGATAGCCAGCGCGAACGAACGCCGCTATGAGAGGCTGAGTATTATTAGGGATTTCTTAGGCCGTCGCTAGACAATTATGCCGGCCAAGCGAGCAGGACACCAACCTTCCTAGCAGCACTGCATCGCTGCCGCGGCAAGAGGATAAAACAAACTTTCAGATTTCGGTGTGTCGCGAAAAGCGTCGAACGGTACGCTTATATTTTTGCTTCGAAACGACCCGTGCGGCGTCGGTCTGTATTTCGGCGTGTGTCAAGAAGCGGCTTTTTCGGGTGCAGCCGACGATCTCTATTGCGGCGCCGATCGACAAACCTCGGCTGAGCCGTCGGATCAATCGCATCGGCATTCGCGGTATTGCGGGCACGGGCGGCTGGCGCCTGACGATTAACCTCAGTGGGCGATGCCGTAACACTTGAACCTACATTTGGAATAGAAGCCATACTCATACCGACGAAAATGACTGAATCAATAGACTTGTCTCGAGAAGTATATTTTTTATACAGCTCGGCGTAAAGTCGAAAATTTAATCACCATTAAACTGACAGGCTTACTAATAATATCGGCCCAAAATTGCCAAACTTGAACCCAATTATGATTAAAAACCGTTTAATCACGCATAACAAGGAGTTAGAGAGCTTTTATGAAGTAAAATAGCAAGCGCTGTTACTCGAATAAAAACGCTCATCACCCTGCACAACTCAACAGCTAGACAACCACTGTGCAACCCAACCGCTAGCCAGTTAAACCATCCGCCATGCCGGTGACGCTACATGCCCGTACATCTTCAAAAAATCCATCTCAACCGAAGACCCCATGAATAGCTCACGCAGATTTAAAACATACAAAAATCGTTAGACTAGCGTCGTCCATCAACAATTGCGCATCAATTGATTTGAATCAATAATCTTTGCCACGATTATCGTTTAACCCGCCCCTTGCGCTAAGGGCAGCATTGATCGATGACATCGTAATCGGTACCTGCGAAAAAAATTACCGTGACCTATCTCTAGGCAGCCGTGTAGCATGATGCAACTATGGCTGGCGTTGAATTCCCGGCTAAGAACGGGCTGCTGGCCCTGCCAACAAAACGGTTGTAGTTGCTCCCTTCGCTGTTAAGATAGCTCGCCCACACCCTAATGGTCCCTCACTCGCACGACAATCTCACACCCTCTAGCGGGGGTATACTAGCCAAAATTGAGACTACCCTTTGAACATTGCAGAGACATTTACTGGCACGATCCATAACCTCTCGAGCGGTGGCCTCGGCGTATGCACCCACCCCTCAGGTAGAACCGTTTTTGTAAGTGGTGCCTGGCTTGGAGAATCAGGCCAATTCAAAATACAGCGGCTTAAGGGCTGGGTTGGCTTTGCTAACGTTGTAACTCTTGACGTGCAATCACCCCACCGAGTTACGCCAATATGCTCTTCCCATGGATATGGCGCGAACCACTGCGGCGGCTGTAGTTGGATGTTTGTCGACTATGAGGCTCAGCTCAGCGCCAAACAGCAACGGGTCAAAGCCACGCTCAAGCGGGTGCTCAATGAGACTACCTCAAGCAAGGCACCCAAACGGGTCGGTCAGTGGCTTGAGCGCATTGAGACGATCTGGCCTTCGCCAAATCCACTGGGCTATCGCAATCGCGCGCAGCTCAAAACTGACGGACAAAAGCTTGGTTATCTCGCGCTTAAATCTAACCAGCTGGTGGATGTGGAGCAATGCCTAATTTTGTCGCCAAGCAACCAGCAAACGCTCAGCGCGCTACGTGAAAAGCTACCCAACACTGAATGGCGCACACGCGCACCCTCACAGCACTCGCGGCGCCATGCAAAAACATCGCTCAAAGGTGCCGGAAACAGCACCCAAATACGTGGTTTTAATGCGCCCGCTGGCCCTGTGCATGGTCATCATAAAAAAAGAAAAGTAGCCTGGACCACCTTGGACATTGATGAGGATACCGACGCTGATAACGTTCAAATTAATCGTCGACTCCCTTTTCGGCAAGCCAACAGTGCTCAAAATCAACGGATGCAGACGTGGCTCAGCGAGCGGCTGCAAACGATTCGGGGCGTCTCACAATCGCCGCTCAAAGTATTAGAATTGTTTTGTGGCAGCGGGAACTTCACAGAAGTCATTGCAAACGCAGGTTTTGACGACATTGTTGCCGTGGAGTGTATTGCTCAGGCACTACAGGCCTTAGACAAAAAGCAACTGCGCAATGTCAGCACCACTCTGTGCGATTTGTACGACAACAAAGCATTCACAACTCTGATGCAAACGCACCACAACGCAGACGTGTTGATTTTAGACCCGCCCCGTGATGGTTTGAAAACGATTGATTGTTTATTTACTCATTCAGCCAAGTGCAACAGTTATCGCGATGTATTGTACATATCCTGTAATCTGGCGACATTCAGTCGCGATTTAGTAACGTTTGTCGAGGCTGGATTTTCCGTTCAACAAATCCAACCACTCGATCAGTTTCCGCAAACACCCCATATTGAGCTGCTCTGCCATCTATCAAAATAAATTTTCTTGTAGCTGGTAATAACGGTAACAGGCAAATAACAATACGCTCTGCTCAACTGTCACTCGCATTGTCCAGTCTGGCGTCATTATTCTATGAACGACACAGCTAAGGGCCCAGATATTTTTTGCCATCAAATGAACTCTGCATCAACAATAGATTCAACAGAGATAGCCAAGTGTATATATTTATTGATTAATCGATAACTCTCTTTATCAAACCACGCTTGCGTTGGCTTATCTAATAGAGCCGCTATATCGCCGCCATCGTTGACCGTACCCAAATAAACCCAGTTATGAATAATATGCATAGCCTGATTGACAATTTCACTGTCGCGCCAATCTTCAGCTGACTCAACAATCACTGCGGGACCATCAAAGGGCCAAGACTGGATCTTACTGGCAACAAAGGCTGCCTTTACCCGCATATTGTGCTGAACAATTGTTTCTTCCTTGGCGCATACACCCGCACACTTTTTTAGTTGATAATTAAAACAGCGCCCTGCCCCTGCTTCTAACCCCAACATTTTCTTACACAGCTGAAAATCGTCTACTACGCCCATCAGCCATTTATTGGCAGCGGCTTTACTTGGATAAAGCCCGTAAATGTGGGCAGCAAAAGACGGCAGTCCATCAGCACTCGCTTCGGAAGGTCGAGAAACAAGGTTAGGTTGCAATGCCCCTTGTGCGTTTTCAATCAGCTCAAAACACCATAACCGCTTATAGCGTCGCTGACGCCTATTATAAATAGGGCTATGAACTTTGATCTCATGATTTTCAAGTAACAGAGCGCCCAATTCGCCAATGGTAGAAGTCCAATCAATATCGCGAACTTCTTGAGAGAGCCGCATCTCTTTGCTGCTAGTCAGATCAGCGCTGAAGTGCGACATGACTCGCTCGCGCAAGCGTACACTCTTGCCAATGTATAACAGCGTGTTGCCCTCTCCGTAAAAGCGATAAACCCCTGGCACATTAGGCATTGCGCTAATGGTTTCGTTGGACACATGCACCGGCTGAGAAGGCCGCTGGAATTGTGCGCGCGCAGCAGCATTAACCGCATCAAGACCTTGATCGTTAATCGCATATTCCATAAACGCGATCATTGCCTCTACATCAGCAATAGCGCGATGACTTACCTCACGCGTATAATCAATTCGCTCACAAATAGTATCGAGACTATGCCGTGAGAACTGAGAATATAAAGCCTTAGATAATTTTACCGTGCAAACAATTTTTGGCTTAAAACTATAGCCGGCCTGAGCAAACGCCGCCTTTAAAAAACTGTAATCAAACCGCGCATTATGGGCAATGAACAATGCCCCATCGAGCAACTCAAACAGCTGCGCCGCGCACTCATTAAAATACGGCTGCTCAGCAACCATAGCGCCACTAATGCCGGTCAGTTGGCTAATAAAAGCCGGAATAGACTTGCCAGGATTAAGCAGTTGTTGAAAATCTAGAGAGTCACCATCAGGATGAAACAAACGCAAACCTACTTCGGTAATACGCTCCGATTGCGCGCTAGCGCCAGTTGTCTCAAGATCGACAAACGCACAGGGTTGCCCGAGTATCATAGCGGGCTCACCACGTAAAACGATGGATTACATTGAGGCATTTACTGATCGGTATCTGTGGGTTGCAGCATGCGATAAAACACATAACCACCCAACCCACCCGCGACGGCCTGACTCAGCAGACCTGCTAGATGTCTTGTTGGAGCAACCGCCGATACATCAAATACGAGCTTTAACGTAATGTGCACGGTTAATAGCGCTACGAATCCTGCCAGCGGGTAAAGGATGAGCGGCTGCTTAAATAAATATTTGACTAATAGCCATGCAACCACAAACGCTATCAATAAACCGATGCCGATCACGGGCAAATAAATACCAAGCATATTAGCTAGGTCGTGAAATGCAGCTGCAAAGCGGACACTCATACCAACTGGCAGCCCCAATTGCACAACGCTTGCAATATTCCATTGGCTGACAAAAATCACTGCAGATATATAGGTCACCAATACTGCTAGGAAGAAACCACTGGCTGTACGAATCATTCGGTTTTCTCTATTACATTTACCCGTTATACTTTAAAGCAAGTCAGGGAGAAAAATGACTTGGGCATCTGGCTGCGCAGTTTACTATAAACCTTATAGACTGTCCCGCTCGCAATATGCGCACGCTCCGCGGCCTCAACACATCCACTGTCGAACCGTCATTATCTGATTCACACACAATTTTGGAACGGGCATATGCTTTACACTATTTTCTTAGCCTTGCTATTCATCGGTATGCCTGCGCAGGCAAACTATAAGCTAGAAACCTTGGCGAGTGGACTTGACCACCCATGGAGCATTGCGTTTTTACCGAACAACGAATATTTAGTTTCTATGCGTGGTGGAGAGCTACGTCGATTCAGTATGACTGATCAACAAGGCGTCACGCTATCCGGAGCACCCGCAACCTATGTTCAAGGTCAGGCAGGTTATTTTGACATTGTTCTCGACCCGGATTTTACTACCAATCAAACAATTTATCTCGCCTTTGCTCACGGCACAAAAAAGGCAAGCACAACGAGCATAATACAGGCAGTACTGGGTGAAAAAAGCTTGGAAAATGTAGTCACCATTTTTACGGTATCCCCCATGAAAAACGGCGCAAACCATTTCGGCGGTAGGCTCCAATTTATGAATGACGGCACCCTCCTCCTTACCACAGGGGATCGATTTGAATATCGAGAGGATGCGCAAGACACTTATAGCCAGCTCGGCAAAATCATTCGAATTGAGCGCTCTGGAGATATTCCCAGTGACAACCCTTTCAGCGATGGCCAACACGGCGACCCAGCTGTTTGGAGTTATGGCCACCGCAACCCACAGGGCCTCACTTATAACACCAAAACCAACACCGTTTTTATGCATGAACACGGCCCAAGAGGGGGTGATGAGGTGAACATAGTTAAGCCTGGCCTCAATTATGGATGGCCTGCCGTGACACACGGCATTAATTATTCTGGCGCGCAAATATCCCCATTCACCACAGCACCAGGTATGGAAGATTCAATAAAACACTGGGTTCCCAGCATCGCACCATCAGGCTTGGCTTATTATGATGGCGAAGCCTTTCCAGACTGGCGCAACAGCCTATTTGTTGGCGCACTCCTCAACAAAGAAGTACGCAGGCTTAGCCTAGATATCAACAATCGAGTGGTCGCTGAAGAAACGCTTTTTGCAGAGATAGCAGAACGGATTCGTGATGTGCGGGTTGGGCCGGACGGTTTGATTTATATTCTCACCGACAGCTCCAAGGCTAAGCTTATACGCGTATTACCTTTACCATAACAGCGACAACATGCACATCACGAAGACTTAGCCTGAGCTAGCATCTCCTGCATTTTTTTGTGCAGCATATTCACGCCCTGTAGCGGCCGAACCATCACTTTAAATTCAGCGATTTGCCCTGCGGCATTCCAGCGGATCATATCGATCCCATTGATATGAACGCCATCAATCTCCACCTCGAACTCTAGTACAGTATCATACCCATCGTTTACCTCTCGAACGTACTGAAACGATTGATTGGAAAAAACATTAAATGCTGCCGCTAGGTAAATAGCAGTAATCTTTTTTCCTCGTTGAGGTGTGTGCACAACCGGGGAATGGAACACAACGTCCTGCGCAAGCATGTTTTCAATGCCTGTCTTATCATTATTTTTTGCAACATGATACCAAGCATCCATTCGTGCAACGCTATCCTTTTCACTTAATTGACTACTCATCAAAGAAAACTCCAATCATTAAACCATACGCCGTACAACGCTCGTTGAAAGTAAACGATTAACCCGCTAGTAGCCGCTCTCAACCCCATAGCTACCAAAGCAGCAATATGGCTGCCCGAACGATCAACGCAATCAATATCAAAGACGACAGAGCAAAGATTACAAACCTTACTTCAATCTTGTTCCACAGCACCTGCACTAGACTATGCACGACACGCAAAGCCACATAGCCCCAAGCCAACATAACATTCATCTCATTGGCAGCACCTGCGAGCGCCAAAATTAAAACCACTGCGTAAAATAAAGTAGGCTGCTCCAGCAAATGGTTATAATTATCGGCCTTCCAGCGAACCCTGGGTGGCAGTTCTGACATTTGTTGGCCGGCGGGTAACCGAGGATCCGAAACCATTTTTAACTTAAACATCGCCGGCAAACGTGTCGCATACATCCAAAAAAACATTACGCTATTCAGTACCAGTAAAGCTACAAGCGGTTTTAACATGACGGTTGATTCGAGCACGATGTTTCTCCCTTAAAAAGTTCTAAATAATAAATGCATTAGCCAAGAGATTAAGACAATATTTTTCATTAGATTGATCTGACCTGCTTTNCATCAAGGCAGAGCGCTACTGACTGCTGCTGTGTACGCTTCATGCTCATGTATGTCGTTATGAACCGCCCCATCAATAATGACCAGTTTCGCTCGATAGCTTTTGTTGGCAAGCCTATGTGCATGGCTTACAGGAATCAATGGATCATCCTCACCATGAACTATGAGTACGGGCGCTTTCACCTTAGCAATAATATCATCGGTGGCCAATGGATAGCGCAATAACCGCGCTGGCAGCCATGGAAATTTTAATCGAGCCATAGCCAGCAGACTCGTATACGGCGACACTAACACTAGCAACTGAGATTCGACCTCAAGAGCGAGCTTAGCTGCTAAGTAGGTCCCAATCGAACGCCCATAAATAACCACCGGGAATTTTTTATCACAATAGGTAGCAGCAATACTCTCCCAAGCCGTCCGCACATCCGCCTCAAGTTGCACCTGACTTTGTATACGGCCACTGCTCTTGCCATAACCTCGGTAGTCGAGCATAAATAAATCGTATTTTTCACGACGATAAAAATCAACATCAGGCACCCAGCGGTCGAGGTTGCCTACATTGCCATGCAAAAAGAAAATGAGCCCTCGGGCACCTGGCTGTGAAAAGTGTAACGTACTCAGAATTGCACCATCAACCTTAACCCACTTTTCTTCAAGGCCTGATAAATCAATAAACTGATGAGAAGGATTCAACTTCCGCCCTGGAAATATCAACCGCTCTTGAAATAAATAAACGGCCATCGCAAATAAAATATACGCTAAAAAGACAACCAATAACGCGCTACATATAAGGGTTATCATTAGCTTTCCTGTTCATTGATCCATAGCGGCTATCTGTAACAGCACAGAGTTTTTTGAGGTGCGGATTATTGGACAGTTCTCTCCACTTTTATTATATCGCTGGAAAGCACTCTCCAGCCTGATCAATGTTAGCGACTTATTCCAAATTCATAAGTGTTTTGGTGGTGCACCGAGCTAATGCGGGATGTGTCTATTGAACACCCCGGCCGAGTAAATAATTAGTTAATACCGATTAATCAATTATCAAACCACTCAGGCAAGCTCCGTGTCGCGTAGCTCCTGCAACTTGTACACGGCGACTAACGCCTAAGCCAATAAAATAAGTTAATTCATCAGCCAAAAAAAATTTAGAACCATCCATAAAAGGAAAGTCGGCGGCTTGCATAGAGGCGATCATTCGCGATGGATAAATCGGATCAACAACCCGCCTAAGCTTGGGAACCAAGACGACTTGTCGATAAACCTTACAGGCACCACAAGCGTGCAAAATCCCAGGCCCGCAACCTATTGAAAAATTGAAATAATTAATTCTTCGGCACAGCTATTGCCATACCAGCCTTAGTTCTGCTAACAGGTCAAAGACCAAACAACAGCATCGCATATGGGTTTACAGCCTTTAATTGAAACAGCAGGCGAGTAGTGATGGCCGAACAAGAATACTCATCAAACATCGCAAACAAGGTGACCAACGAGGTTAAAACCCCATGAACAATATCCAAACATTCATCTGCGGCTCAAGTGCAGCTATCGCGCTTATTTTGTCTAGTAATGTATTAGCAGGCCCGGCGTGTGATCCGTTTGAAAAGCAAGTCAGTGTCGATGAGGGTTTAACCTGGCATGATGCAGATGATGTGGTAACGGCACCAACGCAAAGTGTTGGCGGTCCGGTAAGCTATCGCTTTGTTGTATCTAGCTGCTCAGTAGAAGCACCCAACTATGAATATTATCGATTTGTCGACCCATCCCTAGGTATCACTGGGCTTAACATTTACAACTCTCGATCCTTCGTATACTTGGGCCCTGCGCCCGTGACGGTCGACGCATCGACGGAAGCTCTGGATGACCGAAGTTTTTTAGTTGGCTTCGCAGCTTTGAACCAAATTGTTACTAATTGCGACAAAAATGGCGTATTGAGCAACGAGGCCTTTCTCACTGTTGAAGGTGCAGCAAAATCAGTGATCGAGGACTACAGCGACTCAGCCTACGTTAAATGCGAAGAGCCAGTCATCGGTCGTCTTGGCGATTACGTGTGGGAAGACTTGAATGCCAACGGTATACAGGACGCGGGTGAGCCGGGTATTTCTGGCGTTGTGGTGGACTTGTATGAGGCAGGGGCCAACGGCGTTTGCGATAGCACAAATGCTGATGATAGCTTCCTAGACACTACAAGCACTGATTCAGACGGTTACTACCTATTCGACAACCTCAATGCTGCTAATTACTGCGTGGTGTTTCCTGAAGCTGCGGCTGCGCTTGACTGCTCATCAAAAGACGGCAATCGCGGTGTAGCTGTGTATACAAGCACAACAGTAGGCGACGATACAGCCGTTGACAGTAATGCCTTTTCTAACGGCACGACGGCCGTAGTAACACTTGCTCAGGGCGCAGAAGATTTAACGATCGACGCGGGATTGTTTTGTAAAGATGAAGGCTCATGTGACTTGACCCTTGAGAAGAGCTGCCGGGTGGAAACTCCGCCAACGCCGCCCTTAGGTGGAAAGTGCGACGGGAAAATTAAGGAATTCTCGCTGGTTTGGAATGGCGCAGATGGCGTAAACCTCTCGCCTCTCTCACCACTAACCAGTTCAGTGGCAAGCGTCGACAATGGTGACACCGTTGTATTCTCAAGCAATGGTAGCAGCGACAATGACGTTTATGTTGCACTTAGCGGCGGTGCCACAGGCCAATCAGTATTCCATTTGTCTTGTTCCGATGAAAGCATGAACACACCGGATGATTGCGACAAAGCGCTAGGCGACGGCAAAAAGAATAGCACCGCGTACCGGAACAACTGGAGTTTGTCAGGACTAGTTGGTGCTGATGATGCAGGCTTCACCTGCCCTTCAGCGCAGCCAACAGATCCGACTGACTCTGCGGGCTTTAGTGATCATTGTGATCTTGAAACGCGCGTTTCAAGTTGCTTTGACGAGAATGGCAATAAACTGCATAAGCCAGCTTCCATTACGCTTCGCTACTTAGGTAACGGTGTGGTTAATGAATGCCTTGATAACGAAGCTAGCCGTGCGGGAGTAAAACCACCTGTTTGTAGCGGCGACCTACCGGCCAATGCAGTCGTTACGGCCATAATGGATCGCAAAAGCAAAGACAGTGCTTTGCTTGAAATCGTTGGCATTGCACCAGGCGATACTTTTGTGATTGACGATCTTAACTCTAACACTGTTGTGATGCTTGAAGGTGGCGGTGGTACAGAATCAGATGCGTTCCATACTTCTTGTTCAGCACCTCTTGCTGCCGGAGATATTTTCGGTAACTTAGAGGTTGTCGGTTTCGACGATAACGACGGTACTGGCAAAGTCACCTATCGCTATGAAGTAACTAACAATGGCGACGCTCTAACCAACATCGCAGTAACAGATGATAAATTGGGCACCGTTGGTAATATTGGCTCACTAGCCAATGGTGAAAGCGCTGTGCTCAGCCAAGTGGCTATGCTTGCTGAGACCACCACCAATATTGCATCGGCTACCGGCTCTCTTGCCAGCAACCAGAGCTGCGAAGCCGCTAACGATGCCGTTACTGTAACCGTCACAAAATCGGTCTTCGCTGGCAGTTCTAAGGGTTCTAAAGGTTCTAAAGGTTCTAAAGGTTCTAAAGGTTCTAAAGGTTCTAAAGGTTCTAAAGNTNCTAANGGCTCTAAAGGTTCTAAAGATGCCAAGGGCCCTAAAGGTTCTAAAGGCTCTAAAGATGCCAAGGGCTCTAAAGGTTCTAAAGGCTCTAAACATGCCAAGGGTTCTAAAGGTTCTGACAAGAAAAAGAGTAAAAAATCAAAGAAAGGCAAGAAAGGCAAGAAAGCCTCTAATTAAATAGCTTAAAAAGTCAGTATAAGAACCGCCGGTGAAAGCTTGGCGGTTTTTTTATTACAAAACTCAGTGCTTATTTGAGCGCTTCAGATCGAGCCCTCTATGTGGCTGAAACAAACACGCTCTGCCCGACTTATGAAGCCAGGTGCTAATGACCGTATGACCTTAGGCGTTAGAGCCCTTCGTCTAAGAGGTTCAGAGCCATAATTTCTAAATTATCTTTCACGAGCGCCCTTTTCTTACGCCCGCTCGCTTATTTAAAGGTTTTCATCTTCAATTCGAAACGTTGAAACTCTAACGATATCGCTGTGAGACACGCTGCTATGGACGAAGGGGCAGACCACTAAAGTTCCCGGTATATAAGTAGTCACGTATACATGACTCGTATCCCTTAGGAGATATACTGACGGTCGCCTTCTTATTTTTTCTACGCGTTGCCATCTTTCTCTGACTTTACTCGGGCGGTTGCAGCTGGTTGATTCTGGTGGTCTGCGGCCCGTTTGGCTTTCTTTCGCTCGTAACGCTCCCGCAAACGCGCGGTTTGCCACGCCGGTAACTTGACACGCTCATCCCAATCCTTGTCATCACTGAAGTGTTCTATCCCCACTTCAGTCACGGCGCGATTAATACGCCGGAAAAATTCTTTAATACGACCCATTTTGCCTCCTCGGTGCTGGATATCGATGCAACGTGCAAGTGCTCTATCTGCTCGGCGCCAGGGTCGCCACGAAGCAACGTTGGGGTAGCGCAGGCATGTCGCGCTGTTTCTATAGAGCTTCCGCCCTCCTAACACACGAAGTAGCTTATCTTTACTTTCCTAATGCCGCCTACGGGGCACTTTGCCCTGTAGTTCACCAAAGGATACATCACCGGTTGACGGCGAATCAGCCCACTAGGAGCGCTCTATGAAGTGCTATACGTTTTGTGATTTAACTTAAAAAGTATCCAGACTCATCTGCCGCCATGAGGACGGACCTGTGAAAGGCCTCAGCGTTTCTCCTGATATACTATTAGTGATTCTTACTGCACCTGAGCGAGATAGTTATCTAAGCGATCTTTGTTAGTAACGAAGCTCTCTTTTTTGCCGGCGGCTGCACCTTTAACTGCCGCTAAATTGGTTGCGCCTTGACCAACATTAATAACACCCACCATCGCCATCATTGCATGCGGGGTACACTCGTATGCATAAACACCGGGTTTTTCAAAGGTAACAGCGATGTCTTTACTAAGGTCCCCGCTCCATGCCGCAGCACCCGCCGGAATCATACCGGCAATTGATGCTGAGTTATGGGCCATATCTGTTGCGACAAAGGTAACGGTATCGCCTATCTCAACAGACAATACTGCTGGCTCGAATACCATAAACCCTTCGCTGCCGCTATTTAGCATCTGAACCTCGTAGTCTGCGGCATGAGCGAACCCCGCGATCAATGAAATGCTGATTGCTGATAGAGTGTTGGATAATTTAGTCATAGTAGTTATCTCGTTTTAAGATTGAGTAATGCATAAAGATACGCTACGAGCAGTAAAGCGGATTAATTATTAAGTCAGGGTAAAGCTAATATCAAGGCCGACGTAAAAAGCCTCTTTTCCAGCACCGCAGTTATGCCTCGAGACGCTGTGGCCTGAGGGAAACGATACTATGACTTCCACTACTAGTACTCAGTTTGGCCGTTTGATAGTTATGGCAAGTATCCCTGTTCCCGCAGCAGCTTGGTTGTTCGGCTCAGGGCTAGTTGGCTTGGCCGGCATTAAGCCTAAGAAGTAATTATCTATTTGTTTTACTGAGAGGAAAGTATAGGAAGGATTAAAACCCCCTAATATCGCTCAATCTACTACAAGAGCCTAACCACGCAGTAGCAGAGAATGTGCTCAACGAAGAGTTGTCGGCAATGTTGGAGGTAATAGGTCTTGGCTCCTTAACAAGAGCGCAGCGCCAAGAAATTCAACTATCGGGGCTTTTGTTAAGCGCAGGCTATCAAGCAACAATTGTTGCTTGCGTTAGGGAAGGCAGCATTAATGCAACAGACATTGAATGTCACGGTTTGTTGCTACCGGGACTATTCGTTTGGCTTGCTAGTGAAAATGACAATACAACCAAACCGCAGCGTGAAAAAATTGCTGCAGAGAGCGCAGCCACTGTCACTATAGGCCTTGTTACAGCGTAAATTAGCCTATGTGAATTATGATTATCGATGTTTACGCTAATTACTTTTTACCTAAGGTGTAGCGGCCCATAATCCCAGACACTTTTCGNAGCAACCACTTTGGCGTTGCCCTTCCAGACAAGGTTGCGGCAAGATTGACGGTACCCGGTACGCATATTACATCGCCTTTCAGGCATGCGTTATAGCCCTGCTCGGCAACATTTTCTACATCACCGATGATAAAGCCGGGAATACTAAGGCCCGCACCATTCTCCTCTACTGTTGCTAGCATATTGGTAGCCGTGATGCCTGGGCATAGTGCCGTAATAGTGACGCCAGTATTGGCAAGCTCTTCAGACAGAGATTCTGTCAGCGACAACACATACGCTTTAGTCGCAGCGTAAGTCGCTAAGCTGGGTACTGGTTGAAATGCAGCGATAGAAGCAACATTGAGTATTCGTCCATCGCCCCGTTCAATCATCGGCGGCAAGAAGTAGCTCAACATCTCGGTTAATCCGCCGATATTTAAATCGGCCATACCTTTATGCATTGCCGGTGTCATGTCGACAAAGCTGCCATGCTCTAATACCCCCGCGCAATTGACAAGAATATCAATCTCTATATTTAACTTTTTCAGCTTGGTCGCCAATTTTTTTGCGGCACCACTGCGCGACAGGTCTGCGGTTTCTACCGTGACTTTACTGCTGCTAGTGCTTTCCAGTTTCTGTGCCAAAGCTGTTAGCTTATCTGTTGAGCGGGCAACTAAAACGACGTTGTAGCCTCTTTGAGAAAACTTCTGAGCTAAGGTTTCACCAATGCCTGATGACGCGCCAGTTACTAAGACGGTATCCATAATTTTAGCCAATATGATTAAGAATTCCTACGGTATAGCATTGCAAACAGAGGTGCACTAAATGTGGCCGGGATATAGGAAGGATTAATACCCCCTAATATTGCCTGAGGGGACGGAGGTTCTTGACGAGCGGACATCATGCCTTAGCCCTACAAAAACCCGCTATTGACTGCGGACTCCAAGCAATCATACCGCCTTAATAAGTACTCACTAAAATTAACACGTTAAACCGCCAGATATTTATGGCACTTGCTCCGTGTTACAGTTCCTTTGCGTTTTTATCAAGTGCCTCAAGCGCTTCAATTTGTGCCCAAATAGCCTCAGCCTCAGCGGTCTTAGTGGAATAATTTCTTATGTCACCATTGCGCTGCAGCAGCATTGCCTGCTCAAGCTTAATATCATAGGCTTTGCGGAGTTTCTTAATAGGGTCGGACTTGAATAGTGAAAACATACTGGGCCTCTTTAGTTAATCGAGCAGCCATTGAGTGATAGCAATTGTTGACTTATACGTAATTTAATTCTGTCGGATCAAAAACCACAGGCACACCCATTTGTAAAATTTGTAGGACACACCATGAAAGTAGCAATTATTGGGGCCGGCGTGAGTGGCTTGACAGCAGCACAACACCTTACCACTCGTGGCTTCAAGGTAGAAGTGTTTGAAAAGTCTCGAGGGCTCGGCGGTCGACTAGCCACTAAGCGCCTAGACTGGGCGCATATGGACACCGGCGCTCAATACTTTACCGCGCGCGACCCTCGATTCGTGCAAGCGGTAAAAAACTGGCAACAAGCCGGGGTGGTTGAGCCATGGCCATTCACTCCCTACAGTATTAGCGCTGACGGTGCATTACTACCCTCACCCGACCAAACCCTACGATACGTTGGTGTTCCCGGCATGAATAATCTGGCGCATGCCTTAGCCGACAATTTGACCGTTCACCGCAATCAATGCATTAGCCAGTTAGTTCGTAATAAAGGGCGCTGGAAGCTAGTAAGCGATAGCGGCGATCAATTCACTGATTACGACTGGGTAATAGTTAGCGCGCCTGCTGAACAAAGCCGGGTTTTACTGAACGGCCACACCCCAATTGCCGAGCAAATCAGCAGCGAGCTACTTGAGCCCTGCTTAGCGCTGGTTATCGCCACTACAGGACCAGTACCTAAAGCCGTACAAGGCATCTTTGGTGACAGCACTGTAGGCTGGGTATCCCGGTTATCGGCTAAGCCACAGCGGACAAAAGATGTTGCTTATGACGATTTGTGGCTGCTGCATTTCTCAAGTCAATGGTCGGCCGACTATGATCCTATTGCTGCTGAGGATATTGTGCCGACCGGGCTGGAATGGTTGCAACATGCAATAGATACCTTGCCCAACCAAAATCAACAAAAACCTTTGAAGCTCGTTAATCACTGCCAGCACTATTGGCGCTTTGCACGAATGGCAAAAAATGCGCAGCAACCCCCAACACTTATAGATAAGACCAATCACCTCGCCGCCATTGGCGATTGGAGCCATGGCGGCCGAATTGAAGGGGCCTACCTTTCAGCATTGCATTTGGTCGACACCGCCTTCTAGCGCAAGGCATCTGCAGGTAACAAGAGAACTACCGATCTGTTGCGCCGCTAACAAACTCGATAGGTGCATGACACTTGTCACTTTTACTGGGGCTATCCGAATGCGGCTCTTTACTTTAGCCGGACACTGCTACCACAACCAAGACCAAACAGAGCCGCTTGCAACGGCACTACATTTTTTCTTAGGGCAAAATATTCAATTTACACTAACTCAATAAAGCTAGCCTCAATCCGAATTAAACGCTCTTTGTATAAAGANCTTAGCGCTCGCTTAAAGTTCTTTTTGCTTACCCTAAAAATCCGAAAAATCTCTTGNGGCGGACTTTTATCCGAAAGATTTGCACGACCCCCAGACTCTTTTAAGTAGTCTAAGATTTTTTCCGCCAACTCTCCGCGCGACTGAGCATCTAACGCATTGACACTCAAATCAATTTTTCCATCAGGCCGAATGGCTTTTACCCAGCCCTTCATATGCTCGCCAAAACGCAGTGGTTGGCCCAGATCCTGATGGAAAACCAGTCCTAAATACTCGCCGTTAACAACCGCTTTATAACCAAGATCGGACTTCGCAGCAATCAATAAGTCTACCGCCTGATAAGGCTTGAGCTGCGCGCTTGCCACCGCGTTCGCTGACGAAGGCATGTAGGTCTCTGATAAATAATGGTGCAGTTTAGTGCTGCATGCCACGCGATTCGACTCCTCATCGAGATAGACATAAACCACATAGCGTTTACCCTCAACAACAGGGTAGGCTTGCTCGCCAAAAGGGAGCAACAAGTCTTTAGGCAGTCCCCAATCTAAAAAAGCGCCATAATCATTAACAGAAATCACGGTTAAATAGGCACACTCGCCCACCACCGCTTTAGGCTTGCTGGTGGTGACAACAAATTGCTCGTCGGCATTAGTGTACACAAACACATCCAGCTCATCGCCTACGCTCAACGATACGCACTGATCCGAATGCGAACCACTAAAATCCTCGGGCCCTGCCGTCGAATTAGCTGCCGGCATTTGGCTGCGGGGCAAGAAAAGCCTTTGAGGTTCGGCCCTACCCCAAACCGAACTATTAGTACCAGCGGCAATGCCTGCCTCTAGAAAACAGCCCTCAGGGACTATTTCAACAATGGGTAAGCGGTTTGTTTTTCCTGGCTGCAGCATAAAAACGTCCAACGCGAAAGTCAGACGAGATTATACTTGATTGTGTCGGCTCTGCTTCTCTCAAAAGTGGAAATCGGGATTTCTCGCAACGAATACCCAATGCTCAGACATAATTATTTATAGCCGCTTTAAAGCCCACTATCGTCTCCGGCAGTATGCCGCAGCAGTATACAAAACCACGCGTTACTCATAACGCTCAATAAAGTCTTCCAGCGCTTCAGCCAGAATGTCCCATATTGCCAAAGGCCCGCCATTAGGAATCATTTGCTCGCGCCACTCTTGCAGGTCCATAGCCTCAACACCAATTATCTGCTGCTTTAAATAGTTACGCTGCTGATCATATTCATTCAACTCACACCGAGCCGCATGATCGGCCCCCAACCCCTGCATGAGCTCTTGCGCTCGATCATAGAGCCCATCTAACCGATAGAGCCGGGAAAGCACCTTGCGCTCAAGGACCTGCAACTCGCTTGCCCTCTGTGCAGCCTGGTATCGAAGAAGTTCATGCATGAAGCTATATTTTCGTCTGAGCATAAGGCCTCCAAGGCTATGTGCTGCGAACAGGCTGACATTTAGTTAGATGTTATAAAACCAGCGGAGATTAACTTAACACTTGCTATGCATCCAAATATTGATGCTCGTCAATTTCAATACTCTATAAGCTTCCTAAGCACCCATTAAATCCCATAGAAAATTGGCCTGCTAGCTGAGTTTTTCCAACCATCGAAGCGGCAAAATACGAAAGACGAATCGCAAAAACGCCCAAGGCCATATAGGTACAAAGCTATTAGCGCCTTCCTTCTCTATGGCCTTCACCATTGCTTGGCAACCCACGTTGGTGTCTACAATAAAGGGCACCTTTTTGACTTTTTCGTTAATCTCACTGCGAATAAATCCTGGGTGCACCGTCGAAACCGTAATTGGCGTGTCTAACAGCTCAATCCGTAACCCTTCACTCAGCGATGACAACCCCGCCTTAGTAGCGGCATAGACGTTCAATGCCCGACGCGCTCCACGCAAAGCACTAATAGATGAAATCGTGACCAAATGACCTGCGTTTTGCTCCCGAAAAATCTCCATTGATGCCTCACATTGGGCGATAGCAGAAACAAAATTAGTGATTGCGGTTTGCTTATTGGCATAAAAGTAACCCGTACCCATCGAGGCTCCCTTGCCCATACCCGCATTCACTATAATCCGATCAATCTGCTTCATATCTGCCTTAAAAGCCCTAAAAACTTCAAATACTTGGTCGTGATCATCAACATCCAGTGCTCGCAAAAAAACCGATATGTTCGGATTGATCACCAGCAGCTCGTCCCTAAGTGCTTCAAGGCGGTCTGTGCGTCGCGCGCACAGCGCAAGATTCCGCCCCATACGAGCAAACTCAATGGCCATACCTCGCCCAAGACCGGAGCTTGCTCCTGTAATTAAAATGTTTTGACGAATCATGCCTATACCCTTCAACTGATTACGGTTAAGTCGCAAGTCTAACTCGCCAGCGATTTATGTGCATGGAGAAACGTTCATAGAGCAGATTTAACCTAACCGAAAACCGTATTTTTGCGGTGCGGTTATCAAAAAGAAAAATACTATAGCAAAATATTCTTAGGCTTTTAAAGCTCAACGCCGCAAGCTTCCCATGTATTTTAAAAGCAAGAAAAATAAACGCAACGCCACCCAAAAAAAACCTATTATCAAAATAACTACGCTCTTCTTCACGCAATTACATGGGTTTAGCGATACCGACTCAAGTTATTTATCGAAGGTTCATCTTCGAACATCATCATAAAAAAATGGTGCCTAAAAGAAATTACTACTGCAAAAATACTATAGTAATTTTACCTAAAAAATAAATTCCAGCCACCTAACTATAAAACTCAGCCTTTTTAATGTAAAAAAAAGAGCGTATTATTTCAACGCTCTGTCGGTCAATGCCTATACTAAATTTTCGAATCGCAATAAGAGCCCGAGGTAAGTATGCTAGAGCCAAGAACCCCGCATAATGAAGATCAAAGAATTGAAACCTTATTAAAGCTTAAGATCCTCGACACTCCCGAGACTGATCGGTACGATCGATACACGCGCATTTGCAACCAACTCTTCGGCACACCGATAGCCGTTATCAGCCTAGTAGATCGTTATCGCCAATGGTTTAAATCGGTTTGTGGGCTTGACGCTAAAGAAACACCTCGAAACATTTCTTTTTGTGGCCACGCCATACTTGCCGGAGATGTCTTTGAAATACCCGATGCAACCAAAGACTCGCGTTTTCGAGACAACCCCTTGGTAACCGGCAGACCAAACATTCGCTTTTATGCAGGAGCACCTCTCAAAGCCCCTAACGGTCATAATCTTGGAACTCTGTGCATCATCGACCGGAGCCCTCGCAGCCTAAACATAGAAGAAACTATATTGCTAAAAAACTTAGCGGATATGATTGTCGAAGACATGGTTCGTTTTATTGATCTCTCAACTGGCCTTGAGAATCGAAACGCATTAATTGAAACCTGCAAGCATTACAAGAATGAACAAGATTCGGAACTCAAGCTCTCACTGGCTCTTTTTGATACCAATGAAATGTTTAACGTTCTTACTACTGGGAAAATGCGTAACCGATGGTGTGAAAACTTTGCTAAGCAACTTCGAAGTCTTTTTCCTGAGACAAAATTAGTGGCTCATTTAGGTGGCAACCACTTCGCCGCTTTATTGGAATCGAAAAACCCTTTCCGTCAAAGCAACCGTCTCAATCAACTTTATGCCAGCCCCGGTGTTGCGCTAGAATCAGAAGGTTGCGGAGCATTGTTCCCTGATTTTGTTGGCTGCATTGATTACAATCGCAACGATTATGCTTCAGCTGAAGACTTAGTACGTTTTATTGATAAGAAATTTTTTGGTAAGCAGCGCGATCAAGTGTCTGAACGTGAAGTCGCAAACTAAGTGTCAAGGTACTAGGGGATAAAGCCAAGACTTTCATTGCTCTCACGTACTGAATGGACAGGCTCCAGCTCCAGCTCCAGCTCCAGCTCCAGCTCCAGCTCCAAAAAGTTAAAACTAACTTTCTTCCTTTAAACTTTTTATTGGCGTCTGATCTTGATCCAGTCCCACTTGGGTCACTGTATTTGAAGCTTGAAATGGCAAGGTCAATAGAGCAAAAGGGTTTAGATTACCTCTTTCGTTTAACCCAACAACTCCGTATTGCGGTGTATCTCCGATCAAACTCTTCGGCGATAGATAGCTATCAAAGAGTCGATCCCAGACCGAAAACATGACACCAAAATTTTTGTTCGCTGCGGCAGCGTCCGTATAGTGATGTATATGGTGTAGATTAGGTGTTACTAGGAGCAATCTCGCATACCGGTCAAGGCCCTTGAGTGCATGCGTATTCGCATGCTGAAACATACCCCACGTTGAGCCGATTAGGGCAACAGCTGTGATCGCATACACTGGTATATCGAGTAGCAAAATAAAGCTTACATCGAGCGTCATTGCAAGTAGCATTTCAAAGGGGTGGAACCGAAATTGACTGGTAAAATCTAATTTGCTGTCGCTGTGGTGAACCTGATGGAAGCGCCACAAAAAAGGTACTCGATGAAGCAATACGTGCTTGGCGTAGTCTAAGATGTCAAATAACACTAATACTGCTAACGTGATGCTCGTTGCCTTCAGCAACCCATCATCAGTAGCCGACTGAGCCTCGTTAATCTCCATTCCAACTGCTATCAATAACAAGTAAATGCCGCGCGAGCCGAGCTTATTGATGATATAGAGTGCTATGTTACTCAGCCAACGATGCACATCACCGCGGGCATCAGTACGGCGCGGCCAGAAAAGCTCAAACGCAACAATGATAACAAATGCGACAACTGGTAGGTAGGCAAGCGTTAACATAGCACAAAAGACCTCCCTACTAAAAAGACCATGAGTCTTAGATCAAATACTAAAGCAATCATCATGTAGTTGGGCAATGCTAATTAGGCTTCAACCCTGGCCTGCGTTCAGGCAACCAACATTGCATCACGACTTTTTTATTACAAAAAAAGGGCAGTAAAACCGCCCTTTTGAGACCACTAGATTCTTACTACTTATTGCGGTTTTTGTATTTGGCGACCAGCATAATAACTACGCCAACACCTATGAGCGAGAGCATACCGGGCTCAGGCACTGATACGATCGGATCGCCAGGACCGGGCCCTGGTCCCGCAACATCGCCTGCCGCAACTGATTGAACTATGCCAACAGTCGTAATACCCGCTATCAATAACTGTGATTTAATTGTATTTCTCATGATTAGCTTCCTCTGTGTTTGATATTTCATGCCACCGGACAAGCTTAGTTCAGCTTATTGGCTAGTGAAAGCCATCTACTTTCACTTTACCAAAGGAATATCAGCAAGAATTGCACCACACGCAAAAAATATAATAAATACAGTCACTTAGAGACTACAGTCAACCCGCTGTGCAAGTAATTTGTAAATCCGCTCGACACCAAATTAAGGCTGACTAAGCCAAAAATCATCCGTCGAAATCTCTATTCCAAGTCGATTTGACCCAATTGCAACAACTCCTCTTCAGTAAGCCTTTGCAAGCATGCACTAAGTTGAAGAATGCCCGATGCTTAGCTATACATCGTAAGTCGTTGAAGCAGTATCACCGCCTCTACCCGTCCAATTGGTATGAAAAAATTCGCCTCTAGGTTGATCTAAACGCTCATAAGGTGTGTGCGCCAAAATAATCTCGCTGCGCCTGCAATAAGTTGGCCGGAAGGCGCGCTGTACGAAAGCCATCAAAATAATTTAATGCTGCGCTTAAACAGGGTACCGGAATGCCGTGATTGATAGCTGCGCCCATTACTCGGCGCCAACCGCTTTGCGCGCCCACTACCGTATCGCGAAAGTATGGCGCTCCCAGTAAATTAGATAGCTCAGCATTATCATCATAAGCTTCTTTAATCTTGCCCAAAAAAGCAGAGCGAATAATGCAACCGCCGCGCCACATCAAAGCAATACCACCGTAATTTAACTCCCAGTCATATTCTTTGGCAGCTTCTTGCATCAGCACATAACCTTGCGCATACGAAACAATTTTGGAAGCAAGAAGTGCCTGCCGCAAATCTTCAATAAAGGCCGTTTTATCGCCAGTAAACTCTAATTCTGGCCCACTAATATGTTGTGCCGCTTCAACGCGCTGCTCTTTTTGCGCCGAAATACACCGAGCAAATACTGCCTCAGCGATTAGCGTTAACGGCACGCCTAAATCGAGCGCTGCAACACCGGTCCATTTACCGGTGCCTTTCTGACCAGCGGTATCGAGGATTTTCTCAACTAAGGGCTCACCCTCCTCATCGCGGAAAGCAAAAATATCGCGGGTAATCTCAATTAAGTAGCTATTGAGTTCCGTGTCATTCCACTGGGCAAAAACCTGCTGAATTTCGTCACTTGTTAAATGCAAAACAGTTTTCATCAACTGATACGCTTCACAAATTAACTGCATATCGCCATATTCAATGCCGTTATGTACCATTTTTACAAAGTGGCCAGCTCCTGCGTCCCCCACCCAATCACAGCAGGGCACCACCACATCACCATTGTCATCGGCAACTTTAGCCGCGATGGCTTGAAAAATAGGTCTAACTGCAGGCCAGGCGTCTTTAGATCCGCCGGGCATAATCGAAGGCCCCTTCAAGGCGCCCTCTTCACCACCTGAAACCCCCGTACCAACGTACAAGAGCCCCTTGCTCTCTAGGTATGCTGTGCGGCGATTGGAGTCAGGGAAATGCGTGTTACCTCCATCTATAATAATGTCGCCATTTTCTAAAAAAGGAATGAGCTGCTCAATAAAGTCATCAACAGGCTGACCAGCCTTAACCATAAGCATAATTTTACGCGGCCTTACTAACGAATCCACTAAATCTTGGATGCTTACAGCGCCCCTAATATTCTTGCCGCTAGCTCGACCATTAACAAACCGATCAACTTTTTCGTGGCTCCGATTATAGGCAGTAACAGTAAACCCTTTAGACTCCATATTTAAAATCAGGTTTTCTCCCATTACTGCAAGTCCCACAAGGCCGATATCTGATTGCTCTTTCATTAAATGTCCTTTGCTTAATCAATGCTTGGTCGACGCGCGCATGTGTCGTTAGAGTTTCGCTCAATTTTTAGCGAGCGCAGAATAAACGCCACGCGCATTCAGTACAAGCGGCATTCATAATCTAATCAAAGAATTAATATATTGATGGGAGTAGCTGCCCGGCTTTAGCCGTGCAATTAGAGCAAGACACGCCACCTGATCAAATATTGGTCAGCTGGAGCAATGTGAAGTTTGCGCAGCTTAACGATGGCCGTGTAAACCGCAATGCGAGTAATACCGTCTAACAGCAGCTAAGGCCATTGCAGATGAAGTGGCCGACACCGTCAACAATGCCTAGCTATTTAAATTAAGGCGGCCAGTGAGGCCGCCGGTAAAACCAAAACGATATTCAGTACTAGATGAACGGACACTGAGAGGTCTCTCACAGAGTTTATAGTCAATGTGCCAAGTGCCAAGAGAACATTAGAATATCAACCCAGTACCTTATGGACGCTGCTGCTCATCGTGCTTTTGGCTATGAATTTTTCGACTATTTTTGTCTAAATCACGCTGTATTCTGGCTCGTTCTTTGACAGTAAAGTTGCCATCAGACTTAAAACGGGCCTCTTTTCGGTGAGTTTTGACCTGCTGCCGACCTAACATGTTAGCTTCTTTTTGCGTTAGTTCGCCACTATAGACTCCTTGCTGAATACGATCTTGCTGATTACTTTGCCGTTCATTGATACTGCCTGCCATAGCACAAGCACTACTAAAAAGGCCAACCATTACTGCGCATTGAAAAATAGTTTTCATTTGAATCTCCTGATTTTATTGATGTTGAGCGAATATTACTAGCTCACACTTCAACAAACGTACAGGCCCCAAATCGGTTGACAGTCACCGGTGTTTTATTCTCGTAACAACTTACTTTTCAGGCGACTCATTAATTAACTGTTGTATCCGCTCGTAGCGTTCCTCCATGGGGAGAGACTTTAACGATGAAACAAATCTTTCCCTCTCATCGTCTGTCATTGCAAGCATAGAGACCTTCAAGCGCTGCTTGTCCGCGCGCTCCATTTGCTTCCACAGCTTTCTCACCGCAGACCGTTGCTGATCGGGCATGGCCTTAAAGCGTTCACGCAACTGCCTAAGCTTAGCCTTCTCGGCCTTACTCAACGTCTGGAACTTTTTAAAATTTTTGTGTACCCGCGACTGCTGCTCTTGGGAGAGGCCTCCCCAACGCTCAAAACTCTTGAGTACTTGGCTACGCTGCGCATCTGTCATCGTCAGCCAGCGGTCCGCACCGCTCGCCAGTCGCTTTTGCCGCTTGACCGAGTAACCATCCCACTCGTCTTGATGATCAGCAAGCATAGACCTTTGCTCGGTACTAAGCTCACTCCAAACTAAATTATCAGCGTTACAAGCCGCGCTGATAATTAAACCAATACACAACACGATCCCGCTAATAAATTGACTTTTTGCTTTCATAACCTCACTCACCTGTCTTGATTGATCAGCTCACCTTTTTCAAACTCTACCAACGCAGCGTCACTCGCATCTAATGCGTCACTAATGACCAATGGATCAATCCATTCTTCACTTGCAGTGCTTGCCTGCTCATCAAACATCGCAATAAATTCAAGCATTGCTGCAGACGGTTCATAACGTGTTCCCTCTGAATCTGCCTCCTCTGCACTTTTCCCCAAAGCGACGCCACTGCTCAAGCAGCTGACTACCACCAGCCATTTTATGGCAGACAGGCATAACACTCTTTCAACCTGCTTCTTCATAAATCTCGGCCATATCACCGAACCATTGCAACATTTCCAAATCGGCAAGCAGGTCGATATCTTCTGCAAGTAACGCAATTTGATCAGCATCGATAACTGCATTAGCAGCCAACGCGGCTGGCGGAGCCAACTGCCTATTCATATCGGTATTGGGGGCGAAGACAATCGCAAACAATAAACTAGCAGCGATCACGGCTGATCCCACTGGCAGCATAAATGGCGCGTACCATGGCGCCTGCAATGAATCCAAGGCTTGCTGTCGCACCTGAATTAACCGATCGCGAGATTGCATATCGAGACCATCAACACTTTCATTTAAGACCTTAACAACCTTATCAATGGCCGTGTCGTCTTGGTCTTTGTTGAGCTTCTCTATAGTATCGTTACTCATCATGACCTCCACTTTGCTGAGTTTTTTTGATTTGAAAAATATTCATAGCCTTCTCTTGCATCAGTTAAATTGCGCTAACAATTCTTGCAGTCGCCGCACTGCTCTTGCATGATGTGTTTTTACGCTTCCTTCCGAACAGCCCATGACCTTGGCCGTGTCTTTTACGCTCAACCCCTGCCAGCTGCGCATCAAAAACGCCTCTGATTGCTTCGGTGAAAGCTGCTTCAATGAATCTTCTACAGACGCACTAATATTGTCACTATGCAGTTGCCTATAGGGCTCTGCTGACGAATGTGCCGGTGCCTGCTCAATAATATCCTCAACTTCGCCATCACTGGCAAACCAAGACCTAACCTTCATCACTTTCTGGCGCACCGTCTGGCGCCTAAAATGATCATTAATCCTGTTGTACAAAATGCGAAAGAAGAGCTTGGGCCAATCATCCTCGGATTTATTGGCGTAGCTTTTCACCAAGCTAAGCATCGTTTCTTGCACAATATCCATCGCGTCATCGGGATTGCCCACGGCAATACTCGCAATACGAAAAGCTTTGCGTTCTACCTGCTTTAAAAAATCGTTTAAACGGACTTTGGTATGCAAAAGACCTCTGTCTCCAATAGGCTGCGCAATAATCGTGACACATTCACCCTTACGAAGGGCCTAAGCCTCATTTCTAGCTCATTCTGACAGCGCTAGTACCGTATTAGCTATGCCTATGAAAAAAAGCTTATCCACTTAAAATAGCATAGTGGAATACTATAAATAACGCATCAGATACCGATTAGTTGACAGCACGAA
>JGI20153J14295_10000470_pt1 | contig 33940 bp, 37 predicted proteins | sample COG_03_FD_14295 | JGI IMG/M metagenome (IMG submission 14295) | reverse complement strand
CTGACACTAATGGTGATACCGCTGGTGATACCGCTGGTGATACCGATAATGTTGTAACACCCGCTTGTCTTATCATAGGTGCAGGTTTTGCAGCCGCTACAGCTACAGCTGCTGCTACTTTCTTACACGTTCCGTAATTTAGATAATTAAAGTTTAATCCATATACCAATGTTATCATTAATGCACCTACACACAATAATATCTGAACTACTAAATCAGAACCGTCTCTAGTTTCTACATCTGTTTCTCCTCTACCCATGATTGACAACACTCCACCAGTAGTTAGTAATATTAATCCAACAGGTAGTCCAACCTTGTTTACAACATTTTGAAAAGTTTCCATTACAATAAAGTAATATATTAATTAAGTAGAATTTGTAAAAATTAATATATTAGTTTATTGTAATGATTTCTAAAGAAGTGTTAAGAAAATGGAATATAGGTATGAGTGTTATTCAAGCTGCTGTTGGTGGTTCTCTTTTATATTTATACAATGATAAAGGATTGTTAGATACACCAACACAACTTACAGGAACGGGTGTTGTAAAAGCCCCTACTAGTTCGGGTGAATTTAGCCTTGATTGGGTTCAAAATGAAGGAAGTCAGGTATACATAGCTAGAGAAGTCATAATATTCTTTTTCGTAACTTCTTTCTTTCATGGATTATATGCCGTTATGGGAGAAAGTTATGACAAATTAATTAAAAACGGAAACAACAGTCTAAGATGGGTTGAATATTCTATTTCAGCTACTTTTATGATAAGAATTATAGCACTCCAGTCTGGAATAAGAGATCAAAATACATTAACTCTTATTACTTCTAGTACTATCGGTATTATGTTACAAGGTCAGATTGTAGAGGCTGCTTTAGCTAATAACAAAGGTAAATTGACAAGTGAACAAAAATCTGTAGTAATGACATCTACTCTTATTGGATGGGTATTAATGATAGCTAATTTTTGGGTTATTATTAAACAATATATGGGTTTGAATGATGACATTGATGCACTAGGTTGCCCTGGGGTTGAAATACCAGATTTTGTTCTTTATATTATTATAACACAATTAATATTTTATAGTACTTTTGGATTGATACAGATTTACCAAATTTATCAGAGAATTAATGGGAAAAAAGTTGATTATTCAAATATAGAAAGAATGTATTTAATAGACAGTTTAATGAGTAAGGTAACTTTGGGTGGTATTTTGGGATATGCTGTAACAGGAGCAGACCAAGGTGCATATTCACCATTCACCTGTTAACCAAAGTTGATTGTGAATTGTTGCGGTTTTGATCTTTTAATAAAAAATTAGTAATGTATAAACCAGTAAAATGAGGAATTCTATTGTATATTTGGAATTCCCAGTAGGATTCAAAGATAGTATGTTAAGATATATTGTAACATTAGTTGTGTTAGTTATAATATCTTATGCAACCAATTACAAAATGTATTTGATTAGTAATAGTTTGCTCGCAATTCTACTAACGTTAATAGATACAGATAGAGCAGATTATACAATATTGTATTCGAGTATAATTGGGTTGGGTGTTTTTGGGTATTATAATTTTAGGACGTATAGTCCAAAATACTCCGAACCATATAAATACACGGGATATGGAATTTTAATATCTGTTATGGCAGGAATGGCGTCTCATTTTGTGGCTGAACATTGGAAAGCAATCTGAGATTGCGACGCGGAGCTTTAATAGAAATTTAATATATTTTGTAACATTAAATGGTGTCCTTTAGAGCATTAGGTGACAAAACCAAAAAATTACAAAATGTTTCAAAGTATTATATAATTCCGTTAATATGTTCGGTAGTATGGGGTATTTTGTTGATATTAAATCTTACAGAACCTGAAAATAGCAAGGAACCATTCGACGACCCTAAATTAGTTGTTTCTACTATATTTGGTGGAATTACTTTAGTATCAGGATTATATTTAGCAAATAAAAACAACCAACTTGAAAACACAAGTCCTAAGTTTTTGAATAACAAATTAAAATAAAATTAAAATAGTTTGTATTGTTAGACATGCCAGCAGATAACATCTGGGTAAATGGTGGTGAAGTAAACACTACATTAAATTTAGAAATATGTAATAATTTTGGCATTGGTTCTCTTTGTAAAGACAAAGAAGCAGCCGATTTAACTTTTAAACCAAGACCATACCCTTCACCAAATCCAAATCATTATGCAGTCTTGGAAAAACCCGGAATCAACAGACATGTTATGCGTGGTTGTTTTAATTCTCAACCTAGAAATACACCCGGTGCTTATTCGGCCAAAGCTCCATGGGAAGCAGGATATATTGATGGTTATGTTCAATGTGACGATTATCAAGGAAGTTTTTGTGCTCATCCATCCCGCAAAGAAAAATGTTTTACAAAAGCTCCAGGTGGTTTGGCTGATTTTACACATCCTATGAATATTAAGGGAACTGATTTCTTAAGAAATGGATTCGTTATAGACAAATGTGAATGTAGTATGGTTGAAGAAGCATTAAAAGATTCAGATTATCCAGGGATTCTTTACGATACTGAAGAGAATGGTAATCATTTATATACTTGTTGGGCTAACAAACATTATAGAGCTAGGAGAGGAGGATTTTTGGGTACAGGAGATTATGACCAAAGTTGTTGTGAACCAGATAACAATCAAAAATGTATTCAGAAAGGTTATACTATAGGTACGATTAGTGAGAAAACTAAAGAAAATACTTACGGTAATGCTAGCGAGGATGACGACGAAAGTGGTTACCAAGATGAGATCTGTGATCAATTCGAATATAGAGGTTCCGATTGGACTGCATACCAACCTGGTGAATTATGGGATGGAAGAGATAAAGATTTTGGTCCATTTGATACTGTACCCACAAAATGTTATCATTGGTATAATCCACCATTAGATGAATTACCTGGTAATAAAAAAGATAAAAACAATTGTAGTCAATACCTCTTAAAATGGGCTCTCTCTTGCAAATGGTGTAAAGATAACAGACCAACAAATGACGCTTTAAAAAATTGCGAAAGAGGCACCAACAACTGTAACAGTCCTAGAAAATGTGGTGGTGGGTGTACAAAAACATTGGATGGTTTGTTAGATAACACTTGTGAATGGAAATTGGCAGAAGACGATTGTAAAATATGCAATTCGGATTTATGGGATGCTATTCCTGGTGGATGGGAAGCATTGGCTGACGAAGATCATCCCAAACATTTAATGGCTAAATTTGCTTTCTATCCCAAGGTTATTAAAGCGAAAACAACTAACGATGCAAGTTGTAAACAACCCAATGCTGTATTAGCAGAAGGAAAACCTATACTAACATTATCTAACAGTGACGAAGGAAACTATCTAAATAAGAACAGTACTACGTTTATGGGATTGGGTCCTTGGACAAACGATTACACCGATATTACTTTCTGGAATAAAGATACAGTAACAGATTATAGTTCTAATTCACCTGCTGGTTTAGTAGCGGGGTACAATACATCTTGTGGAGAAGAATCTTGGACTGGTAATGCTGATATCATAACTACCCAACATACTCTTGAATCTGTAAAATATTGTTTAGAAAAAAGTACAGAAGGGTTATGCAATTCAGTTACTGATTGTGATTGGAAAAACGACCAATGTGTACCCAATAGTGTTGAATATAGATTGAATTTATCTACTTATTGTTTAGAAAAAGGAACAGAAGAGGTATGTAATTCTGATTTCAAATGTAATTGGGATAACGATAAATGTTTACCCAATAGAGAAAATATGATTAAGATAGAAGGTTCGGAAAATTGGTCTATATGGTCTGATGCAGCAGTAGTTGGTGACCCGAATGGAGCAATACAAAATTTAGAATCTTGTACATTTAAAGAAGGTAAAACGGGTTTTAATTTTAATCCAAGATCCCATACTGTTTGTGCAAGAAATCACAATTTGACTGGTTATGGTGAATCAGATAAAGAAAATAGTTATCTAGCAAAACTTTGGTTGGAGGGTAAATGGGATATGACCCAGTATACAGGAATAACCGATAATATTATAGATGAGGGTATATCCGACGAAACCAAAAAAGAAAGAAAGATCGAAGCTGTAAGATGTTGTCTTGGATTATCTCCCAAATATAATTCAGAAACTAAAATTTACGAAGATCCAGTAGATTTATCTAAAGAACGTTTTAAATTATGTAGACCAGGATTTTCATGCCCAAGCAGCGATGCATGCAAAGATTTATTTCAAGATATGTTTGAAAACGAAAACAACGACATTAATTATTACCAATTTGGTGAAGCTTTTCCTGATGGATACAGGCTTGAAGGAAGTTCAGAATTGAGTGACGACATCATGGAAAACAAAAGTTATTATGCCAAAGCATATTGTGAAATGATGAGTGGTGGTACTGCTGATCTTTTTGGGAGATTGCCGGTAGAAAAAGTAGATCCAGAAACAGATGAAATAGTTGGTTGTGGTCACGACCCAAGAGCAGAATTAAATTGCCGTAAAGCAATGTATAATTATTGTGTAGAACCAGTTGAAGTTAATCTTCAAGATCCAGATGGAGTTGGGGTTGGGGTAGACGTAACTAAAATTGGTTACCCATTAAGAGTATTTACAGACACATGCAAAGATTGGTGCAGCCAAATAAAACTAAGCGATTCTCTACCAGGTCAAAAAGGTGTATGTGATATGGCATTGGGTAAAACATGCCAACAACTCCAAGTTGATGGATGGATAGACCCCACGAATTGGGGTAACTCCAAATTATTAAAATTTGTCGACCCCGATGGAAACTGGATAGAAAACCCAGACCTAGAATCAAACAACCCAGAACCTGAAAGTTCAGAAGAATTAGATACAACAATATTCGGAAGTCATAAAAATCTTACTGCCAAAAGAATTAAAAATGTTTGTGGATGTTTCTTAATGGGTGCAGAATGTGGCAATGGAAATTGTTCAGTCAGTTATTGTGGTGCAGGAACGGATGGAAGTAAGGGTCCCGGGATGGTCAAGTTTGGAAAAACAAGTGAATACAAAGAAAGTGTTAGAGAAGGTTGTAGTAATGAATTTCCAAATAACCCAGATGGGAATTATGTTAACGAGGTTGTTTGTAATATGAAAACCGTTTATGATTATGACGGTGTTGATTCAGAGGCTAGAGCATGGACATCCAACATTGATTCTAATGAATTCACGTGTCTGGCAGGTGACAGAAGTAAAGGATGTTTCAGTGGTTGTAATTATGTTAATTACAATGATACTTGTTGGTTGGCTTCGCCTGAAGAAAGAAAACAAGATCTCGTCTTTGACGTCCCCAATCCTACCAATCAAGAAAATTTTGGAGATCTTAAGCGTATTAATACTTGGGCTTGTGAAGATAAGAGTGTTGGTGATTCGTGTAAAACATATGATGGTGAATATGGATGTTTTGGTTATTGTGGAATAAATGATTATACTCTTGAAAAACCTCAAGGTAATTGCGGAACTAGTGAATGGTTTAATCACCAAATGAATATTAATCCAAGTGAAGTTAGATATAAACAGCGTAAAGAATTAATAGAAAATAACGATTTAGACCAAAAACCAAATGTTAGTTATTCATGGCCCAAATGGCAGAATTTCTATGCAGAACAAGACCAAATCCCTAAATCAACTCCGGTTAAAGATGCTAACACTACTTATAATATTAGTGGTTGGGGTAGTTACAAAACAGGAACAGATGGTAAACCTGTATCATTCGATGGAAACAATAGTCTTAATGATATAGACAAAAATTTGTGTTCCTTTGGTGCTTGTGCAGACCCAGATGCAGTAAAACCTTTTAGAAATTATTTAGCACCCAAGACATGCCCATCAAGTTGTTCCGTTAGTATGACAACTGTTGTTAACAACCAAGGTGCAATAATAGGTGGAATAAACAGTAGTTTGAATGGACAATTTGCTTGCCAAACAAATGCAAACTGGAGCCTCAATTCGTTATCAAACAATAACAATGCTTCTTATATTGGGTTAATGGGACAAAATGATTGTTCCAATCAATTAGATTTATTGGGTAGTGAAGATTGTACAAAATGTAGTTTGGATAGTAAGGATGGCTCTTGTGACGAATGCAAGGAATTATTAAGATGTGGTTATGGTTCAAATGTTTGCGTAGATTCAACAAATGTTGGAACAGACTTTGAAACTGGTGAAGATGTTATTTCGGGAGATAATTGTAATGTTTGTGTAGCACCCAAGAATAACATATGTTGTGTAAGCCCAAACATAAACCCATACACGACTTCTGCTGAAAAAATTTCATGGGATGAAGCAAACCATGGAGAAAATGGACTTTTAGCAACATTGGGTAACCGAGTTAGTTACGTGTGTTCCAAATCATGCCCTAATGGTTCGGTAAATCTAAAGGATTTGGAAGCACAGAATTGTGGAAATACACCTTGTGCCGAAAGAACCGAATCAAATTGTTTGGATTGTGAAACATGTACTTGGGTTGACGAAGATTTAGAGAATTTTGTAACAGGTCACTGTTCTGCACAATGTCCGTTACCACCATCTAATACAAACAAGGGTTGGGGAGTTCAGCAAAAAGAAACTGGCGAACATCCCGAATTCCCAACACCAGCGCCCACTTTAGCGCCCACAATCCCCCCAACAAGTGGTCCGGGTATTACTGATTCACCAACTAACCCAACAGATCCACCATCTTCTGGTTCGAGTGTAGTAGTTCCCGTTGTAGCCGGTGTTGTTGGTGCTCTTGCATTGGGTGGTGGTTTGTTTTGGTATTTTAGTAACAAAAAGACTAAGAAAGCAGTTCTAAAAGCGACAGCAGTCCCAATGGGTATTCCTGTCGGAAAAATTAAATAAGGTTTTTTTAAATAAACCCACGTGGATGTAAATAAATTAAAGAAATAATATTCTATTAAATGAAATTAAAACTCAAATAGAAAGGATAAATACTTATAATAATAAGAATTTAGTGGAAATTATAAAATTATTTTATTCTGTTTAATCAACAAATTTTAAAATATATTGTTTATATAAAAGATGAATTTGCACCCTGATTCATTCACGGAGACCGCAGGTGGTTGTGATTTAAGAAGAATAAGATCTCAACCATCAAGAGAAACAGCTGGTGTTTTATTAAATGAATGTGAAGCAAAATATGCTTCTGGGTTCGATTTACCTTATCGGAATATCGCAAGATATATTTCTGAATTAGAACAAAGTTGGGATAAATTAACACCAGCTGATAAAACATTAGTAACTAGGAATTTGTCTAAACATGTTCCTGGATTACGAAATGGATTACGAAATGATGTACAACAATTAGCGAGTCCTACTATATTATCTTTCTTGAAAGATTATGTTTCGCTAGATCCCGAAAAGAATACAAAGGAGTTGTTAGATGCGCTGTATCATCCATCCGACACAATTAAAAGTGCTATTACAGAATCCAAAGCAAAAAGTATTAAAAAGTCTTTTGATGAATGGTCTGGCGATCAAAGTATATTTTTCCATTCCAATATGAAAACATTTTTTGTTTTTGTGTTGTTTATGATTTTGTTTTTTGTTATAGGAGGAGCTTCTTGTAGAAATATGAAATAATAATATAACGATAAATTAAAATATTTCGTATTAGTATACAATGTCCGAGCATAGATTACAACCACCGACAAAAGGAACCAAGGATGACGCCAACGTAAAATTAGTTTATGCTGAAATTAAAGGGTTAGTTAACGACGATAATTTAGAAACAAGTGATATTATTAATTTGGTTGTTAAATTAATACCCATTATTCAGAAAATAGTTGTAGGTAGACACGAGGGTGCTTATAAGAAATTAATCTTAATAACAGTATTAGAATTAGTTATAGAGGATTCAAATTTGGATGATAGTGCCAAGTCAGCACTTAATTTAGTAGTACAGACAACAATACCATTTACAATCGATACGATGATTAATATTGCTAATGGTAACATTGATTTAGCAAAACACGTTAAAGGTTGTTTTGGTTGTTTTTAATTAATTATTTACAACAATTTAATGAGAATTAAAATATTAATACTTATTAAATGGCTGGTTATAATATCCTATTTAGTTTCGGAAAGAGAAAAAAAGGTAAAAAGAAAACTAGTCGCAAGAAAAGTAAAAAAGGTGGCAAACGCAGTATTGTAAGAAGGGCTTCGGCACCTGGATTAAAAATTATTAATAAAGGTGTAGATGTGGCTGATGATGTTGTTGATCAAGTCATTGCAGTACCAGCTAATGTATTGAAACCCAAACGTCGGTCTTCTAAGCGTCGCACAAGACGTGGACGCAAACGCCGGTCTTCTAAGCGTCGCACAAGACGTCGGTCTTCTAAACGTCGCACAAGACGTCGGTCTTCTAAACGTCGCACAAGACGTCGGTCTTCTAAACGTCGCACAAGACGCCGGTCTTCTAAACGTCGCACAAGACGTCGGTCTTCTAAACGCCGGTCTTCTAAACGTAGGTCAAGACGTCGGTCTTCTAAACGTCGGTCAAGACGTCGGTCTTCTAAACGTCGGTCAAGACGTCGGTCTTCTAAACGTCGGTCTTCTAAACGTCGGTCTTCTAAACGTCGGTCAAGACGTCGGTCTTCTAAACGTCGGTCTTCTAAACGTCGGTCAAGACGTTAATTAGTAAATAGAGTAATTTGTTTTGCAAATAATCGCATAGCGATTTAAATATTTAATTGATTATATTGAATTGTGTAAACAATTTCAAAAATCGCATAGCGATTATAATCAATTAAGTAATTAATTTTTGAATTTTAAATAACTATGGTGCCATTATAGCTGCTATAATTACAATAGTTGATAACCCTAACCCAGTAGATAATACAGCAATAGTTTCAGTGTCTAATACCTTTGATTCACTGACTACCGGAGCATCATTTCTTGTTTTGGGTAAATAACAATCACATTGGTCTGGTGCATTAGGGTTTATAACTTTTCCAAAAGAACTATTTGTATCACAATATGGTAATCTATTCCAAGAATTATCACCTTCTGCAACTTCTGAACATATTTGGTCCTTGCTTCCAATTTTACACTGTAAACTAGGACACCAAGTACACGAATAATTTTCAGTTAGTTTGGTATTATCAGGAAGAACAAGACATTCATGTGTCCAATTATATCTATATTGGCATGCAGCCGTTTGACCATTAGGTGAAAATACACGACCCCAATTAATAGAACCCAAATATTCTAATTCCTTTTCACATTCGTCTTGGTAAGCTTTTTTAATAAACCAATCATCTGAATCTTTGTCACCACAATATCCATCAGTCCTTAGTTTATTTAATTTTTCTTCTTTTGTCATAGCTTTATATTCTTCTGTAGTATAGTCGACAGCATATTCTTCTCCATAAACACTACCTGTTTTATCAAACATACATTTATTCCACAACTCTTCCGAATCGTTTGATTCACACTCGTCGTAATTACCACACCTTCCTGAACTGTTTTCCCAATCAATAGGATCTCTTGTAATTGGTATAATTCCTATACCCGCATTTATTAAACGTTGTGATTCTGTCTCTGGAATAACAAATGGGGTACCTTCCTGTGTACCTGTACACCATGTTATATAACCAAATCCTGATGCTGTTTTAGCTCCATCTGTATCCAAAAAACCTGTTCTACCACACATAAAAACGGAATCCTCATCATTTTCACCTATTTCGTCAGAACTACACGGGGTCAAAGAATTTTCAAAATAATTTGTACACCCTTTCCCATTTTTAGTTAATCTCCCGCATTTTTCTTTTGATTCAACCATTTGACACCGTGGAAGATTTATACACACTTTTTTATCGAATTTAGTATCATGTACACAATTTATACGAGCCAATGGGTGTGTAGAAGTCTCTTTCTTTGAATCCCACGAACTTCTCGCTGAATTTACATAATAACGTTCATTATCTTCAATGTCCAACCCAGGATGTTCAATACAGTCTGAGTTGTCATCTAACCCTGTACAATCTTTTCTGAGAAATAAAGTACTAACATCAGTTTGGTATTTTGTATTAAAATTTATAAATGGTGGGGTAGCTGTATTAATGGCATTAACTGTACACAACCCCTGGAAACTATCCCAATCACAAAAATATTCCATAGCATGACACATATTTTCATCCGATCCTATTTTCTCTTCGCATTGTGATTTAACTATTTCGTTACCTCCATTTATCCAACAAGCTAAATCTGAATCTGTGCCAACAATTTTGTCTATAGGTCTGTCAAATTCCATACAAGTTGATCTATACTCTCCACAACTAAAATCATTGTCTGGTGAACCAATAGTACATCCCAAATAATTATCTTCCCCGTTTTTTGCAAACTCAGAATTCATGTTACAGCTTAAATCTTCTGAAGGTATATTTGGATTACAACAAGACTGTATTCCGTTACACGCTAATTCATTCTTACCATGACAAGTTCCATAATATCTATCCGAACCATCTGCACACGGAATTATTGAATTTACATCTTCGGATAGTTGATAGTCGCACAACGCTCCACAATTTAACTGATTTTCACAATCTTTATCTTCATAACAAGGTATTATAGGAAGGTCTGTTTGAAGATCTGTCATTTCTAAATATTAACAATATTTTAATCTTTGTTGTAATTAGATGACGAAAGAGCTTTTTAAAAAAATTAGAACTGAAAAATCGTGGAAACCTAGCTTAGAAGAAGATTATTCTAAAATAGATATAGATAAATTGAGGATAATGGCTGACGAATGGTTTGATAAACTTAACATTCAAGGTGATTTTTTCCATGATTATAATATAGTAATGAATAGTATTGAGATGTTGAAGAACTTTATGGAAGAAAATGGTATTAAACAAATAAATAGTTAATTAATTAAGGATTATTATGCATTTTTTACTAATAACAACCGAAATTTTAAACACTATTTTGGAAACAATTGTTTTTAAACAAAATGACTGTGTCAATAATTTCGTATTTCACCTATTATGTGATATAAACAATAGCGAAGATAGTGAAACGATTACTTTTCAAGCTAACTATAGTAATGAGTATTATACTAATTATACAATCGCTATTTCTGAACTTTTGTTCTTTGATTCATTGGAATTTCGACCAATTGTTTTAAACTATGACCAGTGTCTAAAATTAATCCAATTGACTAAGATGTTTGAAAAATGTTCTATAGGATTTTGTTTAAATTCGTGTGAAAACATAGAAGTAGTTGTTTCACACTCAAATGTTAAACTTGTATTTCCTATAGATAATGAAATAGACCACAACCCAATTATTCCACCAGAACACAATCTTGATATTTCGTTTATTCCTATTAACACAGAATTGTTGAAAAATGTCGTAACCTTGGTTAATAGTCCAAAGTTTTATACATCTATTAGGGTTGACAGGTCAAAATCTCGTTTGATATTCGGAGACGAAGGAAGTTTCCAATCTATTGTACAATTACCTCGAACCCTTAATTTATCGGATTCGATTATAGAAATTGAACCCGACAGTATAATACTTTTTTTATCTAATTTAAAAATAAAACAAGTAGAAATAAAAGTGAATAAAAAGATAGCGTTTATAATACACGCTACAACCGAATTGGGAGAAATATATTATTACAGAGGACATGAGCTTGATTGAATCCGGTCAGGATTTCAATAATGCTAAAAGCATTTGCTTTGCAAATAATTCTAAAGGCATTGGATTGTCAAAAAAAATTCCAGAAAATATAATCAATTTAATAACCGAATATTTAGAATTTTGTGAACGTTGTGAATTAAACATTGAACCAGATACAAATGTTTATTGTTCAGATTGTAAATATTTAGTGTGTAAAGCATGCGCTGATTCTTGGAAAACCTGTAATGATTGTGGTTCTACTTATTGTAAAAATTGTGGTGATTTCAAAAAGGTTGGTGATGAATATTTTTGCGAGGATTGTGTACATGGCGAATGTTATAATTGTGATAAAATTTTAATAGATGAACCAGATTGTTGTGAAGAATGTTATAACAAATTATGTGAAGAATGTATACAACAATGTGAACTTTGTGGTGCAAAACATTGTGAAGATTGTGAACACTCTTATTATTGTCAATTTGAGTAAAACTAATGAGTTTAAAACTCAAAATAATTATACTTAATTTTGGTAAAGTTAAAGTTATAATAAATTTTTATACCAATAAGGAATGGGTCGTAAAAGTATAAAGAACTATTGTTCTGAAGATTATATATCTGACGATGAAGATAAAGATAAAGTTGAATTAGAAGAAAAACCAAAACCATTGTGGGAATTAATGGTTATTGATGCTGAAAATGAATTATTAGATTATACTATGGAGTATGAAAGATATGATTCTAGATTTGAATGGTTGGAACATGGTCGTGTTATTTGGGCAGTAGAAGATATATTATTTTGTAAACCCGACTACATTGATTTTTTCGAGATTTTTGATGGACCAGTAAATATAGAAAATGATATATATGATTATATAACTGGAGTAATTAACATTTTAGATCTTAAGAATAAACCACTCCTTAATCAAATATATTACGAATACACATTAATAGAAAAATTAACCAATACTGAATCAAATATAATAACTACAACCCCAAATGATCCTAGACTTGATTCAGATAAGTATCTAATACTTGAAGAATTAGTGGATAGTGACACTGGGGTCACATATCCTCTTAAAAATGAAGATGTAAACAGAGTCTATATATACCTTAATCATATAATACTAAAAAATTTTAGAAAATATTTCAAATAAAAAACTATTTAAAGTTTAAAGTTTAAAGAACATTAAATGGTTCGAAAAGCCACATTAAGCTTCGACGTGGGGTCCAAGAACCTAGCCTACTGTTTGATTGATGAGAATGAAATTATTAAAGATTGGGCTGTTGTCGACATAGGAGCTGCTACCTATGACAAACAATGCCAAAAATTAATAATTGCATTAGATCAGGTTGATTATAGTTGTTGTTATTCTGAAGACGAAGAGCAGAGTATTATAGTTGTTATCGAGCGCCAACCGTCTGTAAACCCAAGGATGCGAGTTATTTCGGGGCAGATACAGATGTATTATGCTTTAGAAAAGGCTGGAACTAATGGTAATGTTAAAATAGAAAAAATTGTGTACTATAGTCCTAAATTTAAGTTGAGGTGTTACACTGTTAAACCTGGAGATAAACCTATAATTCCCAAAAAGTATTCAACTCCCTATGCATTCCGAAAGAATTTGGCTATTCAACATTGTGATATTATAATTCATCGAAAGAATAAGGATGGAGAATACATACAAGATAAAAAATGGATCGATTACTTCGAAGAAAAGGGCAAATCGGACGATAAATCGGATTCATATCTTATGGGATTAGCATATATAAGGGGTATTTAAAAATTGATGATATTGGTGTAAACGTATTTAAAGATAGTTATGATATAGTAAATAAAGATGAAATCGGTTAAAGGGAAGTATCTATGTGAATTTCCCGAACTTGTTTCTGAATTAGATTTGCGTTATCATAAAAATTTGGATGTTTCTAAAATTAAGGCTGGTAGTAATACTAAACTAAATTGGGTTTGTAAAATATGCAACGAAACTTATTTAAGATATCCTAACCATAGAACTAGGGATAATAGTGCGTGTCCCAAAAGAGAATGTGTGTTAATTAAAAGAACGAATACTAATTCAGATAAGTTTGGTTGGGAACCTAAATATCATTTACCAAAAAGAGAACCCGTTATTAAGAAAGAGGTTCCCGAACCATCAGATAGCGATGTAGAAATTTGGAAAGAGATTCCAAAAGAAATGGCGTTGTCTAAATATTTAATTAGTTCTTTGGGAAGGATTAAGAATAAAAGAATGAATCATATACATTCACAAAAACCACAATCTAATGGTTATGATAAAAAAACATTGTATATAGATAATGGTAAAAATAAGTGTTTTTGTATTCATAGAATAGTTGCAATAACATTTATTCCAAACCCAAAAAACAAAGAAACCGTCAATCATATAAATACGATAAGACATGACAACAGGGTTGTTAATTTAGAATGGGCTACAAATTCTGAACAAGGTTTGGGAGAAAATAGATCGAATAATATTAAAGGTTTTGGTAAAAGTATAGATCAGTATGATTTAAAAGATAATTTTATAAAAACTTGGATTAAGGCAATTGATATAGAAAATGAATTGGGTATTCAAAGAAAGAATGTTAGTGCTGTAGTAAGAGGAAAAAGAAAAACGGCTGGTGGGTTTAAATGGAAATATACAGAAATCAAGGATTTAGAAAATGAGGTATGGAAACAGATAGAAGATTCAGAATCTTATGTATCTAATTTAGGTAGGGTTAAATTAAAGATTGATAAAAATCCTAATTACGGAACTCTAATAAAAAGTGGATATAGAAATACAAAAATTTATATTAATGGTAAACACAAATCATTTCTAGTACATAGATTAGTAGCTTTAACTTTTATCCCAAATCATTTTGACAAACCAGTAGTTAACCATATAGATGAAAATAGATCAAACAATAAATTAGATAATTTAGAATGGGTTACCTATTCAGAAAATTCAATACATTCAACAAAAGAAATTAAAAAAAATTGTAGATCCAAGATCGTACAACGTATTGATAAAAACAATATAATTGAAGAATACCCTTCCATTCACCAAGCTGGTAAAAATAATGAATTATGTGGCCAAACTATATATGATAGGTGTGTGGGAAGATATAATCAATCTGGGAATTATATATGGAAATTTAAAATTAACGTCTAACTTTATTTTCAAAAAATTGTTCTCCATATTCTTTGATTTGACTTAAGCTTTCTACAAATGTTTTCTTAAACACCTTTCTTAAAGGATAGTTTATAATATCAGCATTAANTTCATCTAATGACATCNGTATGGTATCTAACGATATCCATTGTATATCAGTTTTTTCAATATACTTTTTATCAAAATTTCTGGTAAATTGGATAAAAGCTAATGTAGAATGAAAATTATCTCTATATGTCTCTTTAAATGGAATTTTAACGAAATACATAAAATAGGGTGATCCATTTAAAGTTTTGCCTTTAATTTTAATATAGTTCTTACGGTGTTGTAGTCTAGACAACATAGATGGTATATCCATAATAGACCCAACAGACTCTTCATAAAATTCTCTTGCTGCTGTTGTGTCCCATCTACCTCTATCCTGACCTTCTGATCTTCCTCCAAAGTCAGACCACTTGCCTTCGTGATCTTTTCCTAAAAGTAAATAAACTGTATTATTTTTAACATAAAAAGGTAATATACCTGCACTATAAATTTGTTTAGTATATCTTCTATTTTCTGAATCTAATCTTCTTCTATTCTGTGCGAAAGAATAAAAACTTAATCTTGATTTGGGGACTTGGGTTTGTTCTAAAGAATTACATAAATCTTCTAAAGAACCCCTAGATCTACGATCGGAGTTATCTTCAATTTTAGGAATAATATCTGTTTCTGTCATACTATTTATAGTTATTAATTAATTATATAATAGGGAACGCGATTATGAAATTGGTTTTGCCAATGGATCTTTGTAATACAGAGATTATTAAAAAACAACATAATCTGCGTTCTGGACCATCTAAAAATATAGTATCTGTTAACAAGACAATGACAGAAGTAGACGTCATATCAGGCTTTAATATAGATGATTTATCTACTAACGATGAACCTACCATAACAATAGAAACTAATTTTGAAAGGCCGGTAATATCATTAGATAATGACACAAATGTTGTTGAAGACATAGGTGTTGTAATGGCTGAAGATCCTATACAAAAAAATAACACCCCAAGTTTTAAAGTCGAAAAAAATGTTAAGAAAGAAAGACAAATAGAAAAATTAGATTCATACAAATCAGAAAGTAGTGGAGGAAGTAGTTATATAGAATACAAACGATCTGATAAGAAAAGTGGTAGAAAGAGTGATTACGATGACAAACCTGCAGCAATTCCTTTTGATTTTGGAGATATAGCGGATCCAAATAAACACAAACAATCACCAGAAGTTAAATACGATGACAATGGATACTCTAGTGCAGATGGATCAAGTGCATCTGATTCGGGAGGTTCCTCGTATTATCCAAAACATAGCAGAAGTAGAGACAATCACAGCAGCTATAACGACAATCACAGTAGCTATAAGGACAATCACAGCAGCTATAACGACAATCAATATCACGAATCAGAAGGAGATCGTTATAGACGTGAAGATGAAGAGAAACAAGAATTGTTGATAAAACTTCAGGCTTTGGAATCTAAGGGAACTATTAGACTAAGTAGAGAATTTAGTATGAAATCAAGACTTGAAGATATCAAATTTGAGTATGATAAACAAAAGAGTTTGATAGAAAAAGATTCAAGTGTTGAATTTATGAAAAGTATGCTTATTACGGTTGTACACGGAACAGAAATTCTAAATAATAAATGGGATCCAGTAGGAGCAAAGTTAAATGGTTGGTCTGAATCAGTAATGGAGAATCTTGGGTCTTATGAATCTATTTTCGAACGGTTACATGAGAAATATACAGGAACTGTTGATGTTGCTCCTGAATTGGAATTGTTGATGACATTAGCGTCAAGTGCATTTATGTTTCATATGATGCAAACATTATTTAAAAATGCAGCACCTAACATGGGAGCTGCTATGATGCAAGATCCCAACTTAATGGCTGGGTTAGGTCAAGCTGCAGCACGTGCTGCTGATATAACAGGCCAACAAAGCCGCCAAGGTGTACCAGCACCCTCTAACCAGAATATGGGGGCTCCTTCGGGAGGGTTTGATATAGCTAGTTTGTTAAGTGGATTGGGTCCAATGATGGGTGCTATGGGTGGAATGGGTGGAATGGGTGGAATGGGTGGAATGGGTGGTGGAATGGGTGGTGGAATGGGTGGTGGAATGGGTGGTGTTCAAAGACCTAATGTTGCTCAGGCATACCAAAACCCTCCACCTAGACCCCAAAATCCTCGTGATGAACCGTCTATGACTGGGTTTGGTCAACAAAATTTTAATCGTCCCAAAGATGATGATGAAAACAGTCGCTTAACTGATTTTTCTGATGATAGTAATGGAAGTGGTGTAAGATTGTCCAGTAATAAAAAAGGTAACAGAACTATCCATATTTTATAAGTTAAGTTAATTTAATGTTTTATAATTTCGATTTAATCTCGAAATAAAAATAATCCTATATAAATAAATAGGATGCCTACTTATTGTACGTTAGCCGATGCTTATGGACCTGGATGGGGGGTTCAACCCAATCAAAATGAATCAAAAACTGTTGAAATTGCTAACAAAAAAAGAGAAGAGGAATATAATAAAAGAATTGAAAAAGCCCAAACAGCACCCAAAGGTGAAACTATATCAACACAAAATGGTATGGATTCTAATTGCCCAAACTGTAAACATTGTTTAAGGCAAAATAATGAATTTCAGCAAAGAGTTATAGACCAATCTATTAACCCTCTACCTAGATGGGTCCCACAAACCAGTAACACCCAGGCATGGGATCCGTTCAACAGATATTTTGCACCCAAGGAACAGTTTGGTAATATTCCGTTCCATAACACAATGGGTTTTGAACAGTTTAACCCATTCCAAAGAAGAGAAGATTTTGGTAATATTTCAACAGCAAATGCTAGTCACTTAATACAATTGATATTATATTTACTAATAGCACTATTTGTAATCCAATTATTGGAGTTACTGGGTTCTTTAACTCAATGACATATTTTCAAATAATGTTTCTGTATGTTTGAGTGGTTTCTTTCTACTTAGTTTGAGTTTCTTTTTCTTTTTCTTTTCCATCTCAGTGTATACCTCTAATATATCCTGATTAACATACGACATCCTATGATCTTCTGATAAATATATCTTTCTGTCTACATACGGACTCTTTCGAAATTCGGAAATATCCATATGCCCACCAAACGCTTTCAACACATATTTATTAGGAGCTCTCTGAACATTCATTTTTCTATCACCGGTCCATTCTCTGTACAATTTTCCAATAGCTGAAGAATTTCTACAATTTTCTGATGTAAAAGCATAAGAACATTCCCAACTACAAAATAAACCTTTTAAATGATATTTTTTAGTTATTTCTTCATATTTTATGACACTTGGAATTGGTACAGTTGTATAGCTATGACAACACCACCAACACAAACTATTTGAACTTGTAGGCCATTTACCACAATCATCTAATTTAGTAGAGAATTTAACTAGTTGTTTGTTTACCTTTTTTCTTTCTGTTTTAACAAGCTCAATACCCTCTACTTCTATTTCTTCATTACCGCATTTACATTTAGAGCAATATTTTATTGGTTTTCTCTCAACTTCTGATTCGCTTTCTGAATGAAAAGAAGAATGGTAATCTAATTCAACCGTGTCATTTTTAGGTTTTTGTAAAGACGAAGAAGGTTCTTTGTTTTTATAAAATTTCCTTAATTCGGTAGTATCAATTTCTGGAGGTTTATGTACAATAATATTTAAATTACCAAACGGGACGTGAGTTTGACTATGGTTATCATTTATTATATTACTACTCTTGGAAAATTCTACCTTGTCGTCTATATTTTTGAACTTTTCTCTAATTTCACTTATAGATTTTACCGGACATTTGGGCCTTCTGCCTCTTTTTCTTATTCTTGGTATTTCAACTGTTTCGTCTGGATCTACTACTTTTGGTTTTCTGCCTCTTTTCTTTTTTTCTTTTACAACGGGTTCCGTGACAACATTTGAATTTTTTGGTTTTCTACCTCTTTTTTTCTTAACTATTACTACTTCTTTGTTACACGACGATTCAGATTCATCATCCGCATCAATAGCTTCAGTATCACCCATTTACTATTAAGTGTGTTTCATATCTTTAAAGTTGTTTACAACTCAGACCTTTGGTCTGGATTCAAGGAATCTTAAAGTTGTTTACAACTCAGACCTTTGGTCTGGATTCAAGGAATCTTAAAGTTGTTTACAACGTTTATTTGCAAATTAAAAATTAAAAATACTGTTAAATAATGGACGAAATTTATGATTATTCGTACACAAGAAACAATATGATTTTTAGTTTTGGACACAGTTTGTTCGAATATTTTAACAACCTTTTTCACAAAGTTTATAATAAAGTATTTTTATCTAATTCGAAATTATTAAGTGACCATAGATATATAGATGTAACAAGTTTGGAATACGTTGAATCCGGTCAGGATTTCAATAATGCTAAAGGCATTTGCTTAAGTGATGAAGATAGATTACACTTTTCTAATTGGTTGAATTACACCTACAATCTTAAAACTATAAAACCAGAAAGTAAATGTTCGATGAATTTGGATAAAACAAAAGTAACGTTAGTACATTATACTCATGATAATAAAGAATTTACTATGAAATTAGACAACAACTTTGGAACCGATAAACACACAAACTATTTTAATACCAATGGGTTAAAGTCTACCATTAGTAGAGGTATTATAAATGCATTTATATCCAAAGGCTCTACGGCCGAAGATATTACAGACGATTTGAAAAGATTTATGGGACCAAACAGTGATTTTTACAAGAGTATTTTTAAAAACAATAATAGCTTAGCGATCGATTTAAACCATATACTTCATCATCTTGATTTGGATTATTGGGATAAAATAACTATAGCAGATACATTTGGTGATCAAATTACCTTAGATCTTAAAAAAACAAAGATATTAGATTGGAACCCAGATTTTACTATTTAAATATTAAAGGAATTTAAAGGAATAATTGCGTTTTAAGTTAAAGATATAAATTGTTACAGAGTTAATAAGACGGAAAAAATGGACGATAACATAGATAAAGAGAAATATATTTTATACTTAAGTACCGTATCTGCTGGTACAATAAGGACTTTATCTGAGGCACTAAAAGAGGTATTGACAGATGTCAATGTTTACTTTGATACATCGGGTATCAAAATTATGAGTATGGACGGTTCCAAAGTTGCACTAGTGCATTTAAAACTAGATTCTGCCCAATTCGAACAATATTATTGTAGCGATACTACCCAGATTGGTTTGAATATGCTTTCTTTTTTTAAATTATTGAAGAGTATCGGTAATAATGATACGTTAACACTTTATATTGAAAAAGAAGATTCCTTTAATTTAGGAATTCTTGTTGAAAACAGAGATAGAAGTCTTAAAAATGATATGAAATTAAAGTTACTTGATTTGGATGATGCTGTTTTGGAAATTCCTCACGTATCATTCGATTCCGTAATAACAATGCCTTGTGTAGATTTTCAAAAATATTGCAGAGATCTAGCTTCTATTTCAAGCACAGTAAAGATTAGTAGTAAGGGTGATATATTCTCAATGGAGGCTGAAGGGGATTTTGCAAAACAGAATATTAGTATTGGGGAGACGTCAAATGGACTGGTTATATCAAAACATGATTCACCAGTATCGGGCAACTTCCCACTTAAATATCTTAACCTTTTTTGTAAATCAAGTAGTTTGTGTTCCAATATAGAACTTTATATTAAAGAAAAATATCCATTAATTCTAGTATTTTCTGTTGCTAATTTAGGTAGTTTGAAGTTTGGACTTGCCCCGCTAGCGGAAATTGACAATTAATTCGTTTAAACTGGTTAAAATAATTAATAGTTGTTTATAAAACCTATGGATAAAATCCAAATATATACCGCATTGATAACTAGTGGAATATTTTATAACATTAAAAACGATTTTACTAGATCTACACTTCATGCTAGAGTATTATTGCTATTAGCAATGTGGTCTATATATAAATCTGATTCAGAAGGAACTAATGTCTATACAGAGCATATTACTATGGGTACATCATTGGGGTATTTTTTAGCAGATATCTGTTATATGTACAAATACCATAAATACTATTTAGTCCATCACCTTGTGATGCTTTATACACTTACTCAAGCATTTCCTAGATCTAAGTTTGTATTAACAAATAATTATTCTCGTCACGCACTTTGTGAAATAAGCAATCCTTTTCAAAACAATTTTATGGAAACACCAACAAAGATTAATTGGGTGTTGTCAGTGATTAGTATATTCTTTTCTAGAATATTATATAGTAATTATTTTACTTACAAATCATTGATGATAGGGCCTTTTATAGAACATGATCCTTCCAAACCTTATTGGTTTAAGGATGAATTACTAGGTCTGTTCTTGTTTACGTCTGGAAACTTCTTTATTTTTTATAAAACGTTGATGAAGTACAAAACTTTAAAATAAAAGACCCAAAGGTCTAAATTATACGAATGCCTTTAAATTTTATAAATAATTCAAATTATTTGATCTATTTATAAGTTTCACAATTCTATGAAAGCTTCGCGACGCAATCTTAAATTTCAACCAATCCCAATTTTTTCATCTTCTTCTTATGCCTCTTAATACTTTTCTCAATTAATTTAACAGACTTGGTCAATGTTGGATTACAAACACCCAATTTATTAGATATCGTAGTCTTTGACATCTTTATTCCTTCTTGTGTACAAATATAATAAATTATTCCTGCTGCTGCTGATTTTGGAACGACCTCCATCTGACTCAAATTATACTTGTTGTACAAAACATTACACTTGTTCTTCAAAGAAAATCCAAGATCCAAAATATTACAAAACCGAATGAAAAATTCCTCCGATTCTGAAGTTTTTTGCAATAAGTGAGACCATTTTTCCGAATTTTCAAACGTTTCTCTAAATTCTTTATCTCCCTTATTAAACTGCTTAGTGTTAACCATGTAAAAGTCTTTGCAAATTTCTGCAGGTGTTCTGGGACAACCATGGTGCAAACACGAATAATAAAGACAGCATGCTATCAACCCTTTTCTAACAGCACCTCTTGTAAGCTTCTTAGCTTTCATAATCTCTCCCCACAATACCAATGCTGTATTTGTAAGTTGAGTTGTGTACCCTTCGCACATATTTTCAACAACATTTTTAACTATATCAAATGATTTCTCTCTATGGTTGTAATTAAATCTCATGTGGATTTTTGACAGGTCTTGAGTTAACATTTTGACTATTAAATTTGTAGATTTACAATCTTGACATTCTTTGTCACTATGTACTCTTAAATATTTTCCACAATCTTCACAAACAATAGCTCTACTTTTGATCATAAACCCTTTGGGAATAAACGTACTCAACGAATCACTGTAAGGATTCAAACTTTTGTTAGGGCCTGCACATCTCCCCTTGTTTTGCATTCTACCCTGACCGTCTGAATAGTTATTCCATTCTTGATCTTCAGAAACTATAGACTTTTGAATTGTTCCACACTCACTACATAATGTATACCCAATAGTTTCTACAAAACTTGAACTTGGTTCACAACAATCATCATTAATACAATAATTGCCTTCTTCGTCGTCAAATTCTGAATCGGTATCCGAATAATCACTGCCTAACTCTTCCTTTTTGATTATATCACTATATTTTTGCCAAATATCCACTTCTTCTATGACAGGTTCTTCTTTTACAGATTGTACTAAAAAACATTTAACACAATACACACAATCTTTGTTTTCATCAAACTCTTTACTATCGCATTTCACACTTAAACAACTTTTTACTTCTTTGTCCTTAATATTAATGTCTGCCATATTGGTTATTTTAATAAAATTTTAAGAATATTACGCACGTAATTATTTCTAATATTATAATAAACTTAATCTTTATGTTAGTTTAAGTTTGTTATTTTATTAGTATTACAAAGTATATAATAAAGTATTAATAAATTTGATAATTATTTGCAAAGCAAATTACATAGCCATGTAAGGACCCTCCATACCTAATAGGGTTGATGGTCTTCCACCACCAAAAGCACCAAAACTTCTACGTTTGCCAAAACCACTTGCCATGTAAGGACCCTCCATACCTAATAGGGTTGATGGTCTTCCACCACCAAAAGCACCAAAACTTCTACGGGAACGTCTACGTTTTCCAAAACTACTTGCCATGTAAGGACCCTCCATACCTAACAGAGTTGATGGTCTTCCACCACCAAAAGCACCAAAACGTCTACGTTTGCCAAAACTACTTGCCATGTAAGGACCCTCCATACCTAACAGAGTTGATGGTCTTCCACCACCAAAAGCACCAAAACGTCTACCATAGCTTCTCTTTTTAGACTTACGAGACTTGCGTTTGCTCTTGCGTCTGCTCTTGCGTCCGCGGCGTTTGCTTCCGCGTCTTTTTGGTAAGGCATTGTCCGTTACACTCTTAGTCAAGTTGAACGGAACTTTTACAATTTCTCCAGCAATCTTGAATACACCCTTAACTGGGTCTAATACCTGGATTTTGCTTGATTTCTTGATAATTGTACCAGAAGCATCCTCTAGTCTGTCTAAAACCCCTTTTGGAAGTTCGACTATTTGACCTCCCATTTTTACAATACCTTCATAAGGGTCCATAACTACCATATTAACTGTTTTCTTTGTAGTTTTACGGACAGAACGTCTTGAACGTCTTAAACTTTTGCGTTTGCCGAAACTACGCTTCTTTCCGCCTTTTCTGCTTTTACTTTTTTTTTTAGGGCAACTGAATAATCCTAATCTGTATAACATTTTATATTAACAAATATTTTAAATATTATTAAATTGAATTCAAATTGTTTAAAAATAAGCCATTTTCCAGAATATTTTTCAACGAGTTGATTATTTAACGACAGGAACATTGTTTATTGTTCTAACTAATCTAATTTTAAACCCGTAAAGGGAATTTTTCAAGAGAAACCGCAACACCCTCAAGCATTTTATTTTGGGGGTTATTGCATTTTCCGTCCATATATCTTGGACCATAGAAGTTGTTAGGTCCGCAGGTATCTGCACCAACAGCATTAACATCCTGAGAGTAAGGACCAACGAATGGGTAATCCGGCTCATTAGGAGGTTTGGAAAATCCTTTAGCAACAACACTCTTAACAGCACCCGTCTTGGTTCTACCAGAGTAACCACTCACGGTGTCACAATATTCACCACAAGCACGAGCAGGGTCGAGAATAGTTTGGCATGCACCTTCTTTGTATGCGAATGAACCAGGAGCCCAAGCAAGTTTGGAATAGTTTTGGGTATCTAGTCCACCACGCTGAGCCCACATATCTTCAACAACGAATCTAAGATCCTGAGGATCAATGTCTTGTGGTGTCCAACGATTGTAATCTATAGAACCAAGATCGATAGCACTCTTCTTCTCTCTTGTATATTTTGGTAACAAATTAATAGTTTTATCAGTATTCTGATTCTTATATGCTTCAACCTTTAATTCTTCCAGGTCTGGAACAGGAGGTTGACATTTACTAAGCATGTCATCTCTTCCACTAAGGAATGAAGAGACGTCAATTGTTTCTGGACGTACATAACTTCCGGCTGTACCACCAGCAGCGCTAACACCAACTTCACCGAATACATAAGTATTTGCGTATTGTCCTGGTTCCATAACCCAAAAGAATGGACTTGCTGACTGATTATATCCGCACCATGCATCTGATTTTAAATCGGTTTGTGCCATTGTATTAACAATAATATAATATTTTAATTTATAGAAATAAACTTATTTTAATGATGCTAAAGGCATTTAAACAATTTTAACTCTGTCATAAATTAAAGTAAACGCTAACCCATAAACTCTCTCTTCATGCCATTTTACATCCTTTAAGTAATAATTTCTTATCAAGGATACCGTCATTTGAACTATATTTGCAAAATTACTACTTTGTAGTTTTGGGTGTTGTTTCATATTTAAATAGGAAAAATATGAATTCCATACAGTGTATATTAATGCAAACTGATTAGTTGTTTTAAAATCAGTATCTTCTTGTTTAAACATTTTTGTAATCATTACAAAAAAACCCAACAACACATTATAGTATGCTTTTCTTTTATAATCAAGCCACATAGCCATTAGTATATTTATTCTGTACAATATTTCAATACTTAGGTGAGTATGTTGGATTGCAACATCTAACAGAATTGGAAACAATACACCCAAATACTTTATATACATAAATTTTAATTCATTAGAAATCGTTCTGTAATCTTGTATAACCTCAATTTTGTTTTTTAAAAAACCAATAAATAATAATATAGATGCTCTTTTAGAAGTAAATGGATTACTAACCAATAAATTGTAATACTCATTAAAAATAAATGAACCTAGCGCAATATTTGAAACTTGAATTATATGTTTTTTCATTTTATATATTGTTTATATTTTTTAAACCCTAGTTAATCGCGACAATTTACTAAACTAAATTATCAACCCCAATTGTTTTAATCATCCAAATAGGAAGATACTTCATTCTAAAATTTTGATATCTAGGTGATGCATAAACTAAAGAGTCTCTATCCTTACTGATGGCTACCAAAACAACTTCTGAATCATCCCTAATCGTATTATTAAAATGAGTTAACGTATACGGAATATTCGATACAGAAACTAAAGCAATACTTTTATTGGAGAGAATATCTGAACCAGCCTCCATAATCATCTGACTACCACCCTTGTTTTTTGCAATTACCATCATAACTTCGGGGTTATTCTTCATCTCGTCAGTTAGATAATGAATATTAGTTGTATCGTATTTAATAATAATTTTAGCCATTTCAACATTATTCTGCAATCTTTCACTAGCTTCACACATACAATTACCCTTATGAGTTTTTGCTTGAATTTCCAAAATTTCGGGGTCGTCGCGAAGTTCTTCACTAAGGGTTAGATACATTCGGGTATTATCGGATTTAATAACCTCCAACGCTTTTTGTTTATCTGTAACCTTAGGTAGTTTGAGGTGTTTGATCACTGATTCGACGTACCTAGATCTTTTATCATTAGTATCCTTGGCTAACCACCATCCCAACTCTTTGTTAGTTACTGAATCAAACCCCCATTTCCCTTGTTCAGGATCAATGTTCAAATTAGTTGTTGAATAACTAGATTTCATCATTTTAATAAATACTGGTGTTTTATTTTTTAAATTAATTGGTGCTCATTAATAATAATAACTAAGCCAATCTTTATATTCTATCGTCCAATTAATAGTTTTAGTTAAACTATTTACAAAATCTTTTGGAAGTTCCCACCCCAAATTCGATAATTTAGAACCATCCAACCCGTATTTAAAATCATTACCAGGTCTTATTCCACTACTTAATTTATGCTTATAATCTACACCCAAAACATTAGCAATAAATTCAACCATTTCTAAATTTGAAATCTCTTTTTCTCCCATTATATTATAACATTCTCCTATTGTCCCTTTCTGGATTATAAACAATACTGCTGCTGCTACATTTCTTGCGTGTATGTAATATCTAGACCCAATCTCTCCTTCTTCGTTCGTATAAATGTCTATTTCTTGATTATTTAGTAATTTGAATATTATTTTAGGAATAAATTTTTCAACGTGTTGGCGCTCTCCAAAAACATTCATAACATTAACCCTAATTATAGGTAGATTAAAAGTCTTTGTGTAACTTACACATAATTGTTCAGCTCCAGATTTAGATGCAGAATATGGATTACCTGGGTTGTGTCTCTCATTCTCTGTGAATAAATGGTCTCCAACCTCCCCATAGACTTCATCTGTTCCAAAATACAATAATAATTTAAGATTTTTTAACTTTCGAGCATATTCCAATATGTGTAAAGTACTCATTATGTTGTTGGTTACGACTCCAACTGGGTCAGAAATACTATGATCAACGTGTGTATCTGCCGCTAAGTGAAATATATAATTTATATCTCCTAGTTCATATATCAAACCATTTGATATTTTGTTTGATAAATCAACAGGAAATACACTCAATCTTTCATTCCCTAGTAATCCCGTATCTCTCAATCTTTCAAAACCACAACTAGAATAGCTTAATTTGTCTAGTACTATTATATCCCAATCAGTATTTTTTATTAGATGCTCAACAAAATGATGTCCTATAAATCCACAACCACCGGTAACAATAACTTTGACTTTGTCAATGACCGCAGAACGATTCATTTAACTTATACTTTTATTTAATTAATAATGTTTTAATTCAAAAATTTTATAAAAGGTTATCATTAATGTCTAAATCGAATTCAAAACCCAAAAATTATTTTGATTTTTTATTAGAGAATGGATATATAGCTGACGATGAAGCAGAATTTATTAGTAGTAGCGACAGCGACAGCGACAGCGACAGCGACAGCGACAGCGACAGCGACGAAGAAAGTAAATATCTATTAACGAATAAAAGATCTAAAACTGAAATTAAATTTATTTTAAAACACGTTTGGAAACACCAACCTAAAATAAGTTTAGAAGAATTTGAATGTGCTATGTGTTACGATAGGATGTCTAATAAATGGGACAAAGGGATGGAAATTATGTACAAAAAAATAATTAAAAAGTTTGAAAAATAATATTTGTTTTGGTTAGGGAATGGATACGTTTGTAGAAGAAAAAAAACAGTCCGAAAAAGATTACAAATTAGCAACTCCTTTTATTTACACAATTATTAAGTTTGGATTTATTTGGATGTTAATAAGAGCTTTTGCAAATATTAAGGATATAAAAGGAGTAGGTTATTTTATATTTTTTGTATTGGTTGGGTATTTTACAGAACAAATTATGTTTGGTGCTGGTCATTTATGGCTTCATTCTCAATTTCCAGAAATGACTAAAAATGGAACTACCGCACTGGCACATTATCATCATTTTAGAGATGCTGGTATTTATGAACAATATCCGAATTATCATAGAGGAAGTTATTTTTGTAATATAGAAATGATATTTATTATAACCGTATTATTTTTCCTATCTAACTATGTAATTTTTTGGAGTTTTATGTTTTTTTTCATGTATGATATATTATGTCACGAATATTACCACGTAAGAGATAGAGACAACTTTTATAAAACTAATGGATTTAGAGAATTTGTAATATCTCCTAATGAATTTGACAGTTCCTTAATACAGGTTGGAATTACAATGGGTATTCACGACAGAGAAAGACACAGAGGTCATCACATAAAATCAATTAGTAGTCAAGAAACAGAGTGGGATGATTGGGATGATTTATTCTTATTTGGTAAAGTAGAATCTTATATAAAAAATACGTATTATAATTTTGTCAATAACAATTTTATAAAAGATTCCGAATATAGAGAAACTCTAAGTACTATACATTTTATATTTATAACACTTATATTATTTGGTATTATAAAGGTTATTACTAATAAATTTAGTTTTGATAAAATAGATAAACATATCGGAGACAAGAATATTTTTGATTTTAAAAGTGTAAAGTTATTAAAGGAATAAATTAAATAAATAATTAGTATAAAGATGGAAACCAAGTGTGCATTTTGTGGAAGTGATTACAACCAAACAGCAAATGTAAGTCCTCTAATATTTGTATCTGGTGTAACAATATTATTTGGCTTAATAGGGTTAAGAATTAAGAACCGTTTTGAAACTAAAGCAAAATCAATTAGCTGTAAAAACACTGAGACTCAAACAGAACCAAATACCGAATATATACTGTTAAATGAATAGAATACAGATATTTAGAAATAACTTAAATGATAAATTAAGAGCAAATAATTATAGATTGGCATATAGCTTGGCAGCTTATTCAATATATATAGGTTATGCAAGTTTTATAGGATTGATAGCTAGTATTGATGGTAAAAGTATTTATCCGTTGATTCATGGATTTCTATTCGGATCGGTTGTTGGTTTAATAGTGGGTACATTAGCTTTTATTAAACATCCGGTAAGTGAAGATTGGGGACCTCCTTTAAATTTGGCTGTGTGAATAAAATATTTATATTAAGTATATGAATCTCGTAGGGGTTCTTTGTATATGCTTACTATTACTATTAATACTCTCTTGTTGTTTATGTAATAAAGAATTATTCAGTTCACCTAAAAGTGTTTATTTTGATAAAAGTGATAATTTACCAGATTCTGATTTATATGTTCTGTATAGCGCTGGAAATTCAGGTTATCAAGAATGGCAATCTGATTTATTAGACTTTAGTTTCAAAGAATCCAAACAACCAGGAATACTCATTCGTATAGTTTCTGATGACAGCAAAGACCAAAGACCCATCATAAAAACGAAAGATCCGAAGGAGCGGTATACAATGATAACACCCGATTTTTCCAAACTCACGGATACTAAGATTTGGCCCGTAATGAATAAACCAGGGTCTATGGAATACTTCATAAACAGATTAAGTCCCGAATTTAAACAAAGAAATAAACAAGCAACATTGGTATTTCTAGACCCAGACATGATTTTTATAAAATCATGGGACCCAAGAAACGATTTTAAAATGGGTGAAGTTATAGGGCAGAAATGGAAAGGTTATAGCAATGGATACTGCTCGCAAACTTCTATTGACACGGGGTATTGCCCAAAATCTGAAAGTAATTCCGATAATTCGGGACCTTTGATGTTTCCTTTCGCAATAAAGATGGGAGATATGGAAAAGATTGCTGGTGATGTTTCCAATTATGCCAAGAAGGGTTATTTAAAGCATAATCAATGGATGGCGGATATGTCTGCATTCGTTACGGCTATTGAAAAGCACGAGTTAAAGAACAAACAGATTGACAATCTTGGTATATGTAATGATTGGGATAACAACGATGACCCAGATGCTAAAATAATGCATTATTGTCAAGCCGCAAAGAACAAAGATGGTAAAGAGATTTGGGGTAAACGTAGGTATCAATCAGGTTATAAACATGGTGACACTTTTGATCCCGTTCCGGACCCCAGTGAAACTATGAATCGCGTAGACCGTGAAGTATTAACACTTATTAATAGGTTTCGCGTTAAACAATCTAAAAATAAATAAACTAAATAAACTAATTGGATATAATGCCACAAATTCGAAGTGTTAAACTACTAATTAGATATGTAAGTGGAAATAATGACATATTGGTTTCTAAATTACCGACAGATCATCTATTTGGTTATAAAGGTTACCTTGTTGAAAAAGATTGGGAGTTGGTAGGTATAAAAGAATTGGTTATACCAACGATTGAAAGTATTAAATTCATTACTTGGATATAATAAACCAATTTATAATCTAACTTAATGTTAAATGGGTGACGATGTTATCAAGAAACATTCAAAATTTAATAAATCAATAGACATCAAAATGCGTTCCAAAAGTTTCTTAAACACTGGGTTATTTAGATCAACAGGTACTCAAGTATTCAAAGTACCTCCCCTTAATGCAGTTATTGAGGCCGGGTATGGTAAAGCCCCCCAATCGGATAGTAAACAGTTTAGGGGGTTTCAGTCTGGTGTTACAATTGACAATACAGCCCAGATTCCGTGTTTGAATTGGACATCTGTCCGATCTAATAAATTCGATGATCCCAACAAACATCGTAAGGAACAATTAGAGGTATACGAGATATTGAAACCTATGAACCAGGATTGTTGTGGTGCTTGTTGGGCTGTATCGTCTAGTATGGCATTTTCAGATAGATACGGAATATCCAATGATACTTTACCTATTGACCCAAGTGTAATTTCGGTTATGTCTTGTTGTACTAAACAGATGCACAAAAACGTATTTGCTGTTGTGGATACACCAGATTGTGATATAATGAGTTCATATGAAGAATTAGGTCGCAATGGGAGTTCTATGGGGATGTGTTCCGGAGGAATTCCTTATTCTGCGGGATTGAGTATGTTTAGGAATGGATTACCGGACGATAGTAAGACTAAATACACACCAAGTCTCTTTGTCTGTGACAAAACACCATCATTCCCAAATATGAACCAAGGATTAATAGACGCACACCCTTGTGATAAAAAGATATTTGAAACAGACAAAATTAAGATGGAAGTTGAACCAGTTTATATTAGTAGTAGCCAGGGAAGCCCAGACCATTATGTCGAACTAATGAAGAAGGCGTTATTGGAGGGTGGACCTATTGTTGGGGGGTATATGGTGTTGGGTGATTTCTTAGGATTGGAAACTGATGGAGCTGGTTTGGGGTCGGATGGCGATCAATCAAAGGTGTTTAATTGGGATACAACGGGGAAGGTGTATGTACCCGGAGCATACGACAAGTTATTTCCTCTAGTTTCTATTAATGCAGTGGGAGGTTCTACGACAATTCAAGTAACTTCCAAAGAAGGTGAACAATCGGTTGTAACTGATACTGGTACTCAATCAAAAAGTCCAATAGGTTCTATCTTTTCAGGATTCCATGCTATTGTAATAGTTGGATGGGGAGAATTGGATTTAACATTTATTGATAACAAAGAAGTAAAAACTGTAACTGGATCAGATGGTAAACAGAAATTACCATTTTGGATATGCAGAAACAGTTGGGGAAACAGTTGGCCAATAAACGATTATTATTCAGGAGGAATTAAAGTTTTAGTTAACGGGAAACCTGAAACATTGGAAATACCACCAGGATATTGGTTACATGCAATGTATCCTAATGAATCTATGGCTATGGATGTCCCTATTAGTTACGAAGGAACTGATTATGGTTCTACGATGGTTATGACCCCAGAAAAAATAAATAATCCTAAGATTACAATTGAAGCTGATACAAGCCAGGGATCATTAAAACCTAAAACTTCAGAATGTAATACAACATGGGAAGATTCAGAGGGTTACAATTGTTCCCAATATTCAGAATTTGGGTGGTGTAATGAAAACGGAACTTATGGAGATGGGTGGAAGGATGACTGGGGTAAGTTTGATGATTTCAAAAAGGATGATCTAGATGCAATTGATGCATGTTGTCAGTGTAACAAAAACATAGATTCGAGCATGGAAATACCCAGTTCCGAAGAACTACAAGAAGAAGAATTAATCAATGAAAAAATAACAATAGGTTTAAGTTTAGGTTTACCCCTTTTGTTATTAATTGTCATGCTAATTGCAAATTTAAATGATTAATCGCTGTCGCTGTCGCTATCGCTATCGCTATCGCTGTCACTGTCACTGTCGTTGGATATACATTCTGGGTGTTCTCTAACCAATTGTACTATACTATCATAAGCTGCCCTCAATTCAAATTCTGTTTTTGCTCCTGTTAAAATCACACTACCAGATCTAAATATCAAAACTGCTACCTGACCATCTACTTTTTTATCTATTTTTACATCCGGGTCTAATTTTATTTTATTACTCCACTTCTCTACTGTAGAATCAATCCAAAATTTTGCATTAATACCTCGGTAAATACTTGGTTGGTATGTAGCAAATCTCCAATTCCCTCCCTTGGTCCAACTATTTTGGTTAATTATCTCTTTAAGTATTTGTTGTTTAAATTTAAATTTGAATTTACATTTGCTGTTTATCATCCCCAATTTCTTATTGGTTAATTTAAATGTACTGTGTTTATTTTGGTGTTTAGGTAAATCAAACCTTGATTCATATTTTGGAGCTATAATACATTCTCCGTAAGACAACAAAAACGATTTCATAATTTCAGGTACTAGATGACATGTTTCTATACTTCTACAGCCTGCTATTTGAAGACTACCATTTTTAAAGATTTTTGCACAAATCTTATTTCCTTTTATAACCGATCTGATTTTCAGACTATTATAAAATGAATCTTCTCCTTTCTTTTTAATTTTTTTGGATTTTTTGGATTCTGGTTTGTAATCCAATGTAAACGACCCATCATTATCTTTGTTAAACAGATCTATCAATATTTTTAAATCTATAAAACTTTGAAAAGTAGCACAAACAACAAAAACACTTATAGAAATATTAGACGCTAAACCATCTTCGCAACCAATGTTATCAACATAGTTATTAAATGTTTCGATTTCGGGTAAACTACTAGTCTTTACAAGCTTCCTAAACGTTTTTGATTTAACCTCCATTTTAACAAATCTTTTTTCTTTAAACTAATATCAACTTAATTCTTTAAGTAGATTAGGTTTTGAATATTTCCTTTTGGAAACCCCTAAGGATAATAATGCTAATCAAAATATGTCATATTTAGTGTATACATAAACTGTAGGATAAAATCCTTTATACCATTTGGGTCTGGTGTTGGGTGTTCTTCTGGTCCAGTAATAACGCGAATTGTATTTTGTAATACTTGTTGTCCATACTCTTTTGATTTATATAGTATATTTCTAAAATATCTATGAAATGTTGGAAAATGAAAACTATTTAATGTAACTGTTGAATCATTATGTTGTTCTGTTTCTAATGCTATCCTAATAGACGAAACTACTTCGTCTATACATCTTTCTAAAACTGTTAATTCTTCTTCTATATCTTTCTTCTTTCTATAAAGGGTTTTATTTATACTAGCTTTATAAACACTTTTCATTTTCAATTTCATTTTCAATTTAAAATTATCTATAGATTTGAGCGTTTCTTCTGTATATGGTTCTCTTGTTTTGGGATCTCTAAAATCTCCTGAAGATAACAAATATTCTATAAGTGGGACAAGGTTGTAATATATAAATGAAGTACCACTTCTTGATTTATCAATCATAAATCCTTTTGGTCTGAATGCAAAACATGGAAATTCTACAGGTTCCATTGATATTGGACATAACCCATCAATCCACCTAGATCTCAGAAACCTTTGGATTTTAATTATAGACAAGTGTTGGTTATACAAAGTTAACAAATCTGGTTTATTTAGTTTAGAATAATTAGAAATACCCCTTAATTTACACAATAATTTTAATTTTTTTGTAGATATGTCTTTATTTAAGAAACTCATTAATAATACATAATATTTTTTTAGTCAGAAAATTCCGAATCGTCAGATTCATTGTCAGATTCAATATTTTCAGTTTCGTTTTCGTTGTTTACATCCTTAATTTCGTCATCATCATCATCAT
>JGI20153J14295_10000463_pt1 | contig 34067 bp, 33 predicted proteins | sample COG_03_FD_14295 | JGI IMG/M metagenome (IMG submission 14295) | reverse complement strand
AGCCCATCATGAAGTAAGGCACGCCAGGAAAACTGGCGCCAAAAGCATCCCACCCCGGTGCACTCAAATGTGAATAGAAAAACGTGTTCGGTATTGTATGCGGTTGGTGGGGGTCCATCGCCAGCAACGGCATGCCCGATTTGGATAACGCTGCCGAGACCGCCCAGTTATTGCTACCGCTCAGACGGGTTTCATGGGGAAACAGCAGCTTCGCAACATTCAGGTCTATGTCTAACAAGGCATCGTGCAACAGCGCCACATTATCGGCATCAGCGCTGGAGAACCGCAGCACATGATTGCGAAACCAGTCCACGCCGTGCGTGGCCATCAATTTGCCGAGATAAATTTTCTCCAACCAGGTCTTGTGCTGGAACCAACCTGTAAATCGGTACCGTGAGGCGACATCATGGCGGGTATAGTGTCTTGGCTGTGTGCCGGCTTTGAGAAACTCAGGTGGTATCTCGTCAAGAGAATCTACATAGCTGTTAACACCCTGCAGATAGGCGTCAACGATATAGTCACCGGGCGAGTCAGGAATATCATAAGCGGTGACATTGAACGCCCGGTGCATCAGATCTTGAGCGACAAATTTTTCGCCCATAGCGCTCGCTGCCGTACCCGTTGCATACAGGTTGCTTAAATGCAGCTGCCAGAGCCGTTCGCTGGCACAGGCATAGCCCATGCCGCGAAACGCATCTTCAACATTCTGGGCAAATATATGTGGGATACCTATTTTATCCCAACATATTTCAAGAGGTGCGACGGCTTCCCGGATACGATGTTGCATATTCGTTTAATGTCCTTTGATGACTCTCCACAAGTTACCCATCCCGTCGTCGAATATCAAATCGCTCACACCTGGAACCGCGGTTATGGTAGCGTAAACTTACATCTAACGGCGAAAGGTCAATCCAACTGATTCTACTGCCTATGCTGACCAGGGTGAAAAACCCTTATTATGCTCACTCGCCGCTAGCCTGGACTTTGGTATTGCTGTGGCTATTGACCTGCCTGCCTCAGGTCTTGGCCAAGGGCATAGAACCCGAGACAGGGCGCATCACCCTGAGCTTGGCCCAGGAACCGCCCAGCCTCGACACGTCATTGGCAGAAGACACCACCAGCGCATTTATTCTCGGCTTGACCAATGAAGCCCTGGTTCGCGTAGATCGGCGCGGGCAGATCCAGCCTGCTGTTGCGACGAGCTGGGTTCTCACACCCACGAGCGCGACCTTTACCTTGCGTACCGATGCCCGCTGGGCGAACGGCGAGCCCGTTACCGCTCAAGATTTTGTTTTCGCTTGGCGCCGCCTGGTCGACCCTAAAACCGCAGCGGCGGGTTCAACATTTTTTACGTATCTGCTGCTCAACGCCGAGGCCATTATCACCGGCCAACTGCCGCCAGAGGCCCTGGGCGTCAAGGCCCTGGATAGTCACACACTGCAGGTTATGTTATCTCGACCAGCCCCTTATCTCTTACACGTATTGAGTGGCACAGCCTACATGCCTTTGAACGAAGCCTTCGTTTATTCCCAACGAGATAGATATGCCGCCGACTCAATTAATCTGCTGTCAAATGGCCCATTCAAACTCGATAGCTGGGTTCACAGCGCATCCATGACCCTGACTCGCAACGAACATTACTGGCGCAAAGCCGACGTACCTCTGGCTGGCATTAACATAAGCTATATCACTGCCGACAACCGCTCACTGTTAAACCTGTTCAAGAGCGGCGAACTCGCGGCGCTAGACCTTGACGAGGACATTCTCGACGATGCCTCAGCCGCAGGCTATCGGATCAACAAGGTACCAACAAATTGCATGGCCTGGTTGATTTTGAATATGCGTTCAGACCGGCCCACCGCCAATCAAAAATTACGCCACGCCATTCGACTCGGCATCAATCGAGACAGCTATATTAACAATATTATCGGTATGCCCGGCGTGAAGAAAATTGACTCTGTACTTGCCGGCCCCACCCGAGGGGTCAAACAACGCTTTCAAGCCGAATACCCTGCGCCAGCAATCCCCTTTGACATTGTCCGGGCGCGACAACTCCTCAGCGAAGCCAAGGCTGAGCTTGGCGTGGACGAGATCCCAGCCCTCATATTACTGGCTAACGAGACTCGGCAGATTGATGCTGAATTCGTTCAGTCACAATTGCAATCTTCTCTCGGCCTGACTGTTCGCGTCGACAAGCAGACCTTCAAGCAAGCGATCAAAAAAATGCATGACGGCGAATTTGACATAGCTCGCGCAGCATTTTGCGGTGGCCCCATATTCGATCCGGTATTTTTTGCCGGCATTTTTCAATCTACTGGGCCCTACAACGACGGCGGCTTTAAGAATGCAAAATACGATCAATTACTAGCCACAACCCATTCATCGACTGATCCACAGGCACGAATGGACGCCTTCGGTGCCATGCAGCAAATTTTATTCGAAGTAGCGCCAATAGTACCCACCCACATTTATTCCTTGGTGTACCTGCAGGATGAAAGGCTCAAAGGCCTGGTGCGCTATCCTGCGATGGACTTTTCCAGAGGCTATATCGACCATTAGCCAACCTCTGATCTACCGAACTAGTTTCAGCACGCAGCCCCATTAACTGTTTGATTAACTGTTTGATTAACTGTTTGATTGACTGCTCAATTGACTGCTTGATTGACTGCTTGATTGACTGCCTTTACTCTTCGCTCTTGCCCGTTTTTATCAAGCCATTACCAGTACCGTCAAAATCAAGGAGTGATGGCTGAGCCAGATCCATCACACCACTTATTTATTGGATACCACAAACCATGGAAACTACTAGCCTTAACTTGATGACTCGGCGTGAGCTGCAGGATTCACTCGCCCGCATCGAGTCCCCGGGCATGGCGAGCCAGGCCATAAACCAACTGTTTGATCAGGAACCCCAGGAGCGAGCTGAGGATACGCGCTATGACATCTTTGATATTAATTTCAATCACAGCGTCATCGAAGAAATATCCTACGCGGTAGAGCAATACGCCTGGATGTTAGCCGAGGGTCATGTAGTACACGTGGAAGACGACGACGTCATTGAAACCGACTCTGCGCGCTTCTACTACTGGCAGCGACTGAGTGAAAAATGGCATTACTTGGAGCTGATGGTAGACCTGCCATAACACACCTGACATAACGGACCTGCCATAACAACCCTGCGATAACGCCACTAAACACCGGTTGGTTTGACCCTAATTCTTCAGGTGCTACATCAGCAGTCGCTGTCAGCTGACCCGCAGCGTCGCTTCCTGACGAAAACTCACTGCAAGCGCCGGCTGATAGAGCCCAGATTGGCACCCAGGCCGCTACCTTCCTGCCCATAACCTGCGTCAGTAATCGACTTGAACCGACTGAGCGACAGCTTCTCTGTGGTGGTATGAATTTTGCGAATTGTTTAGGTGCTTGAGCCGGATAACTGACATCAAGAAATGGCTGCAGCGAAATAGTGGCTGTGACATAGTCTCAGTGAATGTTTTTTCGACATAGGATCGGCGAGAATAATCCAGACACCACCTTGGCAGCACTGACATCGGCAAACATTTAAACTCCATGAGAAACTCCGCTATGCGTCGAACATCACAGAACGGCTTTACCCTTATCGAACTAATGATTGTCATCGCCATTATCGGCATACTGACCGCCGTCGCTCTGCCGGCCTACCAGCAATATATCTCAACCGCCAATATGGCCCGGGTCAACACCAACTATACAGCAGCCATTAGAGTGGCCAAATCGACCTACGTGGACGCGCAAGTCAAACAAGCACTCGGAGTCAGCAACACCAACTTACCCACTAACCTCAATGAGTGGGTCGCCATCTTTGGCGCCACCGCCGCGCGAGCCCCCGGCGGAGGCCCAGCCTATATCAGCGGCACCACCGGCAATACTGCAGGGGCGATTGGCGTCCAATTGACGGCCAGCAGCGTCATCCTCACCCGGCCAGCGTACGCTGACTTTAGCCAGACTGAGTCCACCACGATTCTCGCCGACGGCAACAACTAAGACGCCTATCGGACCGTCGCGAGACCCCGCATCTTTTGACTATAGACAAAAATCGTAGTCTATTGGCAGCTGCTTACGCAAACCTTCACTGGAGAACTCGCTATCAACATCCCAACCTCGACTATTTTGACAACGAAGGATCACAACCTAGATTTTTCTCCCTTACATGCCAGCATGCAAGGCTATATCGACAAGGACCTACTGGCCTGCGCCAGCACTATTGTCATGCGCGGCACCGACATTTTGGATTACACAACCTTTGGCGTCATGGATAAGGAAACCGGAGCGCCACTGACCCACGATGCCATCTATCGCATGTACTCGAATACCAAGCTCGTCACTTCCGTCGCCTTGATGATGCTGTATGAAGATGGCAAATTCGCCCTTGATGATGCGCTGGCGCAGTATCTGCCAGAATTTGCTAACCCACGGGTACTGCTGGCTGACGCCACTTCAGCAAACGACGTCGAGGCCGCGGCCAGCCCTATTCTAATTAAACATATTCTGAGCCACAGTGCTGGCTTCAGCTACGGTTTTATCGAGCCAAACTCAGTTATAGACCGCGCTTATGGCAGTGGCGGCTTGAACGTCCTCGGTGATTTCAGTATCGATCTCGAGGAGTTTTGCCACCGTGTTAGCCAATTGCCACTGGCCTATCACCCTGGCACAAGCTGGCGCTATTCCGTTGCCACCGACGTCTGCGCACGTCTGGTTGAGGTCCTGAGCGGCCAGCGCTTCGACCACTTTCTCGCACAACGCATCTTCACACCCCTTGCCATGGTGGATACGGATTTTTGGGTTCCACCAGAAAAGGCCCACCGGTTTATTACCATGTATGCACCCAAGGACCCGTTCGACCCTTTGAAGCCCGGCATGACTAAGGTCGATGACCCGCGAACTGGCCAATATAATAGCCAACACGCGCTGCTGATGGGCGGCGGTGGTCTGGTATCCACCATGAGTGACTATATGACCTTCATTCGCATGATCGTCAATGCGGGCGAGTGGCAAGGCGCACGAATACTAAAGCCAGAAACTCTAACGCTCATGCGCACCAACCAACTGGCCGAAGGTGTTGGCGTAGCATTTCCCATGTGGGCCATGCCAGGCACGGTATTTGGACTCGGCTTTGCTTTACGGAACAGGCTCCAAAGCCATGATCCGGCCGGCGCTCAAGACGAATATCACTGGGGTGGCATGGCTGGCACCCATTCCTGGATGGCGCCCACAGCGGGCATCACCGGCATGTGTTCAACTCAGCGAATGCCCGGTTTCTGGCATCCTTTCAGTCATGAATTCAAGGCACTGGCATATCAAATAGCGGGTTAATGGCCGCCTCTCTCGCCAAACCCGAGTCGCCAAACTCTGGCGGTAGGTGCGACCCATCGCTGATCTGCGGGCCTAGGGCCTAGCGCCAAGCGCTTGCGCTGAAACCCAGAACGTGTTTTATTCAATAGTTCAATGGTCGCCTTAGATGCACAGCATTCGTGCCTCGAGGCGACCATCACTGGCTTTATAATTTGCAAAGAAAAGAGGCGTAGCCATGCAAACTGAACACCATGACGTCATTATTGTTGGCGCCGGCATCTCCGGCATTGGCGCTGCTTGCCATCTGCAAAGAGAGTGCCCGGGCAAAGATTACGTGATTTTAGAAGGCCGTGCCGCGATTGGCGGGACCTGGGATCTATTTCGCTATCCTGGCATCCGTTCTGACAGTGATTTGTACACCTTTGGTTACGATTTCAAACCCTGGCATGGCCAACCCATCGCTACCGCAGAAGAAATTCTTCGGTATCTCAACGAAGTAGTGGAGGAAAATGACCTGACCCCCAATATTCGTTTCAACCACTGGGTTAACACGGCCTCCTGGTCTACTGAAGATGCCTGCTGGCAGGTCATAGCCACCCGTGGCGACGACAGCCAAGTCAGGATTACCGGTAACTTCTTATTTATGTGCCAAGGCTACTACGATTATGCCGGCGGCTATAAACCCGACTTTCCTGGCGAAGACACCTTTAAGGGCACCATCGTTCACCCACAACAGTGGCCAGATGATCTCGACTATACAGGCAAGCGGATGGTGGTCATCGGCTCAGGCGCAACAGCGGCGACGATTGTCCCGGCGGTCGCCGATAAGGTGGCCCATGTCACGCAGTTACAACGTTCGCCCAGCTACTACGTCTCCATGGATAACTCGGTCGAGGAACCCATGATTGAGGAACTCCGCGCACTGGATGTCCCGCTGGATTGGATTCACGGCATCAAGAAACGCCAGGCGCTGGCATTTGGCGAAGACATTACTGCTCGATCGATGGCGGATCCTGCGGCCACTAAAACTGAACTGGTGGACCTGGTTGCCGCTGAATTGCCTGAGGGCTACGACGTCGAAACCCATTTCACACCCGAGTATGACCCCTGGAGGCAGCGTCTTTGCCTGTTACCAGACGGCGATCTGTTCAAAGCCATCAAGTCCGGCAAAGCCTCTATGGTCACCGATCATATTGACCGCTTCGTCGAAAATGGCATCTTGCTAAAGTCTGGCGAGATCATCGAGGCAGACATTATTGTTAGCGCCACGGGCATTGAACTCTGCGGCTTAGGCAATATCAAGTTCGATATCGATGGTAAAAAAGTCGACTTACCAGAACGCTGGACTTACCGCGGCGTCATGGTCTCTGACATTCCCAATCTGGCTTGGATCTTTGGCTACATTCGTACTTCATGGACCATGCGCTCNGATATGATCGCGCACTATATCTGTCGTGTATTGAATCACATGGATGAACAGGGCGTGCGNCAGGTGACGCCGCGCCTGCGACCCGAAGATCAAGGCATGAACGGCAAGGGTTTTATCAACACCGATGACTTTGCACCGGGCTATATACAACGGGGCGGACCACGGTTACCGCGGCAAAGCGATGTCGGTCCTTGGATTAACAGCCAGGATTACTATGCAGAAAAAGATATCTTGCCGGTCGCACCTCTGGATGACGGGGTGCTCAAATTTGATAATCCAACACCCACGACCAAGGTTGCTTAGGCAACCTTAAAAGGGTCGTCGGAATCGCTGGGCTGAGAACGCCTCAAGGCTCACAGGCGAGGTATCACCAATGATCAGCGCACTGACCATCGCCGCCGTAACGGGCGCGAGGGTCAGGCCAATATGGCCATGACCGAAAGCATAGACCACATCGTTACCTGAACGAGAGGCTGAAATCACGGGCCGACTGTCGGGAATGGAAGGCCGAAAACCCAGCCAAGTTCGGCTGGGTTTACCCAAGTCTGGGAAAAACTGCTTAATCCCGCGCTCCAAGGTATCCAGTCGGTGCTGTGACGGCGTCGGACTTAAGCCGCCCAGTTCAACCGTACCCGCCACTCGCAACCTGCCAGTCATGGGGCACATATAAAATCCCTGCGCATTGGCGCACGCCGGTCGCTGCAACAGGGGTTCCGTGAGATCATATTCGAGATGATAGCCGCGCTCGGTATCCAACGGGATGCGATCCCCCGCCTGTTTTGCCAAGTCGCGCGAATGGGCCCCGGCAGCAATCACAACCTGCCGTGCGCGAACGACCGACTTGTCGGCCAACACCACCCGCACGCCGCTTGACTGCCGCTCAATGCGCAGAGCAGCCGCTTGCTGGAATTCAACTCCCGCAGCCTGGATGAACTGATACAGTCGCATCATCACCTGACCCGGATCACTTAAAAATATTGCGTCCGGGAAATAGGCTGCACCACCGCCGATTTCTGGCAAGTTCGGTTCNAATTGGCCCAATTCCTGGGGGCTGAGCATCTCACCGTTAATACCCNTCGACCGGCGAAAGGCAATATCTTGCTTACCCCGATNGAAGCTCGCCGGATCGTCATATAGATAGAAGCAACCACGGGCTCGGACCAGCGACTGGGCACCAATCTGCTCCGCCAAAGCNCGCCAACGAGGAGCCGCATCAGCCAGAATATTCGCCAAAGCCTGAACGTTCGCTTGCGTCGCGCCTGGAAACGATTGCAAAAAGAACCGTATCAGCCAGGGTGCTAGCGTAAACAGTGCCGCTCTACGAATAGACAAGGGGCTGGTCTTATCAAACAACAGTGCAGGCAAATTGCGCAACACCGCAGGAGAACCCACGGGCATAATCGCATAGTCTGCAATGGTGCCCGCATTGCCGTAAGAAGCACCACTGCCGGGCTCAGACGGGTCCACCAATAACACGGAGCGACCGGCTTCGAGCAATTGTTGGGCAATAGTCATACCCATGACACCGGCACCAATCACCAGAATATCAGCGTCTTTGGTGCTCGCTGATGTGACGACTCTGGCATTCATTGGCCCACTCCACGTAAAATCCTGCCCGCAACCCAGGTTTTTGCCAGGTAACGCTGATGAGGCAAAAGGTGAGCCACCCAACCACCGATAAATCCTGCTGTACTTGTCATGGCGATAGAGCTGCCTTTTGAAAGAGTCGCCATGTACATTTCCTCACTGCTAAGCAGAGATTATAAACCCACCGTTGCTGATCAACCAGCGCGTCAGCCGCCCTCGGGCGCTCTTCGCCGATGAGCCAACGTTGCAATTGCGCCCCAGTAACTATTAAGCTGGCGCCTTTGCGTTATTCAGAGAACAGCATGCTAGCACTTAACGCCAAGACCTCGGCCGACCAGATCATCGCAAGTCTGGACTTATCGGATAAACTCGCGATCGTGACAGGCGCCAACACAGGCATCGGCTTCGAGACAGCAAGATCCCTGGCGGCAGCCGGGGCCCATGTGATTTTCGCCTGTCGGTCTGCAACCACAGGTCATGCCGCGGTGCTGAAAACGCGGCAGTTACACCCGAATTGCCAGGTTGAATTTCTACCGTTGGACCTGGCCAGCGCGAGCAGTATTATTGCATTTACAGAAAAGCTCGACGCTGAGAACATCGACATCTTGATCTGCAATGCCGGCCTTATCAGCACCGACTTCCAACCAACTCACGAAGGTCTGGAGCAGACGGTAGGCGTTTGTCACTTTGGTCACTTCCTGCTGACCAAACTGCTGATGCCACGCCTACTTAACGCGCTAGAATCTCGAGTCGTCATGGTGTCAAGCGAGTCTCATCGGTCGCCGAAGACTCTCGACTTCAACCGTTTTCCACTGACTCGCGACACATTTCGCACCTGGACTGCCTATGGTCAGGCCAAGCTGGCCAATGTGCTGATGGCAAATGAGCTGCAGCGACGTTATGCCAAACAGGGTTTGAGCGCCTGTTCATTGCATCCTGGCACGCTTGTGACGACAGACATCGGCCGCGGCTCGGCTTTCATGCGAATCCTGATGAAGCTCATCAGCCCGTTGACCAAAAATACTAACCAAGGTGCGGCGACCACCGTGTATTGTGCGGTTGAGCGCAATCCCAAGAAGATCGCAGGTCTGTACTTCTCTCATTGCCAACCAGCAACCATGTCGGCGCAAGCGGCTGATGAGAAGGTAGCGACACGGCTATGGGATCTGAGCGAAGAATGGGCGCAAAGCACGATCAAAGCCATTCGCGGCTAGTATTTCACGAACCGCCTGCAGGAAACTCCACCGCCGCGATCCCATGTAGTTCGTTGAGAAATAGTATTCAATCTGGCTTTTCATGGGCTGAGTTAGGAATCATTAGCATCTTAACTAGGCTAACACTCTACTCATCGGAAATACCTGTGCCGGACAGCCGATTCGGCCAGAATGGTCACCAAGCAGGTTTTCTCGCCACTGTGGACTAAGCCGCAATCTCTGTGCTGAAGTCATGGGGTACCGGTTGGCAGGAACAGCTGTCCGCATCTAATTCATCAACGAACAGTGAGCCCTAACATGAAGCGATTAATTACGATCTTTGCGTTTCTGATATATACCAGCGTGTCTTTCGCCAATTCCAGCTTCGAGCCCAATACCCTCGGAGGCAATGACGGGATATCCAACAAATTGATCGCAAGCCTGCTGGAGGACCAAGAGGCCAAGGCAGTGCTCCAGACCCCTTACATGGCTTATTATGAAGTCAAAGGTAAGGTCAGTGGTAACAAAATGAAGTTCGATGACATCGTTGAGAACCGGTCCTTTCCTGACGAGCGATTGGCGGCCCTGGCATTGGGTATTGCGGCCATGGCTAACCGCCCGGCTTTCACTACTGGCAGTCGCATCCAACCCTCTGCCATGGCTTATGTTGTGTTTTACACCGATAAAATCGATGCTATCGCCCTTGAAAGACGCATGCATCTGCCCACCTCCGTTGACAAGGAACCCAACACAACCGCTATATTGATAGTACGTAATGCCGACAACTCAAACGCTAGAGACGCCCGCATTACCGCCTCAACCAAGGGCAGGCGAGATGGTTCTGACATCTACGTATTCGATCTGGCAATCTAACATCACTGGGTCACGGAAGCGCTACAGGCTCTTTTCTTGGCCCGATTTTTCACTCACCCTCCTTAACTGCGCCTCAACGGCTGAACTCTGCTACCAGGAAACCGACATAGGTACCTACGCCATTACCCAAGCTGCCGATAAGAATCGCCGGTAAAAACAACTCAGGCCGGTTGAAAGTCCGGCACAAGGCGATGGCTGTTGTTTGGCCGCCAATATTAGCCTGCGACACGATCGCCAGCAGTTCCCAGTCTTGCCGGAAGAGCCGGCCCACGCCAAAGATGATCACACCGTGTACGGTAAGTATGATGCCCACAAACCACACTAACGAGTATGCGAGGTTGCCAATATTTGCCAGCGCCGAGAACTCGGCATAGGCACCGATAACAGCGAGAAACAGGTAAACGCCGAACAGACCAATCGCTCGACTGCCACGCAAGGCACCGATGGCAGGAAACTGGGCCAAGACCAAGGCAACAGTCGACAGGATAATAATCATCGGCAGATTGATCCCCTGAGCAAACAACCAATTCGTCGAAAAATTAGCGAACGCCAAGGCTCCACAACCGAGCGCCATCAATACCGCGAGATCCCAGGGGGACACGGTATCCTCATCAGCATGGGGCACATCGAGCAGACCAACTACGGCATCGTTACCCACCAACTGCTTTGCGGCCATAAATATTCTCGGTAGCGCCAAGGTCACGAGCATCCAGACCATAGTATAAATATTATCAACCACTACGGCCCCGGCGTAGATTTCTCCGGATTTGGTCACATCATAATTCAGCGCGATAGCATTGAAGTTGAGGCCGCCACCGATAAAGGTACCGGCAAACATACCATTGATCGCGAAATAGAGATCGCCGAAGGCACCTTCACTACCAACGACCAGACTGGCGACCAAGACGCCGACGACGGTACCGAGAGCCCCCAGACAGAAAGTAAAGACCATCGGCAGCCCGGCACGCTTGAGGTCTCGCAGGTTAACCTCAAGCAGCAGAAAAAATATCGCCACCGGGGCCAGGAACGCAAAAATGCCATCGTACAATGGCGGGGCTGAAGAGGCGGCTGGAATAATCCCTAAATTAGCCACCAAGGCCGCCAGAACAATCACCAATAACGCGGTGCCCAAATGCCGCAGCGAGGTATGCGCCACAAGCCATTCCGAAATAACGACTAGCAGCGCCAGGATACCGAGCAAAATTAAGGGATCAGTAAAACCAGACATAGGACTTCTCGAAGCAGGTATTAACAGACAATCAATATGCCTCAACATCTGCCATGTGTACAACCACTATCACCCTCGGCGCTCGTCACTCGCCTCTACAATACTGTCAGAAATATTGACTGTTAGCTGAATCGCCAAAGTCCTTAGTATTTGTTATGTTCAAACAATCCTACCTAACTGAGAAGCACTCATGCCCAAGCAAACCATCAATGGTGTCGAACTCTTCTATGATGAACGGGGTGCCGGCGAACCGATCATTTTCCACCACGGCTATACTGGGGCTCATGATGTCTGGCTAGACGAAATCGCGCCGCGACTACAGCACAAATATCGATGTATCGTCATGGACTGTCGAGGCGCTGGCGACAGCGAACATCCGGCAGACGGGCATAATATTCCCCAGTATGCCCGTGATGTTGTCGCTATGGCTGACGCTTTGGGACTGGACAAGTTTACCTATGTTGGCCATAGCATGGGCGGCGGTGTCGGTTATCAACTGGGGATTGAGCATGGGGCACGACTGAACAAGCTGATACTGGTTGCACCAATACCCGCAGGCGGAATTCACGCCGACCCAAAGGTACTCGAGTCCGGCATGGCCTTACGCGCCACGCCGACGGGTCGTGCCATCATGATCAAACAAAGGCAGTTACTCCGACTTCGCGCCTCTGATGCCGACATTATCCTCGGCGTTGACCGCGCCCGCTCTGTCTCTGACAAACACTATGTTGATTCTTGGCATTCCATGGGTGAGTTTGATGTCACCGATCGACTAGTGGAACTCACAACCCCGACACTGATCATTGCCGGCGCCGCCGACGGACTCTGCGTGGCGAACGTCAATGACTGGCAGTTACTGCCCAATAGCACACTTCATGTCTTCAGCCGGGTCGGCCACGGCATCCCTCGAGATGTGCCTGATGAATTTGCAGTGGTGGTGGATGACTTTATGGAACATGGCGTCATCAATGCGCGCACCTTACAGGCAAGACTCACTGGCTAGCAGACACAGGTGGACCTGACGTCAACCGCGGCGGGCAGACAAATACTGAATTACGCAAGACTTCTGCGTAAACTGCCATTTATCGATGATCAAGTTCGGGAGATGGGCATGCAAGGAGTAAAGATTTTAGCTATCCTGGTGATGGTTTATATCGGCGTCATCGTCGCCTTTGAATCTATGATCGGTTACTTCCAACCCAGCAGCCAAAGCACTTTAGTGATAACGACTACCGATACAGAAGGTGCAGCGCATGCCCGCGTGGTTGCCCGCCTCGTCAGCGATGGTAAGCTTTACGTGGCAGCAAACCACTGGCCCCGCGCCTGGTACCACCAGGCACTTGCAAACCCAGAGGTTATGGTCGCGCTACCCGCTGAAGCCCCCCGTTCCTATCGAGCCGTGCCGGTGACGGGTGCCGAGCACGAACAAGTCGCGACAGACAATCCAACCAGCTTCGGTTTTCGTCTGCTGACCGGGTTTCCACCCAGATATTTTGTTCGCCTGGATCCTAGTGAGTAATCCTACCCGCTACCAATATTTTGAAATGTTGGTAAAACTCTATCGCAGCAGACATCATCTATGACCGAGAAGCTGCTGAGCGCGCCCTCGGGCGAATGGATTTTGTCGCGCTTTCCGCAACGTCAAAAAGAGTTGCTGAGAGCCTGGGATGCAGCTGACGAGTATGTGCTTCAGCACCTCTATGAGCGCCCTCCTGCCCCAGGGCGCCTGCTGATTGCCAACGATAGTTTCGGCGCGCTCTGCGTCGCGTTGAACCAGTTAGCGCCGGTGAATTGGTCAGATTCCTGGCTTGGCCATGAAGGCTTGCGCGCAAACCTTGCGACTAATCAGCTCAGTAAGGCGCAGGTCATGTCTCTGCCTAGCACCACAACACCGGACTTTTGTCCCCAGCTCACCATCATCAAGGTACCCAAAACCCTGGCGCTGCTCGAGGATCAATTGTGCCGCTTGAAGCCTTTGTTGGCCGCCGACAGCCGCGTGATTCTAGCAGGCATGGCGAAAGCGATGACCAGCGCCGTCTGGCAAATGTTGGAACGTATTATCGGCCCGACTCAGACCGGCCCGGCACGAAAAAAAGCCCAATTGATAGAGGTCACGGTTGATAACAATTTACCTCGCGCTGACAATCCTTACCCCACGCGTTGGCCGCACGTCGGAACACCGTTCAATATCAGCAACCATGCCAATGTTTTTTCTCGCCAGAAGCTCGATATCGGTACGCGGTTCATGCTCGAACACTTGACCATCAAGCCTCACCAACAAGACATCATTGATCTTGGCTGCGGCAACGGCATTCTCGGATTAACCGCCGGCGCAAGCAACACAGAAGCCAATGTGCATTTCGTTGACGAATCTTATATGGCCATCGAATCTGCACGGGACAATTTTACGCAAATAAACCAGTCGCTTGAGCGCGGGCGTTTCTATCTGGGCGATGGTCTTTCCGGCTTCGCCGACAATTCAGCCGACCTGATCCTCTGCAACCCACCTTTTCATCAAAGTCATGCTGTCGGCGATACAGTGGCCCTGGCCATGTTTCAGGACGCCGCCCGAGTCTTGCGCAAAGACGGAGAATTGTGGGTCGTGGGTAATCGTCACCTGGGTTATCATATCAAGCTTAAACGCTGGTTTTCTGACTTGGAATTGCTGGCCTCAAACAGTAAATTTGTACTTTTTAGAGCCCGGCAAAATCGTTAATTTACGCGCAAACCTTTAACCAATGAGCTGCCGATTGATGTTGTCGAGCTCACCTGTGTAATTAAGGACAGAACTATGACCAGCGGCATAAGTTATACCATTGTGATCCCCGTGCTGAATCAGCTGCACTATACGCAACAATGCGTTCAGAGCTTGATCGATCATGGCGTACCCGTCGAGTCATTATTGATCATTGATAACGGCAGTACTGACGACACGCCCAACTGGTTGGCGACTCGCAATGATATTCGGTCGGTGATCAATCCAGTCAATCTGGGATGCGGTGGCGCCTGGACTCAGGGCGCCCTGCTGTCTTCCAGTGATTGGGTTGTGCTGCTGAACAACGATATCATCTGCAGCCACAATTTTATCGAGGCGCAAATTGCGGCTGCTGAGAAATACGACCTGGATGTGGTCAGCCCATCGATGGTGGAATTTGAACTTGATTACGACCTCAATGAATTCACGCAAACCTTTATGCAGACTATGCAAAACACGGTACGCGTCGGATGGTTCCACGGCGTGTGCTTTTCGGTTCGGCGCGAAGTATTTCAAAAGATTGGTTTCATCGATACTGATCGATTGCTATTTGGCCGCGAGGATGCGGAATTCCTCGCTCGCTGTACTCGCCACGGGCTCAAGGTCGGCTGCGTCGGCGCCGCCCTCATGCACCATTTTGGCTCTATCACCCAATCTGCCATGAAGCGCGAACAGGGCGTCACGAAATTCGGTGATCATCGCTATTTGTATGCCAAGCTGGGACTCAATTGGTGGGGCCGCCAACGGGCTAAATTCGCGCGCAAGTCACAAACCAAGCGCTGGCGCAAACAAGAGCTCGCACGCAGCGGCATGACGCTACATATGGTCCATCGCGATGGTCAGGTGGAGTATCGCTAGAATCATTGAGCCTGCCGCTAATCTATCACGACGAGCATCCTAGACCCCGACATTCTCAGGCGTGGCTAGCCTCTCCCTCACATTAGCATGAGCGCAAGCCAAGCCCATTACCTCGAGCCTGAGGGCTTAGATTCGAACAGGATCGGCAATGCTGTCGGAATGACCGTTAATGTCAAAAGACATGATGACCAGATCCCTCGACATTCCTCGTCGATCTTCTACATAGTCAGCCAAAACCGCTTCCGGAACAAAACCCAAGCGCCGAAAGGCAGCTTGGGCACCATGTTGATCGGCAGTCATATTGGCCATCAATTTTTTAAGCCCAAGCCCTCGAGCAACGCTGAAGATTTCTGAAGTCAGGTTCTTGCCCAGCCCGCGAGCCCGGTAAGCTTGATTCACGTTGACCCGCAATTCTCCCACCCGCCGGGTCCATGGTGCTGGATTTCTATGCACACTGGCGTAACCAATGAGGCCTTCCTCATCGTAGGCGGCCAGCGTGGTGGTTATCTCTGCTTGTAAATTCTGCATCCAGTTGTCGACCACTTCAGGCTGGGTAATATCAACCCGCAAAAACAGCATATCTGCCTCTGCCAGGCCTCGCGCAAAGGCAAGCACCGCATCGCGATCGGCAAGCGTCATATAACGTATTTCTACTTTGGCACCATCGACCAACGTAATAGACTTCGGATAGTTGTTGATTAAATCAGCCATTATTTCTCCAGTGCCATGGGTTGCTTTAACCCTGACGTAATTGACTCTTTGTCGCAGCCGCCGCTAACAGTTCCTGAAAGACATCGTCAGCAGCAGCAACGATATGATCCAGATCGGGCAACAACCTTGGTTCACAGATAAAGCTAAAGAAGAGCTTTTTGTTGTAACTCAATATAGTGATACTAAATCCCACATTGCCATTGAGCACCAGTAGCCCAATAGTGTCGGTCACCTCATAGCCACACATATACTGCGGCACCTGGACACCCGGAACATTGGTGCAGGTGAAGTTATAGCCTAGGTACGGCGGTCGATAACCACCCACACTGGGTATCACAGGCGCTAGAAAGCGCGCGGCGAGAACAGTCGGATCGAGGGGCGTACCAATCAATTGGGACGCCAACATGGCTACCGGGGGTATATTTGGCACACTGTCTTGCATCACAGTTAACGCCTGAGCTTCTTCGTCACGCTTGATGCGTTCGGTTTCTGCAACCACCGCGTTCAACCGTTGCAGGCAATCCATTGGCTGGGCCGACAGACGTGGGAAAATCGCTGACACCTGATTCCCCAACGCACCTTCCTGACTTTCGGTTCGAACATTCACAGGGCACATAATGCGCATATACTGGCCATCTACGTGCTCATCATGAGACTGCAAATATCGCGCTACCGCTTCGGATACCACCACCAGTACAATATCATTGATGGTGCCACCAAGGTGTTTGCGAATATTTCGAATATCGGCGAACGGTTTCTGCATCCAACCCACTTTACGCTGAGGCCCCACGGGACTGGCATTAAACGGGGCTGTTATCACCGGCAATTGTACAAAACGGGCCATAACCTCCGCGGCTTTCGCCAGCATCTTTGAGTTATTGACTGCGCGGGCCAACAGTTGCACTGGGTTGTCGGTGTCGAAGTGACGCATATTTTCCGCAATAGCATCACTCATCAACTGTGCAGCTGTGGGCATGGGTTCGGGTGTCCACGGCTCATTGGGTGGCACGGGTTCGCCAGCGCGGGGGTCGAGATCGTATAGCACCATGGTTAACTCAATGCCCGAAGCACCGTCAATCATCGCGTGGTGAGTCATCTGTAACAATAATGTCTGGCCGGGCACACCCTCAATCATGATCATTTTCCACAACGGCCGGCCTCGATCCAGCATTGGCTCATTCAACTTCACGGCGATATCCATCGCCTCCTCCAGGGTGCTACCCGCCGGGGCTTGGTGATGAATGACGTGATGGGTCAAATCAAACTCGGGGTCATCGACCCAAACTGGATGGCCAAGACTCAGCGGCACCAGCTGCAACTTCCGCCGGTAGGCAGGAATCAGGTGAATGCGCTTTTCAAATCGCGTCAGCAGTTGGTCGTAAGTCAGCTCACCATCAAGAACGTAGACCGATGAGATGTGCATGGGTCCGCTGGCGGACTCCATATAAATGAATGCTGCATCAGTCGGTGTCAGTCGCATAATATGCTCCAGGTATAAACAACACTAAACCACCATGTTTATCGTTGACGAATTGCTCCGTCAACAAAAAAATATTAATGATTCGAAACCAGACACTCAGGAAATCGCGCCGTCGGCAAATCGCACTATCGCACTATCTCACTATCTCAAAGCCGCAAAGCCGCAAAGCCATTAAGCCGCACACGGATCACGTTACCCCTGCGCTAGCATCACTGGATCAACGCTAGCCTTCGCGTCGATGATCAACAGACCACCACTTTAGCACCGTATTCTGGCTTTCTATAGCCATTGGTCGCGTCGCGTAAACCAGGAGCGTACACCAGCAGCATCATCCAGTAAGACCATCTAGTAAGACCATCCAGCAAGACCATCTATTAAGACCATCTATTAGAACAGGGAAAGTTAAGCCTCGACGCGACATCCAAACTGCTGTTTTACAGGCATTGGCTTTCGAGTTAACCTCAAGCGATGCATCCCATCGAAGATTTTGGTTTCACCCCTGACCTGCGCGCTCACATCGCAGGTAACGTCGATGCCTTTCAGGATCGACGGCATGCCGAGCTCGCCCTGCGCAGCGCCGCTGTCGCACTGGCGATTTTCCGCCACGAAGATCAGGCCGCGGTGATCGTCACCCGCCGTGCACCTCGGCTGCGCGACCATGGCGGTCAATGGGCACTGCCCGGCGGCGGCATCGACGCTGGCGAGACAGCCACCGGTGCGGCGTTGCGTGAGCTTGCAGAAGAAGTCAATCTGGATCTCGACGCATCAGCGGTACTCGGCACCCTAGATGATTATGTGACGCGTTCCGGCTTCATCATTACCCCGGTGGTTGTCTGGACCGATATCGAGGACGCTAATCTCCTGCCAAATCCTGACGAGGTTGAATCCATTCATGCCTTCACATTCTCAGAACTCATGCGCTCAGATTCGCCAAATCTGGAAAATATTCCCGAGAGCGACAGACCCGTCTTATCCATGAATTACCGGGACGATCGCATCTACTCACCCACCGCTGCCGTGCTCTACCAGTTTCGAGAAGTCGCACTGCAAGGCAACGCCACGCGAGTGAAGCATTTCGACCAGCCGGTTTTCGCTTGGAAGTAGGTCCATCACACAGCCGTTAATTGCCTCAAAAAGATCAGCGCCTAATGATCTAGGCGCCTAACGGTCCCGCTTGCCAGAGACGCCGCCTCAAAGACCCAGCGCCTTGGCATGCTTGGCTCGCAGCTCAATTTTATCGATCTTGCCAGATGCGATACGAGGCAACACCTCAAAGGTTAGCGAGATATAGCGCGGGATCTTGAACCGCGCCAGGTGATCCACCAGGAAGCCCCGCAGCCCCTCCTCATCGACGGCCTGCCGCACGTAAACCGTCGCACCGATCTCTTCACCAAGCCGCTCATCCGGTACACCATAGACTGACGCCTCAATCACATCCGGATGGTTCAACAGCGCCGCCTCAACCTCGCCGCAGCCAATATTCTCACCACCTCGAATAATCAGTTGTTTGAGCCTGTCAACGATAAATACAAAGCCGTCTTCATCCAGATAGGCCACATCGCCCGTATGAAACCAGCCGTCCGTGAAGGAACCCGCATTCGCCTTCGGGTTATCCCAGTAGCCTCGAATCATTGAGGTGCCACGTACCATTAATTCGCCGCGTTGGCCCTGGGGCAATTGATTACCGGCCTCGTCCATGATGGCGACATCAAGCACGGCGGCGACTCGACCGGAGCTACTCGGACGATCAAGGTAGTCCTGGCCAGAAATACCTGTGCCGATGGCATTCGTCTCCGTCATCCCCCAACCTGTATTCGGAATGGCTTGCTTAAAGGTGGTCGCAATACGCTTGACTTGATCTGGCGCTCGTGGCGCGCCGCCGCCGCCGACCACCAGCAGGGAACTCAAATCACGCTGGGTTCTCAACGCCGCCTCGACGAGGTCACCGGTCATCGCTGCAGGTGCCACGAAGCTGGCGATCTGTTCCCGCTCAATCAACTCGGCTGCGGTCTCCACATCCCACTTGTACATTCCCACCAGCTTGCGCTGACTTCGATAGCAAGACAGATACACAGCATGAGAACCCGCCACATGAAACAAGGGCACACCCAACAGGGTAGCGATTTGATACGGCAGCACCAAGGGCTCAGTGTTGTTGATCAGCGCACTGGCGGCGGCATCGATTTCCCAAGACAGCAGAGCCGAAATCACCGCCCGGTGGCTCGAAACAGCTCCCTTCGGATGACCCGTCGATCCTGAGGTATACAAGATTAGCGTATCCTCATCGGGGTCGATCTCGACTACTGGCATTGCCGCGGGGGTGGCGAGAATATCGGCGATCAAGCGCACGCCGGGCGCCGCCGGCTCGGTCAGGCGAACCCCGACAATATCGATAGCCAAAGCCGGCTCACAGCGTGCCAATCGGTCGACCCGCTCCTGATCAGCAAAAACCAGTCGAGCGCCACTATGGCTCAAACCATAAGCCATTTCTTCTGGGCCCCATAAAGCGTTCATCGCTACGGCAATCGCACCGATCGAGGTGATCGCTGTAAACGCCATGATCCATTCCGGATAGTTGCGCATCGCGATCGCAACCCGATCACCGCGACCGACGCCATAGTCATTCACCAGTGTCGCGGCAATGGTGGACGCTCGCTGGTACATATCCTCAAAACTGTAACGCTCGTCTTCATAGACAAAAAATGTCTCGTCACTGCGATTCTCGGCAAATAACTCTCGCAATGAATTAGGTGCGTTGACATAGACTCGACAAGGATTACCACCAATATCCAATACCTGCATTGCAAACGGCTGACCCGGCGCAGTGAGTTGTTTAAGCGCATCGGCACGGCTCAAGGGTTTATCTGGCATCGTTAGTGTCATGAAGGTTTTACTCGAAGGATAAAAGGATTAAAGACTCGAATGGCAATGGCGGCATAACTTCAGCCCGTTAGCTCGCGGGCTCACCGCGATCAAACCGAGGTGGTCGTTTTTCCATGAAGGCGCGAATGGCTTCCCGGGACTCATCGGTGCCACCGCTGGCAATCATGTGTTGCGCTTCTAACGCAAGACTGGCCGTCAAGCTCTGATCAAGTCCAGCATTCAGATTTTTTTTCATTCGGCCCAGCGCCCGAGTTGGGCCGTTAGCTAATTTCTTTGCATAATCAAACGCGTCTTGCCTGAAGGTCACATCGGCAAACACCTTATTCACCAGACCCAAATGGGCAGCCTCAGCGGCGCTCACTCGGTCAGCCGTATAATACAGCTCTTTGGCTTTTGCCAAGCCAATTAAACGGGGCAAAAACCAGGTGCCACCATAATCGCCAGACAGACCGATATTGGCAAATGCGGTGACCATAAAAGCACTTTCAGCGGCAACTCGCAGATCACAGGCCAGCGCTATCGACAATCCTGCGCCGGCAGCGGCACCCGGCAGCGCGGCTATGGTGAGTTTATCAAGCTCAAATAGACGTTGGGTCAAGGTCACCTGCTTGTGCGTCAGGTCAGCCACCCGTTCGGCTGGCGTCATCGGCGAGCCAGCCGCGCCCCCCATGCCGCTGATATCACCACCAGAACAAAACGCATTGCCAGCACCCGTCAGCAGAATACAACCGACGCGCTGGTCTTGTTCGAGCACAGCGAGCATTCGGCGTAAGGCTGGCGTGAGTATGTCACCCAGCGCATTCTTTTTACTCGGCTTGTTCAGCGTTAGCGTCGCAACCCGATCTTCGATGTGACACAGCAGCTCATTTGTACCAGTCTCAACAGTGATCATTAATTACCCTCATGGCCTACTAACAACAGGCTTATCAATCCTTTGCAGGCGCAACACCTAGGGTATTGCCGTACCTGAGGCATTGTGGGCCACAGGGTTCTGGGGAATATTCGGAAATATTTCCCGAAACAAGTTCAACATACTCATGGTCGAACGTCGATCGGCTGCCTCAAACAGCCGACCGGGCGGCCCTAACGTGGGCGGCAGGGCAAATCCATGGGGTGTCTGCGCATATTGGTGGAAGACCCAGTCAACGCCGGCCGCGTCCATTTCGGCAAAGAACCGCTGTTTGCTGGCCTCTGGCACCAATTCGTCATTCGCACCATTCTCGATCACCACGATGGTTTGGGTGTTGTATTGGTTGGCACAGGCCTTTACGGAGGGCCGTGACACACCATATTTAGCCGGGTTCGGGTCTTCCCCAGTCTGCAACAAACCGTGCAGCGATACCACGCCACCCAGGTTCAAGCCGCCGCGAACGCCTTCCAGTACGGCCATACCGCCAAAACAATAACCAATGGCTGCAGGCGGTAACGCTGAATCGACGCTCTCATGGGCCAGGCCTCGGGTCAACCAAGCATCGAGCAATTCTCGAAATGCTGCTGGGTCGTGGTCCATAGCCACCATGCCTTCAAAACACTGCTTCTGATAGTCGGCGATCTTGCTCACATCCGTCGGAAAAATGCGCTCATCTGCCGGCACGGTGTTGCCATACATATCAATTGCCAGTCCCACATAGCCCACTCGTGCCAAATACTCGGCGACATCAACATCGAAAAATTTTAGTCCCTGATAATTATGAATGACTAACACCAATGGCCGAGGACCGGCCGTTAGCGGCGGCGCGACTAGATGACCAACAAAGTCATTGCCATTCAAACTGAATCGTATTTCATCTCGGCGCAGATCAGGTGCGGGCGGCCATAATTTGGGGGCTTCACTCATAGAGACAGTCCTTAATTTTTTTCCAGTGTAGCAGCTCCCAAGCTATTCTTGCAGCACTCACCGAACGCCGCATGGCCCTGCTACTCAAGGCTGACAGCAAGCTCCTTAGCACTTATCAAGGCTGATCAACCGGCTTTATGGTGCGGAACAATCAAACCTTGGAGAACGGCCATCGAGCCTTCGTACCCGACAAAATAAAGATTACTCTCATCTCGAAAGTATTCATTCCAGTCAACCTGATGGCACTGCTAGCACGAACCCGAGAACGAAGAGATTAGTTAGCCCAACAACAAAACTTAAGCTGTGCCGACCACCTTGCTCGCCGGGCTTATCTGCGTGATCAGTCACCCTCGACGGCGCAGAATTTCGGCTCCAGGTCGAGCACCATCAGCAATCGACCGAAACCGATAAACTGGCCGATCATCATGCCCAGCTCAACGATCTGCTCATCTGTAAATTCTGTGTGTAGGCGCGTAAAAAAATTTGAGTCGATATTATGGTGGTCGGTTGCCATCCGCTCGGCATACTCCACCGCCAGCTGTTCAGCCGCCGTGAAATCGTTGGTTTCACTGTCTAATTGCGCTATTTTTTGTTCTGTTAAACCGTGTTCTGCACCCTGCAGAAGCCGTACATTCAGTCAAGTGAAGCAATTATTGGCTCGCGCCACTTTCAATCGGACCAGCTCGATCAGCGCCTCATCAATGGATCGACCCTGGCGCGCCGGCGCATAAAATTTGAAATAGTCATTAAAGAAGGACTGACAATGGGCTAATCCGCGCGCCAGAGATGAATCGCCGCCGGCGGCTTCTATGGCTTTGACGTTTTTCAACGTCGCTTCGTCCAGTTCGTGATCCTGTTTCAGTGATATTCGACTCATGATGATACCTCGTTTATTTTGACGAACAGCCTTTACCATACGCACCAAGACCGGAAGACTTCACAAGCCCAGCACCGTCTTGGCAATAATATTCTTTTGCACCTCATTCGAACCACCGAAGATCGTCGAGGCACGGTTATTCAGATAGATCGCTGTGGCGGTCCGTGCAGCTTGCGTACCGATACCGGGCTCACCCAGACGCATCAGCTGGTTATTATCCGGCACGGCATAGTAGGCCAGCGTCGACATTTTCAGAGCCGCCAGGCTCTGACCCAAATTACTCGACAATAGTTTGAGCAGAGACGAATTCGGGCCTGGATTTTGGCCCCGAGCCAACTTCGCCAGCACCGTATCTTCCATCTGCTGGAGCGCCGTGACGGCCATCTGTAGGGTTGCCGCTCGACCACGCAACTCAGCCATCTCGTTGGCAGTCAGATCTTTCACCAGATCGTCAAGCAGCGCCTCGACTTCTAGCAGGCCGGAGCACAAACCAGTAGAAGCAGTGCCGCCGCCGCGCTCAAATTCCAAAAGATATTTGGCAACGGACCAACCATCGTTCTCAGCACCCACTCGATGAGTGATCGGAACTCGAACGGCATCAAAGAAAACTTGATTCACCTCGTGGTCACCGGCGAGGGTGATAATGGGCTTGACTGATACCCCTGGCCTGTCCATCTCCACCAGAATAAAACTGATACCTGCCTGCTTGCGGGCGGTGGGGTCCGTACGCACCAGGCAAAAAATGTGATCGGCAAAATGCGCGTGAGTGGTCCAGATCTTGGTGCCATCTAGAACATAGTCGTCACCATCGCGAACCGCCCGCATTTGCAGGCTGGCCAAGTCCGATCCAGAACCCGGCTCGGAATAGCCTTGGCACCAGTAGTGCTCACCGGCAAGGATCTTCGGCAGGTAGTAATCCTGCTGGAATTTCGTGCCGTAACGGAACAAGACCGGCGCCAGCATACGCAGCCCCAACGGGATCAAATCAGGCGCACCCGCCCGAGTACATTCCTGAGCAAAGATATGCCGCTGGGTAATGTCCCAGCCGGTACCACCAAATTCAACGGGCCATGCGACGCCAGCCCAACCCCGTTGGTGCAGAATATTTTGCCAAGCCAAGGCCACATCACGATCGGCAAACACGGTTGTGTTCTGCGCCGTAGCTTGCTTGATCTCGTCGGTGAGTTCCGCCGCCAACATGGCACGCACTTCATCACGGAAAACCTGGTATTGGGAAATCAGCTCTGCGGCCACGGTCTCAGCCCACCAACGCTTGGCTTGCACCCTTGATGCCGCCGGCATAGATACCCGCAATGATCTCTTCGGCTTGCGCTTCAGGCACGCCGCGAGGTTCGAAGGTACCAGTCCACTCCACAGTACACCCGTTCGCACCGTCTCGAGTGATCTGCACCACCGAGGAATAGTTAGCTACGGGCAGCGGACAATCCTGATTGGTAATNACATAGCTGAAGGTCAATTGCTCNGGATCAAAGGTTTCAAGCCGCTCAATCACCTGACCGCCCCCCATCGTGATCGTTCTTACTGCACCGACNCCTTCACCTTCCATATGAAAGGCCGTGATCGCCCCCCCCACTTTAATTCCACCAAAGTTCGCTAGAATTTCCCAGACGGCATCTGCGCTAGCAGCAATACTTTCTTTGACGACAACAATAGTCATAGGTGTTGATCTCGAATAAAGGATAGTCACCTAATACTACGCAAGGATCGCAATAATTGCGAACTCACCCACCAACGTCATCGCCGGTAAGTAGCATGCAGCCAATTTTTCAGCTTAAGACCCATATAGCCATGACTTGAGGCTCACAGTGGCTTAGGATGCTAGCTTGAGTTTTCACTGCCAAATGACCGGAAATAACCTTTATGACGTTTCGACACCTGGATATCAAAGGCCTGAAGAGCCTGATGCAAGAAGACCCTGACTTGCGGATCTTCGATACCCGGGATCCAGGCTCCTATGCCGCCGGGCATATCACGAACGCCGTGACCTTGAACAATGACACGATGCAGCAACTGTTGGACGCCACCACGAGCGAAAGCAACATCGTGGTTTGTTGCTACCACGGCATCAGCAGCCAGTCGGTGGCCAATTGGCTGGCAGAACAGGGCTTTGACAACGTCTACAGCCTTATCGGCGGCTATGCCGCCTGGTCTGCTCAAAACTAGATCACCGCACCTAGAACTTCGAGGCGGTGATCCAAACATCTGACCTTGCCCAGCTGTCGAGAAAGTCTTGAGCCACCGTCGGGTCCTTTTTAGACTGCGCAGTCAGGGCGGCTTGAAGACCGAATAATGACCAGCCATTGCGCGGATGATCCGCCAGTTCTGCGACGTAGACGCGCTCGGCATCACGCCCGCGACCAGCCTCAAGCAACGCCGCACCGAGCCAATGTCGCGCCGCAAATGGCAACGGCTCGGGCTCATCAAACGCCATGGCGTCTTCAATCTCTACGGCTTTTTCAAATTCGCTGATCGCGCCGGTCAACTGCCCTTGAGCCCAGAGAATTTCGCCCGCCAAAATATGCCCTAGGGTGCCCACCACCTGACCCGCCGGATGGAATCTGAATCTATCTTCGGTGGTCTCAGCGAAGGCCAAAACCTGGTCGCGCAATCGGGTTGCGGTCTTGATGTCGCCCTGTTTCAGACTGGCGTAGCCGCGCGCAAAATCCCACAAGCTAGCAGACACAGCGTCTTTCGGGCGGCGTTGATTCTCAAGCACCTCGTCGAATCGACCAAAGCGGACGAGGGTTAGAACCTCGTACATGGCATTGCCACTGACCTTTCGATAGTCCTTGCCAGCCTGGATTGCCACGGCACTCTGACCGTCAAAGGAGGCCGAATACAGCAACATATGCAGATTGTGGGTCGGCCCATAGGAAAACCCCAGGTTCTTGCCTGCCTTCAAGTCCGACTGCACCGCCAGTATATTGGTACGCACTGAGCGACCCCACAAGCCCACCTCATTCCAGGTATGGGATGGCATATGTTGGACATGACTGGCAACCGGCACTGTGGTGGCAAAGTGCTCAGCACAGGCTAACGCCCGCCCGGGTTCCTGACTTGATTCAGTGGCATGAATATACAAATGACAGGCCCCTGGGTGGGTGATATCTTCGTCTAAGACGCGGGTCAGGACCCCGTGCAGGCGAATCAAATCTGGGTCAGCAAGATCTCGATTTCCGTGTCGATCCTCGAGCATAAATAGCGCGACGGCATAGACCGTCGCCACTTCGTGATTGTCAGGGTATTGCGCATAAACCTTCGCCATTGCTGCGGCAAAGGCCTCATCGACTGGCCGGCGATTCGACGGTTGGTAGTCTTGGGGATAGCGCACAACAGCCGCCTGTATGAGCGCTCGCTCCACCCCATCAGCGTGACCTTCCGCCAATTCCGCCGCTCGAGTAATAGCGGCAAATGCCTGCGGTACAGCCGCCGCAGTCATACCACCATTCAGAAACGAGCCCAGCGCAAAGGCCTCACCCCAGAAACACATCGCACAGTCAGGATCAGCGCGTCTGGCTTGCACCATCGACCGCGCCGCCTCATTGACATTGTAGGCATAGCGCAACTGCATACCTTGATTAAAGTAGGCTTGCGCTGCCGGCACTGTTGTACTCACGGCCCAGGTGTAGGTGCCCAACGCCGACGGAATCAGATCAATCGGCGCATCCGTTGCGATCATCCCAGACCCCATTTGCATCGTCCCGTGGCCCTCTATATCGGTCTTCGCGCAACTCATCAAAATGGCGAACACGACCCCGGCCAACAATATGCTTTTCATCATTTAGGCACCTGCTGCTGAAATTAAAAACCCTTTAATCACGCCTACACCGAAGACAATAAATGCCTACATCTACTGATAGTCGCAATCAGTCAGAGGTCATACTGTCACCCTGACGGCCTGAATAACAGCCCGTCGACGCCATGCTCGGCATTAAGATTGAGCACTATATCGGCAGTCTTCGGCAATTCTTCAAGGCCGCGCCGAGTGAGGCGCTCGTAGTGTTGAATGAAGCGCGACAATTGCACCGAGTTCATAACGCCAGCACTCGCTACGACTTTTTCTGCCAACTTCTGCTCTTGCAATTGACGCCACTCGTAGACCTTGTCAAAACTCGGAATCGCGATATACACCAGCAGATCCGTTTGACTGAACAATGCCTGGTGGTAACGACCCAAGCAGGCGTTCACATAATGGCGCCAACTGCCGTCTGGGTCTTCCTGTGCCTCTAGCCTATTGATCGGCTCTCGCAGTGAGTCAGCCGTCGCGACTGGCGCATTGTTACACCAACCTTCAAACAAGATGACGTCAACGCGATGGTCCACCACCATCCAGTTCGCGGCAGGCCGACGATCATCCACGGACTTGTCAAATCGCGGCACCTGACAGGGCTGCGCTACTGAGCACTGACGCAGCTGCTCGAATACGGCTGTTGCCAGGGTCACATCGTGCGTGCCGGGCACCCCACGGGTCGCTAACAGTGGATGCTCAACCAGCGCCAGTTGTTGGCGCTCGGCGTGGGTAAGATAAAAATCATCGAGGGAGATATCCACCGCATTGAGCTGCCAGGTGGCCTTGAGTAATAATTTTAAAAAGGCTGTCAGCGTCGACTTGCCGGATCCCTGGGCACCGCTGATACTCACCAACAAGGTCCCAGTCTGCTGGGACTGCGCCTGCGCAATTCGAGCTGCTATGGGCAAATACCAGCGCTCAACCACCGCGACAAAATCCGCCGGTAGGTGTTCGACTTCCATGAGACCCTTGACCTGTGGTGCCAGCGAGGCAAAATCAGGCAGTATGTTTGCACTCATTGGTTAATCAACTCCTTGTGCTTAACCCGAGTGATTCGGCTGTTTCAGACCCAGACTCGACACCCACAATTGATTCAATTGCCAGATACCCTGCTCAAACAGACTCAACCGCCCCTGGGTTGTCATCGCCGCTTGCAGTCCCTGCCACGGTCCACGATTGACGCCGATATCTTCCTCATGAATCAATTTCAGCATCGCCACAACATCCGCCCGATCTTCAGCACTGGGTTCGCCGGTGATCGATGGGTGGTACAACCCATGGATTTTTAAACGCATTTTATCCACACCGTAAGGCTCGAGCTGGTACCAGGCGGCACCGGCGGCCGAGGCGCCAAACAACAGGGTAGGAAACACACAGACCGCAATCAGGTCATGCTGCTGAGCTGGCGTCAGCCCTGGAAAAGCGCCTTCTTCGACGGTGACTCGATGGCCGCCAGGCATTTTCAGGAACACCCATGGCTGACCCTCGTTATCCAAAATTTCGGCATCGCGGGCAGGATAGGCAGGTTCAAACGTCTGCTTATGGGGACCGATATGGTGGTAGGCCTCCATAAAGTTCTCCACCAGAATCTTCCAATTCCAGGGACTATCATACTCAATAGTTTCAAGTACTTGCATCTCGCTAAAGGCGTAATTCGAGACCAGGGGCAGAAGCCCAGAAAGGCGTGGCGCCAGCGGTTGCGCCTGCGGGTCAAGATTAACGAAAATAAAACCTTGCCAGACTTCAAGCTGCAGTTCCGGCAGGCACTGGGCGGATTCAACGAACCCCTCAACCCCCGTCATCATCGGTGCACTGCGGAGTTTACCGTCTAGTGCATAGGACCAGCGATGATAGGGACACACCAAGCGCGTGGTATTGCCCTGACCTTCCACCAAAGGCATGGCCCGATGCAAACAGACCCGTGACAGGGCGTGCAATTGGCCTTGCTGATCCCGAGTGACGACAATCGGTTGGGACGGTAGATCGGCGCAAATGTAGTCACCAGGGCTTTTAACTTGATCAATTCTGGCGACACAGATCCAGTCTTTAGAAAAAATCGAATCCACCTCAGCAGCGAAGATTTCGCTGCTGGTATAGGCTTGCGGCGGCAGGGTCCACGCCTGTGACAGGGGCGCCGTGATTTTCTCCAGGGCATCCGTGGCAATCAGACTCGGGGTTTTAGCGTTCATAGACCTTCCTGGCACACAGCGTTAGCAGGGCTGCTCGCCTTGCACAATAACACGCAGCATATGCCGACGCTGACCTTGATAATCATTCAAGGCGTTGTGAAACAGGCAACGGTTATCCCACATGGCCAAGGTGCCCTTTTGCCACTTGAATCGCGTGACATACTTATCCTGAGTCAGATGAGCCATGAGAAAATCGAAGATAGGCAGGCTCTCTTCTCGTGTCATGCCCTTGATGCGGTGTGTGTGGGGTCGGCTGCAATAAATACTCTTGCGCCCGGTATTCGGATGGACACGAATCAGCGGATGCTCCACTTCGCTCTCGGCAAAATCGCTGCGACCCGAGTCTGCACCACCATAGGCGCCACCAAGATCAGACGACTTTGCCGCCAGATCGGCATAAGCACCGCCCTGACCATGGACTATCTTCGGTGAAAACACGCCGGCATGGCTCTCTAAAATGCGCTGCAAGGTGGGAGACAGATCATCATAGGCAGCTGAGGCGTCAGCAAACAACGTGTCACCGCCCTCGTCAGGCACTTCAACCGCATAAAGCAAAGTCGCCATCGGCGGCTTCTGCAGATAAGAGGAATCCGTATGCCAGGCTCCGCCAAAATTCATCTTGGCGGCCTTTTCCTTGATAATGGGGATCACATTTTTGTGCGAATCCACCGCCTTCATAAACGGATAGATATCCAACTCGCCAAATCTCGCACCAAATTCCGCCTGTTGAGTCGGCGTCAAATCTTGCTCAGGAAAGAACAATACATGGTGCTGATACCAGGCATTTTTGATCTCGTTGAGTACCCCGTCGCTCAGCGGCAATGCCAGATCAACCCCGGTGACGACCGCACCCACGGGGCCTAAGTTAGTATCGATGTTGATGTATTGTTCACTCATGAGACTCCCTCCTGCGTGGTCTATACTACGTCTGTCACTGGGCATGTATCAAAACACACGTTATCCTAAGGGTTTACAGCATACAACGGCATACCAACGAGGCGACTAAATGACTTCCAAACGTGTAATTGTAATTGATGGTGATGACGCCTCTCCGGAGGTCATGCTGCCTGCACTGGCAATTCTCGAATCGCTCCAACTGCCGATTGAATTCATTAAACCTCTGATTGGCCAGGAAGCCATGGCGCAAACCGGAAATTTTTTCCCCGATGCCACCCGAGATGCCATCGACGCCTCAGATGCCACATTCTTCGGCTCCACCAGTGGTGCCAGCACGGCAGCCCTGTTTTATCTACGCTGGGGTAAGCAAACCTATGCCAATGTTCGGCCGTGCCAATGGCTACCGGGCTATAACAGCCCACTGGCACACCCTGAGCACTGTGATTTCGTGATTATTCGAGAAAATCTCGAAGACATGTATCTGGGTATCGAAGGCGACCTTGAGGAACTCGCGGGTCTGAATCTGACCTCGAGAAATGCCAGAGCCTCATTGGCGAGCATGGCGCCTGGCAAATTTGCCATCAAGGCAATTACCGAAAAAGGCACTCGTCGGGTGGTGCGCTATGCGTTTGAACTGGCCAGAAAGCGCGACAAAAAGAAAGTTACCGTGACTTGCAAGTACAACATGCTGCACATATCTGACGGCTATTTCCGCGACATTGCTAACGAGATCGCTCTGTCTTACCCTGATGTTGAGTACAACACTTTTATTATCGATGATTTTTTGTGCCGCATGATTACCCATCCTGAAGATCTCGGTGTGGTGGTCATGCCGAATCTTTACGGCGACATCATGTCAGACGGCGCAGCTGGCCTGATCGGCGGTCTTGGCCTGGCACCATCGGGTTGCTATGGCGATGACTACGCCTATTTTGAGTCCGCCCACGGCTCTGCGCCTGATATCGTCGGCAAAAATATCATTAACCCAACAGCCACATTATTGTCTGCGGCGATGATGCTTGATTACCTGGAATTTCCGAAAGCCGCGCAGCGAATCAGACGAGCCGTAGAACAGGTCTATCAGCAAGGTAAAGTGCTAACGCCAGATCAAGGGGGCACAGGCACAACGACGGAGTTTTGCGCGGCGGTATCAGCTATGCTCTAGACAGACCGCCGCAGCAACGTCCGGGCTCACAGCATACTGACCCAGCTTACCTCGGCTCCTTGCATTGCCTGGAGCCCTCCCTGGGGCCCGCCTGGGGCCCGCCTGGGGCATTTCTCGTTAACCCGATAACCGTGTATATTATTGCCATAGACAATTGACTTGCATCAGCACGCATCACTCGAGCCGGCGACGCAGCCACACAAGAGGCAACTGCTATCACAACGAAACCTTTAGAAAAGCGCCCAATATTCTGGTTTTACGGCTCAGCCTCTGCAGCCTATGGCATCAAGAACAACGCCTTCAGTTATTTGCTGCTGATCTATGCCAACCAGGTACTTGGTGTACCCGGTTACTTGGCTTCTATCGCCCTGGCCATCGCGATGGTCTGGGATGCCATCTCTGACCTGTTACTCGGTCATTGGTCAGACAAAACCCATTCTCGCCTCGGCCGGCGTCATCCGTTCATGTATGCGGCGCTATTTGTGCTGCCGTTTTCCTTCTATGCCCTGTTTAATCCGGTCATTGAAATTACCGACAGCAACGCTTTCTGGTACATTCTGGTGCTGGCCATGATCATCAGAACCGGCACAACGTTATTCGAGGTGCCGTCCACGGCCATGCTGCCCGATCTCGAAAAAGATTATGATCATCGCAATAAGTGGCTGGCGTTACGCTATGCCTTTGGCTGGTATGGCGGTAATGGGCTGCACACCCTGAACTTTATGTTCTGGGTCGGGGTTTACGGGGTCGCTGTCCAAACCGGCTACACTATTTATGCCACTGTCGGCGCCTGCATCATCGCGCTAGTCATTCTCTTATCGTCACTCGGCACCCAGAAAGTCATGGCGGCGCTGCCAAAGCCCGCCGAGCGCTTCAAGTTTAGGGAGATCGGCCGAGAAATTCGCCAGATATTTCAGTCAGTGAAGAACCGTAACTTCGCCGCTCTGTTCTTCTACGGACTGATCGTTGGCATCGCCGGCGGCCTGGGCACCGCTTTGTATTTGTATAACACGACCTACTTTTTCGGCTTCTCGGGTCAGCAGATTGCCGTGACCGGGATCGGCGTCATGCTCTCGCCCGCTATCGCCTATTGGGCCGCGCCCTATTTTGGCGGCCGCTACGGCAAAAAGAACGCTGCTATCGGCGCTATCTTGGTCAATATCAGCCTCTATCCCATACCTTACATCTTGCTGCTGTCTGGTTATTGGCCGGGCCTGGGCAGCTGGCTGAGCTTGAGTATTTATAGCGCGTTTATCGTCGCCGAAGTCATTTGCAGCATCATCGGTGGCGTATTACTGGATTCAATGATGGCAGATGTGGTGGAGGACAGCGAAGTCTCCACGGCACGACGATCGGAAGGCTTGTTTTATGCAGCCCGAGGCTTTGCTGGCAAGGCCATATCAGCTGGCGGCATCATCGGCGCGGGCACGATTGTGTCGTTGGTGGGGCTTGACGGCGTCACTAGCCTCGAGCAGGTTACCGACGAAATCAGGATGAACCTTGCCAGCCTGTTCCTGCCGCTGTACTGCACATTGTTCTTGATCGGCTTGTGGTGTGTGTCAACTTACAAGATCAATCGCGATGCGCACAATGCCAACATAGACACCTTGGCCGCTCGCAAAGCCAGCTCGCCTGACGACGCAGATTAGCTGCCTGCCAACGCTGCGGCAGTTATGGGGTGGGGTCGGAGTAAAGTGCCGGAGTAAAATTTACTCCGGCACTTTACTCCGACCCCATCGCTCACGGCACTTTACTCCGACCCCATCGCTCAATCTCGAGCCGCATCAAGATGTGCTCGCAACTTGGCGAGGAAGGGAGTTGCGTTGGCAAAGTCTGTTGTTGTAAAGGGTCCCAGCAACTCCTCGAGAAGACGTGCCCGGGATTTCAGCGCCACGGTTCTTGCTTTTATGCCCGCTGGCGTCAAAAAGACCTGCTTGCCTCGTCGATCTGTTGCATCAGCGCGGACCTCGACCAGACCGCTGGCTTCAAGCTTTGCCAGAGTATTCGTCATGGCGCCTTTAGTCACCTGAAACGCATTGGCGAGTACTGAAGGACTTTTGCCGTCGCCAAGTCGCGAGAGGTTATTCAGTACCGAGAACTGTGAAACCGTCAAACCGTGGGGCAGCACTTGCTCGAAGGCCTTGAACGAGAGTTGTGAAATGATACCGATCTCGGTGAAAAATGCCGAGAGTACTGCCTCTTCCTGATGCTTGGTCATTGCCGCTGAGCTACTCTTCAATATCGGTTAAAAATGAAATCATAGCAGTCTGGTCTCGATCTTCCACCTCGGCGTCTCGGCTAACGATGGACCGTAGCCGAGTCGTCCGAACATCTGTACCCGTGGCCCATTGCTGTCAGTCAGTGAAACGTCCAGTTTCGAATGAAGCTCTGCAAAGGTTTCCGACATCTCCGGGTACTCTTGCAGCGCCTGACTGATAGGATGAAGGCCTAATCCTAATCCTGTCGCTTTGAGGTTAACCCGCAGCCAATTGGCTCCCGAGCGCAACTGGTCTGCCCGCGAGTTGGTTTCCGTACCGAGCCAGATATATCCCATACCACTGAACATCATCGCTCTGTACATATCGATGCCCTGTTGGAAGGCCGCAGATTTTTGATCAGCGAGTTGCTGGCGATCCAGTTGGCCGAGTAGCGACAAACCCTCGAGAAAAGCACCGCCAAGATCAATGCCGTCTGGATTTGCATTGATTTCACGTTTGCCAATGCGCATCAAATCAATGCTTTCTTGCAGGGTACGTGGCGTCATGGTCTCTATGTAGTGCGCGCGCCAGCTGAGATCACGCAAATCTTTGATCCGCTGGGGATCGTTCGTGGCGGCCACCTGCACAGTGTCGTCGACAACCATCGCGAGCTCTTCGAGCACCGATGTTGTAACCAGGCGTTCAGTATCAAACGGTTCTTTCAAAGAACGCCGCTGCATCACCTGCTTGAAGAGCGGGTCAGGC
>JGI20153J14295_10000456_pt1 | contig 34425 bp, 23 predicted proteins | sample COG_03_FD_14295 | JGI IMG/M metagenome (IMG submission 14295) | reverse complement strand
ACATGAATATAATCGCGAATAGGGGTTCCATCTTTTGTTGGATAATCATTTCCGTAGACCATTAGTTTTTCTCTCAATCCAGTAGCGGTTTGCGTGATGTAGGGCATTAAGTTGTTAGGTATGCCATTTGGTAATTCTCCGATTAGGCCTGAGCTGTGTGCGCCTATAGGATTGAAATAACGCAATGAAATGGCTGAAAAATTTAGGGAAGCCTTGGTGCAATCTTCAATAATTTCTTCTGCTATTTTTTTTGTATTTCCATAAGGAGAGAATGGTCGTTGTGTTTCATTCTTTTCTGTAATAGGAAGAGTTTCTGGAGTACCATAAACAGTCGCCGAAGACGAAAATATAAAATTATGAATAGGAACTTCTAATTGGCATGTTAATATATTTATCAATGAAAACAAGTTGTTTTGATAATACATTAATGGTTTTTGAACGGACTCGCCTACTGCTTTATGAGCCGCAAAATGAATAACCGCATCGATCTGTTGAAAGTCGTGAAATAACGTTCTCACTTTAGCCACTTCTTTTAAATCTATATTGATAAAGGCTGGCCTAACGTTGGTGATTTTTTCAATTCTATCAATCGATTCTATTGTGGAGTTTGATAAATCATCTGCAATTAAAACCTCAAAATTATTTTCTATTAACTTTATAACGGTGTGGGAACCAATATAACCACAGCCGCCTGTTACTACTATTTTATTTTTTGTCGTTTTAAATTATTTAATCTCTAGATTTTGCATTCCAAACAAACAAGGCACAAATGACCGATAAAATCGCTGCTCCAAGCCAAAAGAGTTTTACTGTTGAAAAATCATAACTATCCACACCGTTCAATACTGTATGATTGTTTCCTATCAGATATCCACTCACAACATCTTGAATACCAGCACCTAAATAACTGGCGATCCCGATTAACCCTAAAGCAGTTCCAGATGCTTTTTTTGAGGCAATATCAACAGCCATTAGTCCTCCTAAAAAGGTAATTAAAATTCCTATTGCAAATCCAAAAATTAGCATACTTACCGTGTCCACCCACGGTGATCCATCCGGATAAAACAGAAATAAAGAAATTGCAGTCACATTTAATATCCCAGCGACTAATACAGGTACGTTTCGAGTGCCTTTGAAAAATTTATCTGAGATAATACCAGAAATAACTGTCCCAACAATTCCACTGATAGCACTTACAGACACAATAGAACTTGCTTCTAAAGTCGTGTAGCCTTTTTGGGCTTCTAAATAGTAGATCCCCCAGCTTTCAATACCATACCTACTTACATACATCAAAGCACTTGCAAATGCCAATACCCAGATATAGGGATTTTTTAATACATCCTGTTGCAAGGCTCCTATAGATTTATTTTTTGTAGATACGACTGCATGATCATTTTTAAAATCAGCAATAGAAGGCAAGCCTTTACTTTCGGGCGAATCGTGTAAAAACAACGCCACAATAATTGCTCCAACCAAGCCAATCAATCCTGCACCCCAAAAACCCCACTGCCATCCTGAAACACTTACTATAAAGGCCACTCCTAAGTACGTAATAGCTTTTCCTAAACCGTGACTCGCACTCCAGATACCATAATAGGTACCTCTCTCTTTATTACTAAACCATCGGGATAATGACACCACACTTGGCGCTGCTCCCATGGATTGAAACCAACCGCTAAATCCCCATAAAACAATAAACGCTGTGAAGGAAGTAGTAAAGCCTAAGGCTAAATTAATAAGTGCTGTCAGCAGCAGTCCTGTTGCCATAAAACGACGAATGTTACTTCTGTCTGCTAAAAAACCATTAACTAATTTACCTATGGCATATGCAAAAAATAAAGCAGAGCCAATCATACCAAGTTCCGAATCGGTTAAAATTCCTGAATCTACAATAGGTTTTTTAACGACACTTAAACTTAAACGACAAACATAAAACAAACTATATCCAATGGTAGCAGATATGAACACCGACCATTTTAGCCGTTTGTATTTTTGTTGTTGTTCTTGAAGTGATCCCTTTATTGGAGATGGTGAAACTTTTTTGAAATAGTTTATCATAAAATGTTTATAAATTATTAAATTACAATGGCAACGCATTTATTCGTTGCCATTGTTTAGAGTTTTGTTTTTTTAATCCTTGACAAATTAATCGTTACTTATTCAATAAGTAATCTTTCACTAAATATTTCACTGCTTTTATTGTGGTATAATTTTACAAAATATAGCCCTGAATTTAAATCTTCCACATTAACATTTAATTTATTAATACCTTTTGTAAATGTTTTCTCTAATCGTTTAACTACTCTTCCTAAAATATCATAAACAACTATGCTTCCTTCAGATGAGGATTCACTGTTTAGTGTGAAATTGAATAATACAATATCATTTGCAGGATTAGGATGAAGAGTGAAAATATCTACGATTGAATTTTCAATTATTTTCTTCCTTTTTGGTGGCGTTGAACGCAAACCCTGATTGCTTTTCTTTTGAATATTATTTATGGTAGTTTTTTGAGCTGTTGCTACATCATTTGATCTTTGGTGTAAAGGATTTGGGACTAATATAATTGTGTAATCCTCAACTTCTCCCAACAAGCGATCTTCACAGCCAGAAGATTCATTATAATAATTTAGAGCTATACGCATTCTTGTTTTTCCAGATTTTGTATTAACACCTCCTGGAATACGAATATTCTCTCCGCTTATTGTTTTTTTAGGAGGGGCTATGATTTCATTATTAGAATAGACTAATTCCGTGTCTTCAAAATAGCCACTTTGATCAAGATCAATCCATATACGAAAATTTTCTTTATAATTTCCAGTTACTCCAATAGTATAACTTAAATCGTAGTTTTTACCATTGATTTCGAAAATCAACGAGGGATCAGGATCATTATCAAAAAAAGCATAGCCATCATTATTTCCAGATGAATTAGTATAGGGTCCTATGGAAAAGCTATCAATCCATTCCCAAGTAGTGTTGTTATTTTCTGGTGTACATTGAGAATAATCTATTTTTGGTTTAATTGTAACAATGTAATCCTCTATTTCGCCATAAGTAAATGATTCACAGTCCTCAGGAAATGAATAAAACCTTACTGCCACTCGAACTCTAATTGGCCCTGGTGAAATACCCTCGGGGATGTTAATTGATTTAGAATGCAGATAGGAGGTGTCTTCACTTATTGTATTGTTAGAAAACAACATAATTTCATCAGATTCAAAAAGCCCATTTCTATTTAAATCCATCGAGACTCTATAAAATCTTGGATCTGCATATTCAATTCCCAACGATATATCAAAGTCATAAGATTCTCCTGCTGTGAAATTCCAGTTTTCAAAATTATACAACCCATAGTTGTCATCACTTTTCGAGTTATCTGTTACATTACTATATTCCCCTATACTAATTCTTTGTATCCATTCGAACCTGCTATCTTGTGACGTAACTGTACAGTTAGAGTAATCGGGATAAATCGAACTAAAAGAAAAGTGCTTGTTGTGCTCATCGGTTGGGATGTTTACATTATATACTTCGCTTAATACATCGTCACATTTTTTGGACTCGTCATTGGCAGCTTCTATCCAATTATTTTTTGAACTAAGCGCAAAATAGTTTTCATCAATTTTTGTATACAACCAAGGCGTGGTGGTTCTATTATTCCAACTTAATTTTCCTTTATGATATTCTCTATTACTGTGGAGTGCAAATGTTCTTTCCTTCCCATCATCTACATCTACATTAACATTCTCAACTGTATAATGAAGGTTTCCTTGATAAAGCATTCGAATTCTATGCTTTCGATTTTCATCAAATTTACACAGTTGTGGGCTTAGAATTGATTCACTTCTACTTAAATATCTTGAACCTTCCCTACTTATTATAAATCGATCTTCATTGCTCAATATAGCCTCAGCATCTTCTTTATAATCTACTTTAAAATGGATTTCGTCCCCTTCCGGACTGTGATAAACTCCATTTATATCTCCGCTTATAAAGGTTTTAGAACCAGCACATATTAGCCTAACAATATCTCCTTTTAAAAAAATGACGTTCCAAAATTGATTTATATCGTATGGATCCCAAAAATAAGTTCCAAGTCTTCCATCTTTTATGGCCAAAACCTTTTTGGACGTTCTATTCATGAATGTATACAGATTCCCTCCATAATGTTCAATTAGCCATTGATTTTCTTCATTATCAGCAATACTCTGACCTTGATTAAATGTTACGATATTTTCTCCGTATTCATTCTTACTCGTTGATAAAAAATTGTTTTCTCCTTCATCTGGAGTTTTTATTGTAAAATAAGCTCTTTTGAACGGCTTAGACAGATCAGGAATACTAATAAGCTTTTTACTTAAAGTTCCATCTTCATAGTGAACTGTTAAATAGATTCTTTCGCCCGCTGAGAGGGGTAGGTTTTGTAATACCCACGCAGAGTTGACTCCATCAAATACGATTTGAGATGAATCTTCTTTTAAATATTTATTTTCCGTTAAATCCTCTTGTACTGCATTTACTTTGATGGGCTCATTAATTTCATTTATGACATGTGACACCACATTTAAATCTATCGATTTAGGCAGTCCAGGTTCAGCTTGGGTCACGTCCAGTTCACAAATTATGTTTTTGTTTAGACTCAAATTGACAAACTCAATATAACTTATATCCTTGGCACCTTCATAGTTATAGAACTCAAGTGAAAAATGATTTTTACCATTTTCACTTATTTTTAATTGTTCACCATGAGCAGAACCAAAGTCTGCAGTAATAGCTTTAAGAGTAGGGAAAACATTTATTTCAGAGGCTTGTTTACCAACTATAGTTTCTTTTGTATCATGAGGTTGGAAGTCTCTTAACTGAGCATAAAAAAGAGTTTTTCTTTGCGAAGGCAATGGAAGAACAAATTGTGGGTCATAAACCCCCAGTCCATCTAAAAAAGTAGGTGATATTTTTACTTGACCAATGTATGGATGATCATTTGCACTAAAGCCATCACCAGCATCAAAATTTGAAATTACTTGGTCATAATTATCATTAGCTTCACGCTCTATAAACTTATATCGTGCTCTTAGAGCTTTTTGATACGTAGGTTCGTTAGTATTTAGCGCTGTATCTCCAACAGGGTTCTTGTTTCTGTCGAGATATTGATAAATATGCCCATAGGTTTCGTGGCCAGTGACCTTAACCAACACCCAATATTCTTTTTTATCAAATCCTGATAAGTCAAAACTATTTACTCGAATTGTTATAGCCCCTTTACCATTATCTTTTGCTGTGTAAGGAATTGTTGCTATTTCTTTAAAACCCCTATCATTTACTTCTGCTAACTTGAGTTCTAAAATGTTATTATTACTCGCTGTTAATCCCCGTCCAGGTTCATCTGTCTTTCTTTTTAGGCCATACTCATAATTTCCTTTCGAAAATTTAGATAACCATATAGATTTAACAGCCGTTTTTATTTGATTATTTTCAACAAATAAATTAATTTCAGGGATAGTCCATCCGTACTCGTTTCTGTATGAATCGTTTTTAATATCTTTTGTATATGAATGAACATAGGTTTCAAAAGCGCAGGGTGTAAAATCAATCAAACGCTCATGATCTAAAATTCGTATACTTTGATTAACACCATTATCATCATATGCTGCATCACATTTTATATTAGATTCATCTAAATAATTTCGTAATTGCTCTTCTCCTATGAATTTATTCATATTTAGTATAAATGATACCGTATCCCTTTTTGATTCAAGATCATTGATATTAATAGAGAAAGAAGGGAATAGAGGGCTCCAGCTGTTATGATCCATCGCTTCTGCCTGATGTCTTGCTAAAGCTAAATCATGTTTTCTACGATTTGCGTCAGTGTCTTGAAATAGTTTATATAGATCGTATCCTAACAGACCTACAGTAGCCAAGCCTGATAATATTTGGCCAACAAATGGTATGGCATTTAATAATGCGACTCCTGAAAATTCTATAACAGCTTCAGTCGCCACATCTACAACAACTTCCTCAACAACTTCTTCTGCAATTTCTTCTCCAATTTCCTCTCCAATTTCTTCTCCTAGTATATCAGCTTGATCCAAGAGCAAATCATCACCATCTTCTCCCACGTTGAATTTAAACTCAACATCTTCAATTTCACTTGAGTCTTCAACGTTCTCTACTTCTTCTTCCTCTTTGCATTCTGCGCATTTTTCGCATAGTACTTGAGACCACCCTAGAGTAATATTTATTAAAAATATACATATGAGCAATAGGTTCTTTTTTGTTTTCATGTGACTATAATTTTTAGATTGATTTTTAAATTTATTGACACTTTTTTTCTTTTAATTCTAAATTCTCAGTTCTATCATTAATAGCCCTACGCCCCCCTATTCTTTCATAACCCACTCTAGGAGAGGGGGTTCCATATCTATTATAAATAGCAACACCAGTAGCACCAATAGCACCTACTGCAATTACTCCTGAAGTAGCAACTCCAACTATTTCCCCAGTACTTAGACTCCGCGCTAGACCTCCACTTCCGAAATATTTTTGAGTAACTAAAAAACTTTCATCCACTTCTGCTTTGTGTACTGTTTTTACATCGTTAAGGCTTAATGGCCAAGAATACACCTTAAAATCATCCATAATTTGAGCTGATTGTAGCGGATATTGATAATTCATTTTAGGTAAATTCCCTGGATTTCCAATACCCCATTCTACAACGTCCGATACATTTTGGGCACCTAAATACAATAATCTTCTATAAACTTCATTCTCATCCGGATGATAAAGATATATGCGCATCATACCAGGATAATAAACCAATACCACGTGATACCAGCCAACAGAAGTACAAGGAGGTTCTGCACAGCCTCCTTTTTTATTGAATGCTCCTGGTTCCCATAGCCATGCAAAAATTGGTGATATCTCTTGGCTTTTTTCATCAAAAAAATAGCGATTTACCCCAAGTTTATCTTTAACACGTTGCATCCCTGCGTATAAATTAGCACTTGTTTTACCATAAAAAAATTGAAAACGATTGTCTGTAACTTCATTAAATGGATAAAATTCATTGTGGGTTAAGTCGGTATCTATTCTTGTCCAAAAGGAAACAGTATATCCTTTTGAAGCATCATAATTTTCAGGTAAAAATTTATTTATTTTTATGCTCTCATTTGCTTGAAGTCTTCTAGCAGATTTTTTATGACCAAATCGGTTAGACTCATTTTTGTCAAGGGAATTATTGTATTGAGTTCCTTGAGTTAAATAATGATTCTTATGGGGTTTTCGTCTTAAAATCTTATAATCTAATCCCATAATATCAAACAATGCTCTATCATTTAACGCTTTATTAAAAAAGCGAACACTATAAAGTGATCCTGCAAATCCTACTCCCATCATTTTTGCTGGGATAATAGTGGTGGGGTCAGTTTTTGTTGGAATAATATTTTTATGAAACTCAGCTTTTAGTGGTGTAATCTGGGAGAATGGCTTTTCATTTTTAAACATCGTAAGTAGGGTGAGCCTTGGTTTTTCATTACTATTACTGCTTTCAAAACTAAGTCCGTAAAACTTCCATTTATTCTCTAGAAGTTTATGACACTTGACAGGATCGGCGGTATCAATTTTAAATGAGGTATATACATCCTCTTCAACTTTGGTACCATTTTCCTTTCTTGTTAACCGAAAGTGTCCTTCAGCAAGCTCAATACTAAAGTATCGGGTTTCAATTATAGGAATCGTAGTATTACATATATTTTGGAGTCTTGGATTTAGCCAAAACGTAACTGTAAAGTCTCCAGAAATATTTTTGCTAAAAGGTTCAGGAAAACTGAAATATGTTTCGGTATCTTTATTTGATTTGAATGGAACTTTAAGCTGCTTTTCTTTTTTTATTACAGCACTTGAAAAGTATTCTTTAATAGTACGTGTTATTTCATTGCGTTTGCCATCTCCATTAACATCCCAAATTATTTTATTGAGTGCTGCTTTTTTAGCCGATCCATCATCTTTGTTCACAGTCATTTCTACTAAATGATTATCAGGGTCAAGAAATTTCTTACCTGGATTTGCAATGAACTCTGCATCACCTTCTGGAGAGAATTTAGCATAAACAACTTTTGTCTTTTTTCGACTAAATAATGGATAAAACGGAGGGCTTGCTGGATAATATAATCCTTCTCCTTCTGATTTACTCTTACTTATTGCTTCATACTTTCCATGTTTTGCATTTCCAGAAACGTCATAAGGGTATGTTTCCAAAAATTGATCTTGCAAAGCACTATTATGAAGTTCTGCGGTTAAGGGATAGTGAGCTATCTGAACTTTGTTATTAAAACTTACATTTGATTCTAATAAATTTGCTATGTCTCTTTGGCAGTATAGATTAAGACTGCAAAAGCAAACAATAAAAATCCAAAAAGAATGTGTTTGAGTAGCGTTTTGATTTTTCATAATTTTAATTATTTTATTTGACATTTTGATTGATAATAATGTATTACTCAATAGCCGTGATTTTCTAGCCATGCTTTTAATTCTACCGGGTAATCGGTTTCAATGATATTTATTCCTCGATCAAATACCTTTTTCCATCCCATTTTATCATCTTTAGCAGTTCCACTTTGAGATTGTATACCTTTTAAGACTAATGAATTATATAAACGGATATTTTTTAATCCAACATAATTTATGAGTTCATTGATCTTCTTATATTCTTCTGATGTATCTTTGATTTGATCATTACCTAGTCGCACTCTAAAAAAGGGTATTTTATATCGGTTATTTGTTAGATAAGAATCTATCCCATCCTTCGTTGATCCATCGTTAATCACAGGCGAAAATAGAATGTCTAGAGAACGATGACCAAAGGCTTGATCTATTTGTATTGTGGAATGGGTTCCGCCAAAAATCACCTGATCAAGCATACCTTCTTGTTGAATTAAGTCTAAAATCTCTGAAACTATATTTCCTCTAGTAGTAGCATCGTCCCATTTATCCAAACGAATATATATTTTATTTTTACACACTTTCAAAACTTCTTTCAGTGTAGGTATTTTGTGTTTAGTATATGCCGTGGGATTTCCATCTTTTCGCCCTCTTAGTTTTAATTGTCTAATTTCTTCACTTGTGTACTTTACTGCTGCATATTTAATTGGATCTGAGAAATCGGCATTCTCTAGAGTTCTTTCTTCAAAAAGATTCTTCACATTAGTCACTTTACTTAAACTTTTATCGTGAAACACATGATAAATTCCATCTTTTGACTTGAATATATCAATCTCTATGATACTTACACCCAAATCGATACATTGCTTAATTGCAAATAATGTATTTTCTGGCCCTACCGATCCATTTCCTGCACGATGCGTTGCTACCAATACCCCATTAACAGGAGCTGGCGAAGTATCAACTAGATTGATGATGCCTGTAGGCTCCTCTGTTTTTTTTTCTATAGCATCTTTATATTCTTGTAAAAATTTGATTCGATCAGTAATTATATAATTTATGCCATTTTTCATGCATAAGTCCCAATTTTGACGGAGTTCAAATGGTGAATCAAATTTCCACCTTCCTTTGTTAATGGCATGTCCTTCCCCAAGATCTGCATAGGCAGAAAACGTCCCTACACGCCTGTTACTAGGTACGGCAACAGACTTTATTAATGGTATTATAGGTGAATTTAAGGACTCGGGGTTAGGCTCAAATGCATCTGCCCACGGTTTATTATTTATATCTTTTTGTTCTAAAAAATCGTTCATAAAACTTCCTATACCTCTTTGAATATCATCCAAACTTTCCCGTGAATAAGAGGTTGCTAATTTGGGTAAATGATCAAAGGGAACTTTGTCATTTGCAATTGGTGTGTAAATATGTTGAGACATGATTTCATTAAGAAAATTAATGTCATACTTTTGTTTAAGTTCCCACAAAGACAAATACCCCTTTGTAATAGTTTGATCTTGAATGTTATATTCTTTAATTATTCCCCATATTTTCTCGAGATATCGATCTGCTTTATCTAGATTGATCAGTATTTTATCTTTTGCTGTAGAAAGTATTTGTGTTACTTTTGGTACAGTTTGATAACTTGTTGGGTCACTAGGATCTTCATAATAAACCTTACCATGCCTATCTTTTAGCTTCACAGTATGAATTCCATTTCTGATTTCATTAAGTTCTTCCCATGTTACATTATTCACTAATGCCTCACCCGCAGGTGGGCTATTCTCTCCTGCTCTTGGTCTGTTTTTTATGTCTTCATAGTTAGTGTGGTTTTCAATAGTTGTCGTTCTTTCAAGGGCACTATCGTGCATTAGAATAAGTACACCATCACTTGTGTGATTTACATCAACCTCTGCCATGTCTGCTCCCATATCAATCGCATCTTGAACGGATTTAATGCTGTTTTCTGGTGCTGTATACCAAAAGCCCCTATGGGCTGCGGCCATCATCCCTGGATATTTCTCAGGATCTAAAAATTTTCGAATCAATGGATCTACTGGTCTTTCAGAATTTTGAGCATGTAAATGGTTCTCAGAAAATCCAAATATTAGTAGCATTGGAATGGCTAATACGATTTTTTTTAGGTTAGTTGAATTCATAATATTTGTTTTATTTTTGTTAGGCTATAATATCCTTAAATACTTTAACTATGATATGTATATTTAATTTATCATTTCTATGCTTAATTTTCTCTTTAACTCGATACCAGTTTAAATCACTTCATAACATATTTTTCAATTACTTGTTTCCAAAGCAAATATCCATGACCATTAAGGTGTAAACCATCTAAAGAATACGTTTTATTTAAAAACCCTGAGTCATCAATAAATCGAGAAAAAAGATCAATGTATTTTACGTTTTCCTTTAGGCTAATTTTTTTCAAACCTGTATTGATTGTTTTTACTTTACCTACAGGTCGATGTTTTTCTCTACCATAGGTTGGTAAGATGCTTTGTATAAACACCTCTGTCTTTGGAGATTTCTTTTTTATTCTTTTGATTATTTGATGGATTTTTCTAATGATGTATTCATTCGATCTTTTGTACTTTATATCATTTACGCCAATCAAAAGAAATATTTTTTTAGGCTTAGACGATATGACTTCATCAAGTCTATATAATACGCCATCTGTACGATCTCCACTAATTCCTCTATTGATGATACGCTTGTTGTTAAACCATTCACTCCAATTTCCTCTTGCTGTGATGCTATTCCCAAGAAAAACAATTTCTTTTTTACGATTAGGTAACAATTCAAATTGATTTTTATGATGGTAATATTTTTTACTAAACCCTGTTGTGTCAACACCATTGGTATCATGATTATTTTGCTGAGCAAATCCGCTTAGAAAGTAAAATATTGCTAGTGATACGATAATATGTTTTTTCATAAATACTGTTTTATTTCTTAAGACAATTTTATTCATATTAGACTTAATTATGCAATTGATTTGCTCTTAGATAATCTAAAAGCAATTGGGGTCTGTCCGTTTGAATCATGCTAATGTTGTTTTTGACGTACCAGCCATAAATACTATCCGTATATTGAACTGCCAAATCATCTTCATAACCTGCATTCAAACTCTCCCATAAAGAATTTACCCACACACTTGTACCACGCTTATCAATGGATTCAAATTGTGAAATGATAGGTGATTTTAAATCCGAAAACACAAATTCAATAGCTAACGGAGGATTTATGTCATTTAAATACGTATTAACTTTTTCAAAAGCATCTTCTTTATCTAGATTTATTATCGGCATAAAACTTATGTCGCCTAAATAATTACCAAAATCTTTCTTTACCTTTTCTAAAGATGCTTTTCCCTTCATCAGTATTTGTTTTGTGGTATTGGTTTTTTTGATAATAGGATAAATAACATCAAAGTAATTATAGCATTTGTCCAGATTTAATAATATCTTATTCTTAGACAAATAAAGTGCCTCTTCTAAGGTTGGAATTTTATGATGCGTAGTATGATTTGCCCCATTCTTTATATACAATGATTTTAGTTCCTCCAACGTCCAATCTGCAACATTTCCTTTTCCTGTTGTAGTTCGGTCAATTGTTTTATCGTGCATTAAAACGGGTATAGAGTCTTTGGTTAAGCGGACGTCAATTTCTACCATATCTACTCCCATATCAATGCAATTCTGTATGGCCTGTAACGAATTTTCTGGAGCATTACGCCAATCTCCACGATGTGCAATAACCATAATCTTTTTTGAAGCTCCTAATAATTCTGAATTTACTGTTAAGTTATTTTTACTTTTAGTAGTATTAAAGAGACTTGTTTCTGCTTTTCGCTGACACGAAAAACACAGAGTACAGAAAGCAACTAACAAAGTTGTTTTTAAACACATTGAGCTTATTTTTTATAAAATTTAATAATTTTCTTATCTCCTCCATCAGTTTTTAATGATATAAAATGTAAACTATTACTTAAGGTTGATATATTTATTGAAGATTTTCCTGATGACAAACGTCCTTCTTTAACTTTCTGACTTATCATGTTATGAATACTGTATGTTAAAGCCTCTTTTGATGAAACGAATATTTGAGTACCTGAAACAGGGTTTGGATAAACACTTACCTTCAATTGTTTTACCTCATCTATTCCTAAGGTACAAGTTGTAGTATAATATTCCACACTTGAACTTGCTGCAATATCAGTCCAATTGGTTGTACTATAGGTAGCATCATCAACCTTAACACATCCTAAATTTGGGCAGTTAGCAGCTTTAAAATTAGCTGTAGTTATTGCTGTATTATTTCCGTTTTTGATGTTAACTTCTGTTAAATTTGCATTGTCTTGAATTTGAACTTGTGTGAGTGAAGTAACATTACTAAGATCTAAACTAGCAACCGCAGTATTAAAAAACCTAACTGTTTTTAAAACTGGTGTTGCTGAACCACTATTTGTAATATCAATTGTTGTTAGGTTAGGACAATCATAAGCATAAACATGATCTAGATTTGGATGATTTACAAGATCAATATTCAAACTTGTAAGCCCTGTACCGTTGAATCTAAAACGTTCTAAACCTGCTACGTTATTAAAAGTAAAATTCCCCAAGTTAGGGTTTTGGTTTAGATAGAAACGTCGAATATTTGGACTATCACTAACATCAACACTAGTAAGTTGGTTTTCACCCAAATATAAATAGTCTAAACCTGAAAGGCCAGTAAGATCTATGCTAGTTAGGGCGTTTTGTTGAACAATTAATAGCCGTAAATTAGTAAGTCCATTAACATTTATACTGGTCATACCGTTTCCAGCAGCTTCGAGAACCTCTAATTGTGTAAGAGCAGATAAATCTAAACTGGTAATAGAATTGGTTTTAATATTTAAACCAATTATTGAGGTAAATGCTTGAATTCCAGATAAATCAGAAATGTTTTTAGATCTAATGTCCAATGTTCCCGTAACGGCATTAGCTGTTGCGGTCAAAATTGAGCCATCTGGGGTTCCAGAATCATGCCCTAAGTCTATTAAGGCTTGTTCAAAATTACTGTCAGGAATAGCAGTTGTTTGGGCATAACTGTTCGTAACACATACTATAAGAATAATGGTTAATGAATGTAAAATTGTTTTCATGTTTTAGATTTTAGAGATTAATATTTAGTTTAGTGTAAATTATTGTTTTTTAAATAGTTAATTAATTTTTCTGGATAATCGGTCATAATAATATTGGCTCCCAATTCAATGCATTTTCCCCAGCCTAAATGGGGACTAGACAAAGAAATTTGGTCTGTATATCCAGCTGAAAAACTGTTAGACAGTGTAGTTATCCAAATACTTACCTTTGCTTCTTTTATTTGCGGAATTACTTCAAGTGTATGAGAGTTAATTGTAGAAAAACGGATTTCAATCGCATGAGCCGCATCGTTTGAAATAAAAGGGGTTATGTACTCTTCTTTTTTGGTTTTACTTTCTTTAATTCTTGGAACATAAAGGCTGTTCTCGAATAGGTTTTTGGACATAACAGAAATGGCTTCATGATAATCGTAAAACTCTAAAAACAAAGCTTGCTGAACTGTCCCCGTTTCTATGAGAACTTCGTGGGTTTGCTCAAAAAAATCATTGGCTTTGTCAATCATTACAATAATATTATCTTTAGCTAATCCCATAACTTCTTTAAGAGTTGGTACCTTTTGTTCGGTCAGATTTCCAAAACTATCGTACAAGTACAGTTGTTTGATTTCCGCAAGTGTTTTACTACTTACTGAACCGCTGCCATTGGTCGTACGATCAAGCGAACTGTCGTGTATTATAACCAAGTGGCCATCACTAGTTTTTTTAACGTCTATTTCTACTATATCTACATCCAAATCAATACAACTCTGAATACTTGCCAACGAATTTTCAGGAGCTACTTGCCAATTTCCTCTGTGAGAAACCACAAGAACATAATCTGATTGTGGATTTTTAAGTTTTTGTATTTTCTCCCCTAGCGAAAGTTTCCTTGAATCTTGATCCACAACCTCGTCTTTGGCACATGCTGTTAGCAGGAGAAAAACCAATAGTATTTTACTCAAATCTTGCATTTAGTTAGATTTATAAGGTCCAAATTTTTCTTTCAATGTATAACCGTCTGTAGATTCATTTAGCACAAAAACATCAAAGGTCTCTCCTTGCGGATACACACGAATAAAGAAATGTCCTCTAGTACTTTTGTATATTTTATCTACTTGCCGACGACCATACCATTTTTTAATTTCATCTCCCATATATGGGCTAAATACATCTGCTTTGCTTTTCTTAAGATTAAATTGTACGTTTTCAGCAAAATGAGGGTCATGAAGACTTTGGTGTGCTATAACTTGAGGTTTTGTTTTACTTAAAAAATATGCGTTTGTTGCATCTTTATACCCATGATGATCTAAAGTAAGTGCATCAACACTACCAATTATATTTGCAATTGGTGTTTCTATATCATAATCAGGGTAGTTATTAACTCCAGGAAGGTCTCCTCCAACATAATAGTCGAACTTACCATAGCTAATTTTTAATCCTAAACTTAAAGGGTTTTCATTAAAATATCCTTTATCATTTACCAATGGCGGGGTAAACGGATATTTACCGACATCATTATTCTTACCAGTCCATAGCAAGTTATTTACTTTTAGATTTCGTACTTCAAAATTTTTAACTTTTTGAGATTGGTATAATGGTATGATTTGCCTATTATCTCCTGGAATTAATTGTTCAACTTTCATTCCAGATTTTTTTTGATGATGTATGATAAATTTTAAATAATTTATCAGTGTTTTATCTTCCTTCCCATTTTGTTTTTTTCTCAAATCATAAGGGTAGTTATAATCTGGGTAAGCCCTATCTATTAATATTCTAATAGGCATTAAATCACCTACATCTGTAATGCCTGTTAATTTATAGTCTCCAATTTTTGAAACAGGTGTGTTTTTAGTTACCGCTCCGTAATGATCACCATGAAAATGAGAAATTAAGGCATAATCTATAGTATCATTAGGGGAAAAGTGTTTGACATAATTTACAATACGCTCTCCTGCAGATTTGTTTTTATCATCAAATGGCGGATAATTAGGATGCTTTGCTCCTTTTTTTGAATCTCCTGCATCATATAACAATGATGTACCATCAGGGAACACCATTAAAGAGGTATTACCTCTTCCTGTATGTATGAAGTGAATATCTAAATAACCTTCTTTCCATTTTAAATTATTTTCATGAACAAAATCTACTTGTGAAAATACAACTATTGCAGTACAGCAAATAATAATGGTTATAATAACATCTTTTAAACTATTTGTCATAATAGAAAGTTGAATTAAAACCCTTTAATCTATTGCTAAATTAAAGGGCAAATATTTATAAATTAGTTACACATATAAGTTGTTGGATCGTAACTACCACATTGTGTTCCGTCTGCATCTGCATAAATCCTTAAGTTACCTAAGTCTGATGCTATAGGTGGATTTAATGCTAATAAAGCATTAATTGAAGTAGCAGAAGCCATCGCGGTTGATTCACTTAGCCTTAGCCTTTCCATAACTGTAAGGTTTTCAACTGTTATAGCTCCTAATGGTGTTCCTTGCGCATAAAGTCTTAATAGCCCTGGATTTGCATCAATAATTGGTTGAATAACAGCTGCATCCATTTTAGGTAAATGGTTAACATATAAAATTTGTACTGTATTACTTGTTACTATAGAGACAAGTTCAGAGTTAGTCCCTAATACCAAGCCTATTAAACCAACATTTCTAGATGTATTTATAGAAGGAAATGTATTACGTTCAGCATCAATCTCTCTGGTGCCTACAAAAAATTCAATACCTTTAATATTTGCTATTCCCGCAGTATCAAGGTTAATTTTACCTGTTGTATTGTATTCCGTAACCAGTGTTGAAGTGATATCTAATTGATTTTCATCGTTGAAAGGCATTCCAAATTCCACTAATTTTGCTCTAAATGCATCATCTGGAATGGTTGCATACTGGTTCTTGTTAACAGTAATAATATATGTTCTAGTAATACCATTTTCTGTAATATCATATTGAACAGGTGCTGTGAAATTTTGAGATGAAACTCCAGAGGTTTGTTCAACTCCATCAACTGTTACCATTGCACCACTAGGAACTTCAAAGGTTGGTATAAGCATATCTCTGTAAATATATGCAGAAACATCAGTAGCACTAAATATCACTGTATTATCATCTTGATTAATCATAGGATTTAAATCAACAATATCTTCCGTTTCTAACGCCATATTTGGATTGCTAGCTGCTAAAAAGGTAAATGAGGCTAATTCTGGTCCACTTGTATCAGCTTCAAAAGGAGTGGACTTAACAGTTGTAGGTTCTGAAGACTGTGTCGTAATCTGAGATACTTCTTGTGCTACAATAGTAAAGGTGTACTCTGTGTCATTTGTTAAACCATTTACAACATAACTATTTTGATCATTAGGAATAATAATTGGTTCTCCGTCACTTGGTGTGTAAGTTAATGAGTAATTAGTTATTACTTCTTGTGCATTTATAGTCCAATTTAATGTTACATGAGCATTTCCTGGAGCCGCAGTAAAATCTGTTACGGCTGCTGGAGGGAATACTGGTGCATCTATAATGTCATCTTTAATGCAGCTACAAAAGATTATCGACAATAAAAATAATGAGGTTTTTAATATAGTTTTCATTTTATTTAATTTTATTAAGTTATAAATTTTACTTTGTTTTATTTTTTTAAAATTTTGCTCGAAGGCCAAGTTGAAAAGTTGTACCAAAAAATGACACATTGTCTTGAAACCTTTCTTCCATTATGTACTCATATCTTTTAGCATTGAATGCGTTTTGTATGTTTAATGTAATTCCAAAATTATCATTTATATCATAAGATGAAGATATATCAGTGATACCAACATCGTCTCTAAATTTCAACCCATCTTCAAGGTTAGGTATTTCCCTTAAGAAACTACTCCTAAAATTATGAGCTACTCTAATGCTAAATCCGTATTTTTCATAATAGCCAGTAAGGTTGAATGAATGTTTAGAGTTATTAGGCAATGGATAAGTACCAATACTTCCATCTTCTAACTCTTCTTCAAAATCACTCTCAGAAAATGTATAGTTTGCCACAACACCAAGACCGTCGAAAGGGCTAGGTAAAAAATCAAAAGGTTGTTGATAGTTAAATTCAAAACCCCTAATAACAGCATTATTACCATTTACAGGTTGTCTAAGTTCATATTCATCTCCATTAAAAGGAATGAGAACTGTTTGCCTGCTTATAAACGATTCAATATCTTTAACAAAGAAAGCCCCAGAAATTAAAATTTCTGGTTTTGGATACCACTCAAAGGATATATCATATTGGTTAGCTCTAAAAGGATCTAACTCTGGATTATTAGCAGTTATTCTTTTATTTACGTCATCAATTAGTCTGTATGCAGATAAATCTTGTAAACGAGGTCTTGTCATTACTCTTGCAAAACCTGCTCTAGCAATTAACCCTCTTGAAAATTCCCATTTTGCATTTATACTCGGCAATAAATCACTATAATTAGATTTTATCTCTCGCACCTTAAACACCTGGGTTTGATTGTCAAGATCAAAAGCCCTAGAAGTTATATTTGTATTTATTAATCTTGCCCCAAAATTTAAATCTAATCTTTTTAGTTTATAATTACCTTGAATATAACTAGCCGCAATTTGCTCGTTTATATCATATGAATTACTGATAACTTTAAAATCTGTTAAATCTAATTTACTACCATATAATTCGTAGCTCTTGTCAAAATCATGGACAACGAATTCATTAAATCCTTTTGCTCTATCTACATTGTCTAAAAAACCGGTTAATAATGAAGCTACTGGTGTAAATGGATCATTTAATGTATTGTCTCTTCTAAAAAAATATTGTTGAATTTTTGTGCGGTCTCTAAAGTTTGTACCAAATTCGATATTAAATTTATTATTTATTTTCTTTGAAAAATCGAACTTAGCAGTAAGTATTTCGTCTCCAAAATCCCATAAGTACCTTCTAGATTGATTCATTCTAAATTGATCAGAGTCTGAAAAATTTGTAGGTGTTTGAAGATCAAAAAATTGTAAATCATCTAATACACTATAGGTTACTGTACTTGTGTTATTTGCATAATATCTAAACCTCTCTGAGTCTCTTTTGTTATAGGCATGAATAAATTTTGAGCCTAGTTTCCATCCCTTGCCTAGTTTCCACTTCCCTTTCAAACTCCATTTATAATTTTTTGTGATGTTAGTTTGCTGTTGATTTTCAAGGGTCTCATTGATATCATCGTAAGTAATTGATTGAACAAAAGGACCATCAGTTATCAAATTTGTTGGATTTGCATCTCCTGGCAAAAACCAAAGTGTACTATATCTAGAGGCAGTTTGGTCATTATTAACAAAAAGACCTTCAAAAATTAAGTTAAACTTATCTGTAACTTGATATTGCATTGACAGATTCAATGATAGTCTTTCTACTACTTGACCTTGACTGATAAATCTTGGTAAAGGCACTTGGATACCTTCAAATTCATTAGTACCATTATTATCTAAATCATAAGACTCATCATAATATCGTACAACATCATAACCTTCAGATGTATTGTAAAATTTATTATAAAATGCTCCTGCTATTACTCCAAATTTATTATTCCATTTATTTCCGTACGTAAAAGATAATTTAGGTGTAGCCCTAGCACCTACCTGATTTTGAGTATTGTATACACCTTCTACAGAAGCGACCATAATTTTCTTTTTTAGCTCAAATGGTTTTTTTGTAACAAGGTTAACAGAACCACCAATACCCCCTTCAATAGTTTTTGCAGTAGGTGTTTTCGTTACTTCTACCTTATTAAATATTTCTGCAGGAAGTGAACCAAAATCATATGACCTTCCATTGCCAGAATTTGGTGCAGCATCGCCATCTACTGTAACCTGCGTATATTCAGATGAAAGCCCTCTGATACTGATTGAACTACCTACTCCACCTGCATTATCACGTCTTATTTGAATACCAGATATTCTTTGAACAGCTTCCGCTAGATTTGATTGAGGAAATTTCGCAATATCTTCTGCAACAATTGCATCTACGGCGTTTACGCTGTTTTTTTTAATATCTATGGCTTCTTCCAAACTTTTTCTAAAACCTGTTACTACAACTTCATTTAACGTATTAGTTTCTTCTTCTAATTGAATGGTAAAATTAATTTTATCACCTATTGTAATTTCTTTGGTTTTAAATCCTATATAGCTTATAATTATAATCTCGGCATTATCTGTAACATTTAAAGTGAAATTTCCATCAAAATCTGTTTGTGTACCATTTGTGGTGCCTTTTTCTAAGACATTGGCACCTGGTAACGGTTGACCATTACTGTCACTAACAGCACCATTAACAGTGAATTCTTGCAATTCTATCTGGCTAGGGATTTGTTTGGTTTTTTTATGTTCAACTATTTCAATTGTATTCTTGTCAGATAACTTAAAGTCCAGTTTACTCCCTAAAAGACAGGTTTTTAGTAAATTTGCTATTTTAATCTTCCCTTTTCTCAATTGGATTTTAGGTGCATTCGTAAACAAATCTTGAGGGTAAATAAAACGATAATCCGTTTGTTGCTCAATGATATTAAACACCTCATTTACCGACACTACCCTGTCAGTCTTGATTTCAATTTTTTTCTGGGAAAAAGAGTTTGTGGGCGAGAGACTGAATACAGTAGTGTACAATAAGAAAATAAATGTTCTCATAATTGTTAGTAGGATTATTTTTCCGACTAGTGGTCGGGCTTTAATTAATTTAATTTTCATAAATTTGGAATGTATTAGTTAGACTTCAGTTTAATTATTACGATTTAAAGGGACGAAGTTGATGCACCGCAAAATGTTTAACTTCGCTCCCTTTTTTATTTTAATATGATTTTTTTATTTATAATTTCATAATTTTCAATAATCCCATAACTTTGAATTATTTTTAGAATATCTTCTATGTTTTGATCCTTACCCAAAACACCATTAAATCCTTCTTTTTTAAGTTCTGGGTTCATGAATTCTACATCCATATCATACCAACGTGACAAAACTTTCATGATTTGTTCGAGAGATGTTCTTCGGAAACTAAAAACACCCTCTTTCCATGAGGTATGGCTATAAACATCAACCGTCGCAATAGCCATCGTTTTGCTACTTATATTAAAACTTGCTTGTTGTTTAGGTTTTAAAATTTGATTGGTGGTTTCCGTAGAAATAGACACTTTACCTTCAATTAATGTTGTAAAAATGTTAGTTTCATCTTTATAGGCTTTAACATTAAATTCTGTACCTAACACCTCTATTTCTTGGGCTTGGTTGAGCACCTTAAATTTGGCTCCTTTGTGTTCATTGCTAGACGATACATCAAAATAGGCTTCCCCATAGACTAGTTCTACAACTCTAGTTTCGCCATCCCTAAAACTGACTGGATATTTTAATTGGGATTCCGAGTTTAACCATACTTGAGTTCCATCAGACAACTTTAAAAAGAATTGCCCTCCTCTTGGGATGGTCAAAAAATTGTATGCTATCTCTTTTTTATTCGATTGACCTGCTTTATAAATAATCTCATCACCATTACTGTTGGCGCTTTGTGTTTGGATGGATTCTCCTTTTTCTAATGTGATTTGTGAACCGTCCTCTAGCGTTAAAGTAGCTTTGTTAGTACCGGGTGCAATCGTGTTGTTTACAATTACTGGGACTGAATCTATTGGGGTACTAAAAGAGTTCTTTTGAAAGAAGAAACCCAAACCAAAAACCATTACAACTGCAGCAGCATATTTTAAAACTTTGTACGTTTTAAATGCATGTACCCGTTTTTGGTCTCGCCTAATTTTGAGCAGATATTCTTTTTTGGCATTTTTTGTACCAAACTCACTTGTATTAAAATCCATAGCGTAGTTCGTTCTTATATAGTCCTTAAATAGTTGCTTATTCTGTTCATTTTTCAGCCAGTTTGTTAATACTTCCAAATCCTCAATATTGGCAGCATTCATTAAATATTTAACCAATCTGTTTTCTATATTTTTATTCATTTTAAATGAAGTCTTTATATCTATAACGTTTGCCAAATACAACCACCCACAAATTGTTTGAAAATATTTCTTTACATTTACATGACTTATAAAGCATTTTACAGGGTGAGTGTCGATTTTAAAAATAATAAAATACTTGTTGATCAGTTAAGAAAAGGGCATGAAGATGCTTTTGGATACTTAATGGATACATATCATAAAAAATTATGTGTGTACGCTAAAAGCCTTTGCCGTGACGGTTATATAGCTGAAGATATTGTTCAAATTGTATTTATAAATATTTGGGAAATACGGCAAAAACTGAAAGACACCTATTCTATTAAAAGCTATCTATACAAAAGTGTTTACAATGAATTTATTAATCAATATCGAAAAAAGACGACTCTTATTACTTTGGAGAAAGAGTACATTAGAACGTTAGATTCTATACTAGAAGAAAAAGAGACTGGGGAACTTACAAGATTGATTGCTTTGGTAAAACAAGAGATCCAAGAGTTACCTCCCAAGTGTAAAGAAATATTTATTATGGGAAAACAAGAAGGGTTAACCTATATTGAAATCGCCGAACATTTAAATATCTCTTTTAGAACCGTAGAAAATCAAATGAGCAAAGCTTTTGTTATTATACGAGAAAAAGTTGGTGCTAAAACAAATATTATATTCTTTTTGTTATTTGGCTGAAAAAGGAAGCTAAAGACTTAATTATATATTTAACATAAAAGTAATGAATACCACTTTGGTGTTGGCGTTTAGTTTCAAATTCTGATTATATTGACAATCTATCATTTTATACTTTTTATGCTTTTTGCTTTTTTATTGGCTAAATAGATCCCACATAATATGAGTAAAGACGCGAATCCTTGATCTAATCCAAAATGTTCGCCGTCTAGTAAGCCCCACCCTAAAGCGACTAATGGCATCAAATAGGTCACAGAAGACGCAAACACTGGACTGGAAATTTGTATTAAATTATTGAATATAATTTTTGCCATGACTGTACCAAACACAGAAAGAATAGCTACATATCCTATGGACGCATATATGGCTTGATGCTCAAAAGTTTGAGTCGTGAAAAAACCAGAAAACACGAGAACTGAAAAAGCAGGAATGAAAATCGCTACAAAATTCCCGGTTGCAATGGCAACTGGCTTCACGTCTTGCAAATAATGCTTAATGATGTTCACGTTGAAGCCATACATGAGCGTCGCCAACACAACAAACCCTGCATATAAATAATTTTGATCAGGATTGAGTTCCATGCTGTTGAAAATAAGCATCGATGCGCCTATAAAACCAAGCATCACCCCTAAAATTTGAAATTTAGTAGAAGTGATTTTAAAAACAGCGAGTCCTATTAAAATCGCATTTAGAGGTACTAAAGCATTTAAAATTGAAACAACGCCACTATCCACCTCAGTTTCTGCAAATGCAAATAAAAATGCAGGCAAAAAAGTGCCGATAAACCCCGATAAAATGATCCATTTCCATTGGGTATTTAGAATCGTTTTAAGCGATTTATAGCCAATTACAAAAATAAACAAAGACGAAATTACCGTCCGCAGACTCCCTAACTGTAAGGGCGTCAGACCGACTAATCCTTTTTTAATTAGAATAAATGAACTTCCCCATACAATAGCGAGTATAGACAAGTAGATCCATTTTTTTTGTTCTTGATTCATTTTAACGATTATAAATATTTCACAAAATTGAGTAATAAATTAGAATAACTGTGGATTATTTTTACATTTGTTTGAACTCCTAAATTAAATCATATGAAATATTTCAAAAGTATTCTATCCGCTGCGTTTTTATTAACCTTCGTTTTCTCTTGTAAAAATGAGCCAAAAACAGAAGTCATAACGGTAGAAACTGCTGTAGAAAAACCAACTCAACAGCTAGACCCAAACGCTACCTATTCAAAAGCAGAATTCAATATTAAAGGGATGACCTGTGAAATGGGCTGTGCTAAAACTATAGAGAAAAAACTTGCTCGCATGGAGGGTGTGAAATCTGCAACCGTCGATTTTAAAAATGAATTGGCGATGGTTGAATATGATGTTGCAAAAGCAAATACATCAAGCATTACAAAAACAGTGACCTCTGTTGCTGACACCTATTCCGTAGAAAATATGCAAACTGTTGCAGACTTTTCAAACGCTATAAAAGCCTGTACAAAAACCTGCGAAAAAGCTTGTTGTAAAGACAAACTAAAAGCAGAGAAAAAAGCCTGTGCTAATGATTGTAAAAAAGAATGCTGCGCTAAAAAAGCTTAATTTGAATTCATCAAGGCTTCTATTTCTTCGACTTCGATAGGAATATTAAGCATTAAATTTAAAGGTGGGCCTTCAGCTTGAATGACAATATCATCTTCGAGTCGGATGCCCATTTTTTCTTTAGGTATATAAATACCTGGTTCGACTGTAAATACCATATTTGCTGTCATTGGCGTTTCAAGTGGTCCAAAATCATGTGTGTCTAGCCCCATATGATGTGAGGTTCCATGCATGAAATATGTTTTATACGCAGGCCATTTGGGGTCTTCGTTCTGAACATCTGCTTTATCAATGAGCCCTAAACCTAAAAGTTCAGAAGTCATCATTTTCCCAACCTCAACATGATAGTCTTTCCAAATAGTTCCAGGAACTAGCAGCTTAGTCGCTTCGTTTTTAACATCTAAAACCGCTTGATATACTGCTTTTTGGCGGGCTGTAAACCGACCATTTACGGGAATAGTCCGTGTCATATCACTCGCATAGTTTGCATACTCTGCTCCTACGTCCATCAACAACATATCGCCATCCTTGCAAGCTTGATTGTTTTCTATATAGTGAAGTACACACGCATTATACCCAGACCCAATGATTGGGGTATAGGCAAATCCTTTAGAACGATTTTTGAGAAATTCATGCGCAAATTCTGCCTCAATTTCGTATTCCATTACGCCCGGTTTTATAAAGCCTAATGCTCTTCTAAACCCTTTTTCGGTGATATCACATGCCGTTTGAATCAATGCGATTTCTTCAGGTTCTTTAACGCCTCGAATCGATTCCATGATTGGAAAATTCGGCACAAGCTCGTGATTTGGATAGGTAGATTTGATCATTTTTAAAAAACGATCGTCCCGCGTTTCCATTTCAACAGCTTGACGGTAATGGTTATTATTATTGAAATAAAAGCTCTTGGCTTCTGTCATTAATTTTGGGAAAATATCATCAAATTCATTTAACCAATAGACCGTTTTGATGCCTGTGGCGGCAGTCGCTTGCGCTTTAGAAAGCTTAGCACCTTCCCAAACTGCGATAAGATCATTGGTTTCTTTCACAAATAAAATTTCACGTTGAGACGCCTCAGTGGCATCCGGAAAAAGAAGCAGTATACTTTCCTCTTGATCTACCCCACTAAGATAAAAAATATTGCGATGTTGCTCAAATGGCAATGTGCTATCAGCTCCTGTAGAAAAAACATCGTTAGAATTAAACACCGCAATCGAGTTAGATTTCATCTGTTGTGTAAATTTCAATCTGTTTTTTGTAAACAATTGAGGACTGATAGATAAATATTTCATAATCTTAAGAATTTAAATCAAATTTAAAAAAATTTATACTAACAGACTGAATATATAACGTTAAAATCCCTACAATGGAATTTGTTAATTTAAAATAATTCTAAATAAGAAAATTATCACGAATGTTATTGCCTAAAACGTTATCGTAGATTACCTTTGTGAGGTTAAAAAATAACATCTAATTATGAGTGGATTTTTAAAGTCTTCAATCGGGAGAAAAATTGCCATGGCGCTGTCTGCATTTTTTCTCATGTTTTTCCTGCTACAGCATTTTGCTATCAATATTCTATCTGTTTTAAACCCTGACACTTTTAATGAGGTCTCTCATTTTATGGGAACGAATCCGTTAGTACAATTTGTTTTGCAACCCGTTCTTATTTTTGGCGTGGTCTTTCATTTTGTAATGGGATTTGTTTTAGAATATAAAAACTACTCCTCTAGATCGGTTAGCTACGCCAAAAACAACGGCAACGCAAACTCTACTTGGATGAGTAGAAATATGATTTACAGCGGGTTTGCGATTTTAGCATTCGTGGCATTACATTTTATTGATTTCTGGTTCCCCGAACTCAATACCAAATATATCATTGGAGATATGAGTGGACTTCATAATGGTGAGTTCAGATATTACCATGAATTAGTTGAAAAATTTCATAATCCCCTTAGAGTTGGCGCTTATGTTGTTGCTTTCATATTTCTTTCACTACACTTATTACACGGATTCAACTCCGCATTTCAGTCGGTTGGAGCCAATAATAAATATACCAAATCACTAAAAGGTTTTGGAAAAGCATATGCGATACTAATTCCTTTAGGGTTCATTGTCATTGCGCTTTTCCATTTTTTTAATAATACACACTAAAACATAGTATTATGGCTTTAGATTCAAAAATACCAGACGGTCCTTTAGCAGATAAATGGACTAATCATAAAAACAATATTAACCTTGTAAATCCTGCCAACAAGCGCCATATCGACGTCATCATCGTTGGAACTGGACTCGCTGGTGGATCAGCAGCTGCAACCTTGGCTGAACTCGGATACAACGTGAAAGCGTTTTGTTTCCAAGATTCTCCGCGTCGTGCACACTCTATTGCTGCGCAAGGAGGTATTAATGCTGCGAAAAATTATCAAGGCGATGGTGATTCTACATACCGTTTATTTTACGACACCGTTAAAGGTGGGGATTACCGTTCGCGTGAAGCAAACGTACACCGTTTAGCAGAAGTATCTACCAATATCATTGATCAATGTGTTGCACAAGGTGTCCCTTTTGCAAGAGACTATGGAGGACTTCTTGACAATCGTTCCTTTGGAGGTGTTTTGGTATCCAGAACCTTTTATGCCAAAGGACAAACGGGTCAACAGTTATTATTAGGAGCTTATTCTGCAATGAACCGACAAATTGGACGTGGAAAAATCAAAATGTATAACCGTCACGAAATGTTAGATGTCGTGGTGGTAGACGGAAAAGCACGCGGGATTATTACAAGAAACTTAATCACAGGAGACATTGAACGCCACTCAGGTCATGCGGTCGTATTAGGTACAGGAGGCTACGGAAATGTGTTTTACTTATCGACCAATGCCATGGGAAGTAATGTGACGGCTGCATGGAAAGCGCACAAAAGAGGTGCTTACTTTGCAAACCCTTGCTACACCCAAATTCATCCAACCTGTATACCAGTGTCGGGAGATCACCAATCAAAACTAACCCTCATGTCTGAGTCCTTGAGGAATGACGGACGTATTTGGGTGCCGAAAAATATAGAAGATGCGCAAAAGCAATTCAAAATCGGGAATTAAAACCTACGGATCTTACTGAAGATCAGCGCGATTATTTCTTAGAAAGACGCTATCCAGCCTTTGGAAACTTAGTGCCAAGAGATGTGGCATCTCGAGCAGCTAAAGAACGTTGTGACGAAGGTTTTGGCGTGAATAAAACAGGAGAGGCAGTGTTTTTAGATTTTGCGGCTGCCATAGTAAGATACGGAAAAGAACAAGCGCATATCAAAGGTTTAGATGAAGCCGATGCAGAGCTTGTTCAAACCCTCGGAAAAGAGCTTGTTAAAAGTAAGTATGGCAACTTATTCCAGATGTATGAAAAGATTGTAGATGAAAATCCCTACGAAACACCCATGATGATTTATCCTGCAGTACATTATACTATGGGAGGTGTTTGGGTTGATTACAACTTACAAACAACCGTACCTGGACTCTATGCGATTGGAGAAGCTAATTTCTCAGAGCACGGCGCCAACCGCTTAGGAGCTTCTGCATTGATGCAAGGATTAGCGGATGGGTATTTTGTGTTACCATACACCATTGGAAACTATTTATCTGATGACATTAGAACAGGACCAATTCCTACAGACACTGTAGAATTTGAAGAAGCCGAAGCTAAAGTAACCTCTGAGATTAATCATTTCATTAACAACAAAGGCAGCAAGCCTGTTGATTATTTCCACAAACGATTAGGGAAAATTATGTGGAACAAATGTGGAATGGCTCGAAACGAAAAAGAATTAAAAGAAGCTATTGAAGAAATTTCAGCACTTCGTGACGAATTTTATAAAGATGTCCTAGTACCAGGCTCTGCTAATGAATTCAATGAAGAATTAGCAAAAGCAGGTCGTGTAGCAGATTTTCTTGAGTTAGGCGAATTATTTGCTAAAGACGCCTTAGTTCGAGAAGAATCGGCCGGCGGTCATTTTAGAGAAGAGCACCAAACTCCCGACGGAGAAGCACAACGACGAAAAGAATTTCAGTTTGTGTCTGCATGGGAATATAAAGGAGCGCCTAAAGACGCTGAATTACATAAAGAGTCATTAGTTTACGAAAACATCGAAGTTAAAGAACGCTCATACAAATAAGCACTGCTATGAATTTAACATTACAAATATGGCGACAAGAAAGCGCCAAAGCTGAAGGGAAAATTGTAGAATATCCAATTCAAGATATTTCTCCAGATATGTCATTTCTTGAAATGCTGGATGTCTTAAACAGACAACTGATCACGACTGGAGATTCGCCTGTTGCTTTTGACCATGACTGTAGAGAAGGTATTTGTGGGTCCTGCTCGTTATACATAAACGGGGAAGCACACGGCCCAGACCGACTTGTAACTACGTGTCAGTTACATATGCGAAAATTTAAAGATGGTGACACTATTTTTATTGAGCCCTTTAGAGCTAATGCATTTCCAGTAATTAAAGATTTAATTGTAGACCGCTCGGCATTTGATAGAGTTCAACATGCAGGAGGGTTCATCTCTGTGAACACCTCTGGAAATACTCAAGATGGAAATTCTATACCCATCTCAAAACACGACGCAGACGAGGCGATGGATGCCGCAACATGTATTGGATGTGGTGCATGTGTAGCCACTTGTAAAAACTCATCTGCAATGTTATTTGTTGGCGCTAAAGTATCACAATATGCTTTATTACCACAAGGTCAAATTGAAGCCACAGATCGTGTTCAAAATATGGTTGCTCAAATGGATTTAGAAGGCTTTGGAAACTGTACAAATACTGGAGCTTGTGAGGTCGAGTGCCCTAAAGGTATTTCTTTAGAGACAATAGCCCGCATGAATCGTGAGCTGATTAAAGCGAGTTTGAAGTCTTAATCTTCCAAGATAAATTCTTCAATAGTATCCCATCCTGCGCGAACCTCTACAAGTTTGGAGGCATAGCTAACACGCTCGGGTTGGGTTTTAGCTAAATAATTTCCGGAGTCATAAGCACCATTATTATTGGAGTCAAAAACGACTCTTAATGAATACATCCCTGGAGTCACCTCTTGAAAATCAACTGGAGAGGCTTCTTGAACCTGATAGGATTCGACTACTTCGCCTTTATCCGTAGTAAGCTGAACAATCAAAGGGTAAAGTCCGTTACGAATTTCGACGCGAACAGCGCCATAAGATTCTTGTAATTTAGTATTGGCAGTAAAATTCAAGGTGTCATTTTTAGAGCCATAAAAATCGATAAATGCCCCGGGAAGCATTTGAATATTGTAATTATTTTTCTCCGTTTTTTCGAAGTCCAAATCTACGATATTGTTGATCGTATCAAACTTCATTGAAGCATCCAAAACCAGTGAATCCTTGTCCATGACTTGAATTTTAGTGACATCTAAAGACTCTAAAGGAATCGTTGCACTTAATTTATAAGATTCTTGTAATTTTAATGTAGAGCCAAGTGGCTTGATGACTAAAGAATCCGCCATGAAGTCTTTGATTTTTACAACCAGCGTATCAATAAATTGTTTATTTCTAATCTCAAAGACTAAGGAATCTGCTTCCAATTTTGGGCGGTACCAATAGTTGAGTGTGTCTTTTTCGGTTTCTTTTGTAATGGTGGAAATAAAATCTTCAGGAACATCGGAAAGGAGCTTAATCCCCATCGTTTCACCGCTGCCTTCATACCCAAAAGCAAGTTTATTATATGAGACCTGACGTGCCCGTTTAAACCTATAATCAATGGCTTCTTTAAACATATTTAAAACATAAGCCGTGTCTGAAGGCACCGTTATGAGCGCCTTTCTATATCCTATTTTATCTGTTTTTTGTTGAAATGTATAGTTTGGATTTTCTTCTTTAAGTGCCGCTAAAAAATACGTCCCATCTTTAATATTTTCTAAATTAAAACCAGAAACGCTGTCAGTGACAGCAATATATTTAGGTTTCTTTTTGTATAAGATAGAATCTGAAAACGTAGAATCCACTTCATATAACAAAACAGCAACACGCTCGTCAACGATTTTGTTCAGGGCATCCGTCACCACACCTGAAACAGAAAGTGAATCAATATAATCTCCAGTTGAGAATACATATTTATAGTAGGGGAATAAATTTCCTTCGTTGTTGTCAGAGATACTTTCTCCAAAATTAAAGGCATACGTAGTGTTTGGTTGCAGTGTGTCGTATATTTTAATCTTAAAATACTTACTAGCGGTTCCAATAGGGGTGATTTCTGGCTCTGGATCCATAAGTGGCGAAATGATAAGTTGCTTTTGTAAGTCTTTCATTTTGATGTATTCATCAAAGTATATTATAATTTCATTTGAGTTGAAATTGAGTGAAAAATTTTCTGGTATCGATTTTATAATAACGGGAGGTGTTTCGTCCTTAGGGCCACCTGAAGCTGTTCCTTTGTTCGCGCACTGAGTGAAAATCAAACTTACAATAACCAAAAACCCTAAGTCTGCTAACTTTTTAACCATGAATACTACATTTTACGCAAAGTAACAACATATTTTAAAACTAACGAAAAATGGAATGCGTAATTGCAATCGTTGCAATGCTTAAACGACTATTGATTGCTGGCTTCAAAGCGAGCGCACAAGCTTCAATAGTGGCCCCCGTTGTAATAATATCATCCACTAACAATATATGTTTATTGTCAATCGCAGAAAGGTTTATGGTATAAAAGTTTTGAGCAACAGATTGATAACGTGCTTCTTTAGACTGAAAAACTTGGGTTTTCGTATTCATTGATTTCAAAAGAACATCGTCTACATAGGAAGCATTCAATATTTTAGCTAGTTGTTGTGCAAAAAGAGCGACTTGATTATACCCTCTTTGTTTAAGTTTTTTGGGATGTATAGGTACCGGAATCACAATGTCAATTGTATTGAAATAAGAAGATTCCTGTAATTCGGCACCCAACCAATTACCAAAAACACGCCCTAATTCTTCTTTGCCTTTGTATTTTAGGTTATGAAGGAGTCGCTGAACCCTGTTTTCTTTGTGAAAATAAAACAAAGCCGTTGCATCTTGTAGTTGTACACGGCCATAAAAAATTTTAGTAATGGTTTCAGACCTATCAAAATGATAATTAGTTAAAGGCAGCTCATGTCGACATCGAACACATATATAGTTTTCATTGTCAGTCAAAAGCGTATCACAGGCGCTACATGCTTGCGGAAAAAACAGATTGACTAGATAAGAGCGCATATAAAGTAGGCTTAGAGTGGTTTAAAATTAAAATAATATTTCATATTTCTCACTAACTATAACTTTAATTTGAAAGCGTTTTCTATTTTTGTACTATGACAAATCAAGGAGAAAGTTTTAAGAAAGTTATTTCGCATGCAAAAGAATATGGATTTGTATTTCAAAGTAGTGAAATTTATGATGGGCTTAGTGCTATTTACGACTATGCACAAAACGGTGTCGAGTTAAAGAAAAATATTCGAGAGTATTGGTGGAAAGCCATGGTTCAAATGAATGAAAACATCGTGGGCTTAGATGCTGCTATTTTTATGCACCCTACGACCTGGAAAGCTTCTGGTCATGTCGATGCTTTTAACGACCCCTTAATTGATAATAAAGATTCCAAAAAACGCTATAGAGCCGATGTTTTAGTTGAAGATTATTGCGCAAAAATTGAAGGCAAAATTGACAAAGAAGTCAAAAAAGCAGAAAAACGTTTTGGAGACAGTTTTGATAAAAATGAATTTATTTCTACCAATGGGCGTGTTGTTGGTTATCAAACTAAAATAAACAGTATATTAAAACGTTTGGCAAAATCTTTAGAAAATGAAGATTTAGCAGACGTCAAAGCCCTAATTGAAGAACTCGAAATCGCAGACCCCCTAACAGGTAGTAAAAACTGGACCGACGTTAAGCAATTCAACCTCATGTTTGGCACCAAACTAGGCGCTTCGGCAGAAAGTGCGATGGATTTATATTTACGCCCTGAAACAGCTCAAGGTATTTTTGTGAACTTTTTAAATGTTCAAAAATCGGGGCGAATGAAAATTCCGTTTGGAATTGCACAGACGGGTAAAGCATTTAGAAATGAAATTGTTGCACGCCAGTTTATTTTTAGAATGCGTGAATTTGAACAAATGGAAATGCAATTTTTCATCAAACCAGGAACGCAACAAAAATGGTATGATCACTGGAAAGAAACGCGCATGAAGTGGCATTTGTCGTTAGGGATGGGCGCAGATAACTACCGATTCCATGACCACGAAAAACTAGCACACTATGCAGATGCTGCATCCGATATCGAATTCAAATTCCCTTTTGGCTTCAAAGAACTTGAAGGTATTCATTCTCGTACTGACTTTGATTTAAGTCAACACGAAAAACATTCGGGCAAAAAACTTCAATATTTTGACCACGAAGAAACTAAAAATTACACGCCTTACGTTCTAGAAACGTCTATAGGATTAGACCGTATGTTTTTAGCGGTTTTTTCAAATGCATTAACAGAGGAAACCTTAGAAAACAATACCACTCGAACCGTTTTAAAACTCCCTGCAGTCTTAGCGCCTATTAAAGCTGCCATATTACCACTAATAAAAAAAGACGGATTACCAGAAATTGCAAAAACTATTTTAAGTGATTTAAAGTGGGATTTCAATGTGATCTATGATGAAAAAGATGCCGTTGGAAGGCGTTACCGTCGACAGGATGCCTTAGGAACACCATTCTGTATTACGGTAGACCACGATACATTAGAAGATCAATGCGTCACCATCAGACATCGGGATTCCATGGAGCAACAACGTGTAAAAATTAATGATTTAAAAACAATTATAGAAAATGAAGTAGCCATGAAACATTGGCTTAAAAAAACATGATATTGAATATTATGTTTTAAATATTACCCACATATTTAAATCTATATTTATGTTACCTATTAAACCTGCTTTTTTTGTACTGGTACTCCTAAATACTTTTACTTTTTTTGGACAATCGACGAATCAACCCCCTACTGTAACAGCCGTAGGTGATCAGGTTTATTGTCCACAAAGTCAACAAAAAATTGTGACTTCTTTTAATATTACCGATCCGGATGACACAACCATCCCTGCCTTTTATATTCAGGTCTCAACGGGATATGTATTAGGTGAAGATCTTTTGTCTTTGACGGGATCACACCCAACTATAGTTGCTAGTTGGAATGCAAGTGAAGCACGATTAACATTAACAGGCAAAAGTGGCGCCGCTATTTACACAGATATCATCGCAGCTGTTTTTGATGTTGTTTTTAGCAGTAGTAATCTCACACCCGTTGCCAAAACCTTTTCATTAACGACGGGCACCGCTAATTTCTTTGAAAATGGCCATTATTATGAATTTGTAGCAGATGATTTAATTACCTGGACTGACGCCAAAGTGGCGGCCGAAAATAGGAACTATTTTGGGATTCCAGGGTATTTAGCGACCCTAACATCCCCTGGTGAAGCTCAAATTGCAGGAGCATTAACTCCGGGCACAGGGTGGATTGGCGGTACCGATGAGGAAACCGAAGGGGTTTGGAAATGGGCAACAGGTCCAGAAGCTGGCACCGTTTTTTGGAATGGTCTCGCAAATGGTTCGACACCAAACTATGCAAATTGGAACAACAACGAACCCAATAATTTTAACAACTCGAACGAAGATTATGCCCATATCAAAGATGATGCTGTTCCTGGCATAGCTGGATCCTGGAACGATTTACCACATATCACGACTACCCAACCAATCGACTTTCAAGCGAAAGGCTATGTTGTAGAATATGGCGTTGGAAATCCTCCATTAAGTATCTCCACAACAACAAACTTTAGCCCACCCCAAATTTTATCAACGACCCCATCCGTAAGTTGTGGAAATGATCCTGTACTCCTGTCGGCAACTTCAAACACTACTGATATTTTATGGTATAACAGTCAAACCGGAGGCACTCTTTTACAAACTGGCGATTCTTACAGCCCCGTTTTAACATCCTCGACTACTTTTTGGGTTTTGGCTTCAGAAAATGGTTGCACCACAGGAATAAGAACCGCCGTTACCGCTACGCTTAATCCCGCACCAAATGTAGACAACCTTACGGATGTAACTAGCTGTGATAGCTATACTTTGCCCACACTAACCAATGGAAATTATTTCTCAGCAACTAATGGCGGCGGAACTCCGCTCAATGCTGGTGATGTTATAACCACATCAACAACCCTCTTTGTTTTCTCTGAATCTGCCACAACTCCAAATTGTAGCGATGAAACTAGTTTTGTCATAACGATTAATACAACGCCTGTGGTGGATAGCCCAATTGATGTAACCATTTGTGGTAGCTATACTTTGCCCGCACTAACCATTGGGAATTATTTTTCAGAAACTAATGGCGGGGGAACTCCGCTCAATGCTGGTGATGTGATAACTTCATCAACAACCCTATTTGTTTTCTCTGAATCTGCCACAACCCCGAATTGTAGCGATGAAAACAGCTTTGTGATTACTATAAATTCTACGCCTGTTGTGGACAGCCCAACAAATGTATCGGCCTGTGATAGCTA
>JGI20153J14295_10000452_pt1 | contig 34572 bp, 25 predicted proteins | sample COG_03_FD_14295 | JGI IMG/M metagenome (IMG submission 14295) | reverse complement strand
CAAGTCTAATTTTTTGCTGTATATCATCTTTAAATTTCATCTAATGCTGAATTTGTGCAGTATCGCTCTTCAATGCATGCCAACGTTGTTGTATATGGTTTGTTGCGTGTTTTAAGCAACTAATTTAGTAAATAATTACCGACCAAGAAAGTCCGCGAGGACTTTCGTAAGTAGGCTAGAACTAGCAATAAATTATATACGGTGTTGTACACAGTGCTTTACTCAATGATATTCAATTTTATATTCATAAATATCAGTTGAATTTAACTTATAATCTATACTTTTTTTATCAAATTTCTGCTGTAGTTTGGTGTATTCAAAACTCAAAATTGTGTCTCTTGCAGTTCCAATTGTTTGATAAGTATATTTGTCTTTTGAGTAAACATATTTCTCAATATATGGTTCTTTTACACGACTATTATAATTCACTCGTTTTATTAATCTGTTCTTTTTGTCAAAATATGAAGTATCAGTCAAAACCAATGCTTTTTCAAAATCTGATTCTTTGACAGGAATAAATTCCCAAGAATTAGTTTTAGAAACACGTATTCTTTTTTGTTGTTTAACTTCTCGAATAAATCTTATTAAACTATCCGTTTCGTATTTCGTTTGTTTCTCAATTTTTGTTTTAGGGTCAAATTCGTAAGTCGAAAATGAACGAATAACACAAGTATCTTTAGCTACAAAATCCTCGCAATTATATTCTGAAATCTTCTTTCCGTTATTATACTTTATAATTCGGTTTTTATTTCTAAATGTTTTAGAAATTCCGTCATAACCTCCAAATCTCACTTCTTTAGTTAAATTTCCCAACTTGTTAAATTCAGTCTTTCGTGTTTTGATTAAACTATCATTTTCTTTTTTATATTCAGTTATTGTCTTGATTTTTTGACCAAAACTTACTGAACTTATCAGAAATATTAATATGTACGTAATTTTTTTTTGCATTGTGTACAACTCGTTATATGGAGAACAAACCTCCTGTTTATACGGCTCTATTTCCGGATAACAGGAACTTTTGTGCTCGTTTATCATTTCACACTATTGTTTTTGCATTCCATTTTTTATTTTTAAGTTGTGCTCATTCAGCGCATACGAAACGGCTGTTTAAAACATCGCATACACGCATGCCACTGTTGTATTTACAGTATCCCTATGCTTACTTGAAGATTGAATTGGTTAAAATGAAGATTTAGACTTGGGGTCAAAATCAATTATAAAAGTAATAAAATAAATGTGTATTCCAAATTAAATCAGGGTTTTAACGGATTTAGTTTTATTTTTTTATAGGTGTCACCACACCATCACTATTTTTGTTAAGTTTCATTTTCACTAATACTTCATGCAATGTTTCCGCGGCTAAACCATGAAGGACCAACCTATGTGCGGCACTGTAGGTCGTCACTGGCACCATGGGGTGCTTATTATTTACCAAGCCTAAATGTCCTGGCGTATTTAAAATTTGCGAGGTGTAAATGGCCACGGTTTCATCTAGCTGTAAAGAATTTGAAGCTCTTACAAAATCGTTAGAGGTTAAGAATAACTGGTAAAAAGGTGTAAAAAGCTGAATGGCTGACCTTAAGTCTAAAAAGTTTGTCCATTTTTTAGGAAACGCGATATGATTAAATTGATCTTCTGTAATCATGTCAAAATTAATTTTTTTTGGAGGTCTAATAGTCACATTATTTTTTTTAAGTTGACTGTTCAATTGAATCACAAAATTGTATAAATTCAAGTCATGATTTAAAAACAAATCCTCTTTTACATCATTAAAGTTGTTTGGTTTTAAGGGGTTGCCAATGATGTTTACTTTAGGGATGTTTCCTGCTATAAATTGTAAAATTTCTGTACCAATATGGAAATGACGAAATATAAGTAAGTTGGCATCTGGGCTCACAAACCGTTTGAGTCCCCAAGCTAAAATCCGGTGTAATATTTTTGATGAATTGATAATTTTAGGGAAGAAAAACTTAAATAAATGAATAAAAAACATGGTCACTTTTGACCATAGTTGAATTATTGGCAACAGATACCTGACAGATCTGGATGAATTATCTCTCATCAAGGCCAATTTTGCAGTTTCATTAATAGGAATGCTGTCATCTAAAAACAGTGCCAACCATGGGTTAGGGTCTCTTTCATCATGCGTAGATATGTCCATATTTTTTAGTTTAATAATTTCCTAATTCCGACAACTGCATTTTATACAGTTTGGCAGTGGTCTTTGCGGTCTTAACAATTTTTTTTGCAACGTCCATATTCATCTGTGGGTGGTTTAATGCTTTTTCTAGATTATGAAAATGATTCTCATCGGCAACCGCATGGTAAGTGAAAAAGGACACCTGATTTTCTGTTAATTGTAATTGGTCTTTAATCATATTGCCCCAGTATCCTGCCAAGCGTTTGCCAATTCCTTCAATGATAAACATAGCACCTAATAAATCAATAGGGTTTTGTTTACTAGCTTGCTGAAACATAAATGCGCTTAATGCCATAGACCCTATGTTTTTTTCGCCTTTTCTAATGTCGGCAATGTTTTCGCCTAAAGCTTCAAAATTCCTCTCTAGCATTTGATAGTCTTTATGTTCTGCTGCTGTGTGTTTTATGAATGCAGAACGCAACTCAAATAAATCAATATCGATGTTTGAAGCTGCGCGAGATATCCATTGGGAGCCATCAATTACTTGTTGTCTTAGATCTGTTAACAATAGTTTGTAATCTGAAAGACTCAACCTTCCATCATGAATTTTTGTGATGATAGGGACTTTAAGCAACGCTGTTTCAAAATCGATCCAAATTTGTGTAAGGTTTCTAATGAGCCATTCTGAGGTGTCATTTTTATCAATAGTCAATTCAGGGGATTCAACCTTTCGCAAAGGATACTTCTTTGAGGTTTTTTCTGTAGATCCGGAGACAGTAAGCTGCATAAATGACGTAATAAATCGACCACTTTCAGGAACCATACAAAGTATTTGGTCACCTAACTTTAGTTTGCCTGAATACATCAATTCATCGAGCATTATAAAAATTGATGCAGCTCCAGTATTTCCTTTTGAGCTAAGATTGCTAAACCATTTTTCATCGGCAATTTCACCACCGCCCTTCAACATTAATTCTTTTATAGGTTCTTTAAACACCTCGGAAGAGTAATGAGAGCACAACCAATCAATGTCATTTTTTTTAATTTTCCCTTGTTCTATTAGTTCAAAATAGTGGGCTACTCCAGTTTTGATTACCTTATCTAATAGCCTTGAATCTTGCTTAAGATTCATTGCGCCTGCTTTGGAAGCTTCCTCGTAACTTGGATAATCTAGCCACGTTTTTTCGTCTTCATTTTTGTTGTCAATTTTACCAGTATACATGCAAACGGGGAATTCATTGGCATGAGATTTTATGTCAATCCAATCAATTTTTAATGAGATACCATTTTCATTTTTTTTATTTTGAAGCACAAATGCACCCGCGCCATCTGATAACATCCACCTCAAGAATTCAGCATCAAAGGGTAATGACTTGACGCCTTGAGCTTCGAAACGTGAGGCCTTAAAAAGTCTACTCGCCAGTTCACTTCCTACACAAACAGCATTAGGATGTTCATCACTTTTAATTTGTATGTATGCATTTTTTAGGGCCATTAATCCACTTGCACAGACGCTTTGAAAATTGGCAATTTCACATTTATTAAAATCTAAGCCTGCATGCACCATACTGGCAAATCCCGGGATGAGTAAATCTCCTTGTGTTGTTCCCGTACACAACAAGGCCACTTCAGAGGATCTTAAACTACTTTTTTGTAATGCGTTTTCAACGGCAGACACCGCCAATTGGGCATTAGAATGTGTCGTTTGTTGTTTTTTGTTGAGGGCGTAATACCGAGTTTTAATGCCATTTTGTTTGAGTATGCGGTTTTTTGCGCGACTCTCTTTGCCATGGATTCGTCCCAAAAATGTTTCAATAGTTTCGTTCGAAACTGCTTTGTTTGGTAAAAAAATACCTGAACTTGTTATAAATACGTCATTCATCGTTTAGTTGTTTTGTTTGGAGAATAATTTATCCAAAAGGTTAAGTGCAAAACCATAGTTTTTTCGCCCCCTACTATGGTGTTCATTATGATGCGTTCCCAGAAGCTTCCAGCTCATTAAGCTGCCATTTCCAAATCTGTAATTGCAATGTCCTGCAAAATTTAATAGGATACTTACTAATGGATAGGCCATAACAGCCACTATCGAAAAAGGAATCAAAGGAATTATAGTTATTGGAACCGTACTCAACAACAAAGCTTCTATCCAATGGAAACTAAAAACGGAATAAACGTTAGGAATATTTGATTTATGATGGATATAATGTATATGTTTCATCATAAATTTTTGATGCATTATTCTATGCACGATATAAAAATGAACTTCGTTCCATAACGTAAGTACGATGAGCCCTAATACTATATTTTGCCATGTGTCTGGCAATAATTCAACGAGATCAACTCTTATTAAATAAATAACAGGTATAATTGAAAATCCAAAAATTACTATTGATTTTATCGTGTGTTTGATTTCAAAATAAATTTGCTGTTGTTTTACTTTTTTGTCTATGATTTTTTGAAGTATATTTTTATGTTCTAAACATTTACAGACATAGAGAAACAATGATCCAACGCCAAAGTATAAAAACAAAAAGTAACAAAAAGTCAACCCATATAGAGTTAAGTAGGAATAATTGTATAGGAAGTTTTCAAAAAAGGAATTCAAATATTTTATTTTTCGATTAGTTAAAAATTTTATGTTTAAAACATACTTTAACTTAAATTCCAACAACTAAAAACAAAATGAATATCAACGATTCCATTATGGTATTCTCAATAAGATAATCGCTTAAAGCAGGTTGATTTGATTTTGAAGAAATAGAGTTGGTGTCTAAATCAATTATAAATGTAATGAAATAAAAGTGTATTTCAAATTAAATCATTGATTTAATAGTCTTGGATTTTAGATTTTATTTTTTTGAAGCAAACGTTTTTACATAGCCTATAGCCAATTCTGAAAAATCGGCTTGCCCTAGATTTGAATTTATATAGGCCCCAATGAAGATGTTGTTTGCCGGGGTTTTGTTAGTATTTATAAGATAATATTTTAGTCCAAGTCGCGCTGAGATGCTGCGTTTTATTTTATAGTAATCTTCGTTGATGTTACCAAGTCTAAAACTTCCGCCACTTTCTGGGATTATTTTTGGAACATCGCCCCAGCCTTTGTTGATCCGCCAGTCGACCTTATAAGCGGGTTTGTAAAGGTTGATACCGCCCTGTAATTCGATCCCAAAATGATTTAACAATAATTCGCCCTTGATAGTGATGCCTATGTTTAGAGCATTTGTAAACGCATTTGAACTTAGATCTGAAAATTCGCGCCCATTTTGTACCAAGGATTCATTGTTAGAAATATAATCGTAATACGTTTGATAGAACCGCACATAGGTACCAATGCCAAGTTTCAAAATAGTATTATAAATTTTTCCGTAATCCCCCGAAAGGGTATATACACTTTTTTTAGCCCCAAAAGCTTCAGACAATACATTCTGTCCGTAGCCAGTTCGAAATGAAAAAAACTTTGAAACTGTTTTGGTGGGTAGTTCAGCGGATGTGAAATTTTTTGACGATGGTTTAGACGTATTTATTTCTGCACCTAAACTCAACAAAAAGGAGTTATAGCCTTGGTTTGGCAACTTGGCGTGTCCGTTGGAATTGTGGTTACACCCAATTCCAACGCGCCAATTAATAGCTTCATATTTTTGGAGGCTGTAATACATAAATATTCTAAAAGACCAATTGAAATTTGTGGACACCGCTCTGTTAAATTCGTTTGTGACTGAACCGTATTTTTTAGTGATATAAGACGCTCCAGTGCCGACATGAATCGTAAAATCTTCAGACTTAAACGCCTTAAATTCTATAAAGGGTTGAATTGAAAAAATTGAACCTAGATGCGTTTTGTTGCCTAAATTGGCATAGCCAATACTGAGCCCTGTTTTTGTGTCTTTTAGGTAATTAGCCCACGTATCGGTGTGTGTGGTATGCAGCCAACCAAAACTTAAAAAAACCTGTTTTTGAAGCCCTCTATCGGGGAAATTCGTGTTTGGTTCGCCCGTAATTCCAAAAAGCAGTTCGGGAGTGACGCTAAATAATTTTGAGTCTGCTTCTTGTCCAAACGACATGAGGACGCTAAACAGCATCAGGTAGGTAAGCTTATGGATCATGAATAAAACGTATAACTGTAAATTGGTAATCTGTTTTATTGACTTTCGAAACGAATGTCAACCATTATAAAAATGACTTTTAGGGGATACAAAGCACTTTAGTAGTGGTATATAAAACAGCTTTGACAAATATACTAAATTTGATGCGATTCAATTTAAGTCAGGGGGTTTAAAAAAAGTATCTTTGTCGGCTCGTATACATTACTTTATGCGATGAAAAAAACAAGATCGCATGCTATCACATAAAGACATAAATACGCCAACACCAATTACAAGTTCAAAAGCACAATTAGAGGTGTTTAGTCGCGCTTCAGATGTTAGGGGAACAATTCGATCTTTGGAATCGGGGAGGCCCGTATTGATTACAGCGTTTTACAGCAACGGATTGACACTGCTAAAGGAACTGCAAATTCATTTAAAACGTAAGTTTACAGGCAACTCTTTTAAGGACCAGCGCACGTATAGAGATGCGTATCGCAAGCTGTCGAAACTTGTTTTAATCGAAATTGTCGATCATAAACTAATCGTAAAAAAAGCGCCTTCTATTGGTTGGTTAGAAACGTTTTATCCTGAAACCAGTGATTTCTTGTTGCCTTTTACTAAGGTACAAGGCCTTAATAGTGCGTGGCAGTGGTATCAAAATGGAATTACGGTTCCAGTTTTACGAAATAAAATACATCCGTATTATGGCACCTATTTTCCAACGCGTTTTGACCATTTGATCCTTTTTGACAACTGGTTAAAACGGTATGACGGGCCTAAAAAATCAGCCATTGATGTGGGTATTGGGAGTGGTGTTTTGTCATTTCAAATGGTGAAACATGGATTCCAAAAAGTATTTGGAACAGATACCAACCCCAATGCGATTGTAGGGCTTAAAGAAACTATGGGCGACACAAAACTCTCTCGAAAAGTAGAATTAGATTTTGGATCGCTTTTTGGAAAATGGGAAAAACTGACGGAGTTGATTGTTTTTAATCCACCTTGGTTGCCAGCAGCACATAAATTAGATAAAAATGATGAAGCGATTTACTACAATGAAACGCTTTTTCCTGACTTTTTTGAGGCTGCAAAAGAACGGCTGTTGCCCGATGGAAAACTCGTCGTTATTTTCTCTAATTTAGCGCAGATCACAAAAGCCACGACCACTCATCCTATTGAGCAGGAACTCGCCAAAGGGGGCAGATTTCAATTGGAAAAATGCCTTAAAAGAGCTGTCAAAGTAGCTTCCGATAAAACCAAACGTGACCAACATTGGCGCGACTCAGAAGAAGTGGAACTGTGGGTGTTGACGCATTCTTAGGGTGCTCTGTAATGCAAAGTAAATGATTTTATGTTGGTAGACGAGTGGTATGTTCGCGCTAGCTAGGCGACATTTTTAGTTTCAAATTTTTGTATTTTTTCTAGTATAGACTTTTTCTTATTGCGTTCTTGCTCAATGTCAAAATCATTTTGAAGGCCCAACCAAAATTGAGCAGAATTCCCAAAATACTTACTCAAACGAAGCGCTGTATCTGCAGTGATTCGTCTTTTTTCTTTTGTAATTTCTGATATTCTAGTTTGCGGAACTCCTAAGTCTTTTGAGAGTCTGTAAGCTGAAATGTTTAAAGGCTCAAGAAACTCTGAGCGTAAAATTTCGCCGGGATGAATATTTGCTAATTTTTCCATTGTATTGTTTTTAATGATAATCAATTATTTCAACCTTACTTGCGTTTCCTGTATTCCATTGAAAGATAATTCGCCATTTTTTATTGATTCGAATGCTATAAAACCCATTTAAATTCCCTGCCAACTTTTCAAGTCGGTTTGAAGGCGGAATACGCAGATCTGTAATGTCAGCCGAGTTATGAAGCATTCTTAATTTTCGACGCCCTACATTTTGTATATCTAAAGGCATTTTTTTAACTCGAGTGCCATTCAAAATGTGTTCGGTCTCTTTAGAACCAAATAAAACAATCATAGTATTGTTTTACGTTACTAACGCCAAAGGTAGGTATAAAAAACATATTTTAAAAAAAAATCACATCTATCCAAAAATACACACGATTTTATCAGTTTTCAGTAGCTTAAGAACCACTTATAGCATCGCATATAAAATGAAACCTAAAAGCACAACAGCAAAAATGATTGCAAAAATCAAGGTGTTTTTATCGAATCCATTCGCCCAAGGCGTGATGTTTTGAGCGGCATAAAATTCCGCTTTGCTTGTTCCATTTCCTTTTTTGAACGTCTGTGTGTTATAGGTAAAAAGAATGCTGTCATTTGGTGCGTTTTCTTTGTAGGTTTGAAAGTGCTTTGAGTTGTCGAGTAAGTTTCTAAAATGAGCCATCACAGCCGTTCCAGGCTTTCTTTTGTGTCGGACTCCAAAAACAACTTCGGTAACCGCTCGCATAAATAACGGTGGCCCCAAATGAAACACCCCACGCGGGTTCAATAGGTAGCGTCCTTTTAAATTATAGGCAATAGCTGTTTCAAATAGCGGGTTGTGTTTACAGCTAATCATCAGATCTTGAGAAAAATCGATATCGCCATGTGTAGGTAAGATGCATTTGGTGTCCTGTTCAATAAGTGTGCTAAAAGGAATGTTACAAAACCGATCGATATCAACATAAATACCGCCTTCATGATACATTTTAAACAACCGCCACAGATCAATCTTTTCTACAATTTTTTTATTTTTTATTTTAAAGTACTCCCATTTATTGAGGTGGCTTTTGAGATAGGTTTCTACGTCCTTGTCATCACTAATTTCTAAGGTGTAATTGGGATTGAGTGCTTTTAGATTTGCCAGTCCATTTAGAATCAACGGCGATTGATCCTCTAAAATAGTTTTATTTTTCCAAGAGACATGAATGACTTTCGGAATAGATCCATAGGTTGATAAATCTAATTGTACAGGCATTTTTAGTATATATTATATAATAAGTTCAAAACATTTATCCTTTCAATAAAGGCTGCGTAAATACTCCCAAATCATCCACCCCATGAGCCGTTACATGCTTTATAAAAGCACTGCCAATGATGGCGCCTTTGGCATACTGCGTTGCTTGACTAAAAGTCTCATGATCAGAAATTCCAAACCCAATGATTTGTGGGCTCGTTAGTTGGAGGTCAGCGATGCGTTTAAAATAATCTGTCTGTTCGTTTCCAAACCCACTTTGGCTTCCTGTGGTACTAGCGCTGCTCACCATATAAATAAATCCGTCCGAAATACTATCCATATAACGGATGCGTGTTTCGCTCGTTTGTGGCGTGATCAGAAATATGTTGATTAAGCCATAGCGTTCAAAAATAGCTTTATACTCCTCGTAGTACACTTCCACTGGCAGATCAGGAATGATCATACCATCAATGCCTACTTCCTGACATTTTTTACAAAAAGCTTCCACACCATATTGCAGCATGGGGTTAAAATAGCCCATTAAAATCAAAGGAATCGATACCGTTTTTCGAACATCTTTCAGTTGGTCAAACAATACGGTTGATGTCATGCCATTGTGCAACGCTTGTGTAGAACTTGCCTGAATGGTGGGGCCATCGGCCAACGGGTCGCTAAACGGCAAGCCAATTTCAATCATATCAACACCGTTTTGCTCTAAATTTTCAATCGTCGTAACGGTGTCGTTTAAGTTAGGATATCCCGCCGTAAAATAGATGGATAATAGTTTTTTATCTTCTTGTAATTTCGCTTGTATTCTATTCACAATCTTAGAGTTTAAAATAATCAATATAGGTATTCAAATCTTTGTCACCACGTCCCGATAAACTAATGACCACCACATCTTCAGGCTTGAATTTTTTATCTTCAAAAATAGCAAGTGCATGAGAGGTTTCAATCGCGGGAATGATGCCTTCGAGTTGCGATAATTCCAATCCAGCCGTCATGGCTTCATCATCTGTCACCGAAATGAATTCGGCACGTTTGGTTTCATACAAATGCGCATGCATAGGCCCAACGCCTGGGTAATCTAATCCTGCCGAAATGGAGTAGGGCTCTGTAATTTGACCATCTTTAGTTTGCATTAATAAGGTTTTACTACCGTGAATCACGCCTTCTTTTCCAAGGACGGAAGTGGCGGCACTCTCGCCTGTGTAAATGCCTTTGCCTGCGGCTTCTACTGCAATGAGTTTTACAGAAGGCTCATTCAAATAATGGTAATAGGCACCGGCTGCATTGCTACCGCCACCCACACAAGCCACCACATAATCAGGGTTTTCACGGCCTTCAACTTCCTTCAATTGCCATTTGGTTTCTTCGGATACTATCGACTGAAAACGCGCTACCATATCTGGGTAGGGGTGAGGCCCTACAGCACTTCCAATAATATAATGCGTATCAACAGGGTTATTTATCCAATCACGAATCGCTTCATTAGTCGCATCTTTTAGGGTGCGACTTCCAGACAAGGCCGGACGTACTTCGGCCCCAAGCATTTTCATTCGTGCTACATTGGGCGCTTGTCTCGCAATGTCAATCTCGCCCATATATACAATACATTCCATTCCTGCTAAGGCACACACGGTCGCCGTTGCTACCCCATGCTGTCCAGCACCAGTTTCGGCGATGATACGTGTTTTTTTGAGACGCTTAGCCATCAAAATTTGTCCTATTGTATTGTTTATTTTATGCGCTCCTGTATGGCATAAATCTTCTCGTTTTAGATATATTTTTGTATTGTATTTTGCGGATAATCGTTTTGCAAAATACAAAGGCGTCGGTCTGCCTACATAATCTTTCAGGAGTTGATCGAACTCCTTTTTGAAATCTGGCTCTGCCATCACTTTCAAATAGTTTTGACGTAATTCTTCAACATTAGGGTACAACATTTCTGGAATAAATGCCCCTCCAAATTGGCCGTAATAGCCTTTTTCGTTCACGTGATAACTCATAATAAATGTTTAAATTTTTCTAATAATTCTTTATCTTTTTTTGCGGGTGCAACCTCAAATTTGCTATTCACATCCACCGCATGACAGTAGATTGCTGCCGTACTTGTTTTAAATTCTTGTAATTGATCAACGTTTTCTAATCCAATACCACCACTTAAAAAATAAGGTTTTGTAGAGGGGTAGTTTTCTAAAACTGACCAGTCAAAACAATAGCCATTTCCGCCGGCCAACGGGCCTTTGGTGTCAAATAGATAATAGTCACAAACCGATTCGTAAGGACTTAGAGTATCAAAATTAAATTCATTTTTAATAGAGAATACTTTAATAATTTCTATATGAAGCCCTTGTAAGGAGCTGCAAAAATCTGGGGTTTCTTCGCCATGCAATTGAACCGCTTGTAAATCGTGGGTATTGATTTTTTCGACAATAGTGTCAAAGGAAGCGTTGACAAACACCCCTACTTTTTTTATGGACGGGGAGAGGGTCGGTATCGACGCAGATACGTGTCGCAACGAGCCTTCATAAAATATAAAGCCCATATAATCAGGCTCGATTGCAGCAATCGCCTGAATATTGTCCTCATCTCGCATGCCGCATACTTTTAGGTTCATTCGTTCAATTGTTTTATAAATGCTGCTGCACTGGCACCAGGATTGTCTGTTTTCATAAAACTCTCACCAATCAAAAATCCTTTATAGCCATAAGGTTGTAAACTCTTAATATCTTCCACGGTACGAATCCCACTCTCTGAAATTTTTACAAATTCATCTGGGATAAGCGCGCTCAATGTTTTGCTCGTTTCTAAACTAACTTCAAACGTTTTAAGGTTACGATTGTTTACGCCAATCATATTGAGCGAGGGCATCACAGATTTATGTAATTCCTCTTCGTTATGGATTTCTAATAACACTTCCATACCAAGGCTTTGAGCAAGTGTTGAAAATGCTAGAATCTCGTTGCGACTCAAAATGGCAGCAATAAGTAAAATGACATCGGCGCCATAGGCTTTTGCTTCAACAATTTGATACGTATCAATAATAAATTCTTTTCTAAGCAAGGGCATATCGCAACTGGCTCTGGCAGTCAATAAATCTTCTAAACTGCCACCAAAATATTTCATATCGGTTAATACGGACATTCCACAAGCAGCAGCGGCTTCATAACCTACTGCGACGTCTTGGACATTCAAATCCTGATTGATACAGGCTTTTGAAGGCGAGCGGCGTTTGTGTTCTGTAATCAGTCCAGAACTACTTTCTTTTAGGCGTTTGCTAAGAGACGGACAGCCGCGTTGAAACAATACAGATTGTTCCAATTGTTTCAATGGAATTAATTGTTTACGAAGCGCAACTTCGGTGCGTTTATCAGTAACAATTTGATCTAAAATACTACTCATTATAAGGCGATTAATTTTGTAAGACATTCATTTGCTTTCCCAGAAAACAGCGCTTCCTTGGCCAATTCGTAACCGTCTTTATGGGTGATTTTTTTGGCAGTAGCGATGGCAAGTCCAGCGTTGCAACACACCACATTGTTTTGGGCTTCTGTTCCGTTGCCACTTATAATGGTTTTAAATATTTTTGAAGCGTCCGCCACTGTATTTCCTCCAAAAATAGCTTGTTGTGTATTATTTTTTAATCCTAAATCTTCTGCTGAAAATAATATTTCAGATTGATTTGATACAATTTTCACGGTATTTGTTAATGATATTTCATCATAGCCACCAAGGTCATGAACAATGCTGTAGTTTTTGTCGCTCTCCTGATATAAGTAATTATATAAGCGCAGTAATTCTAAACTAAATACGCCAACCATTTGATTCTTTGGAAAGGCTGGGTTTACCATAGGTCCTAACATATTAAAAAAGGTTTTAACACCTAATTCGCGTCGGATTGGAGCGACGTTTTTCATGGCGGGATGAAAAAGTGGTGCGTGTAACACACAAATTCCTGTTGAGGCAATAGCGCGTTCTAAAAAGTCTACGTCATTAGAAAATTTCACGCCTAAAGATTCCAATACATTGGAGGATCCACAAGCAGAGGAGACGCCGTAATTACCATGTTTTGCCACCGGAACACCCGCAGCAGCTGTCACAAAAGAGGAAAGTGTAGAGATGTTAAAGGTGTCTTTACCATCACCACCTGTACCACATAAATCGATAGGATTATAAGCCGACAAATCTACAGGGATACAGAGTTCTAAAAGAGCATCTCTAAAGCCTTTAAGTTCTTCTAAGGTCACAGTTCGCATCATATAAACTGTGAGAAATGACGCTATTTGACTTTGATTATAATCACCTTTCGAGATGTTAATCAAAATCTGTTTTGCTTCGGCTGCAGAAATAGTTTCGTGATTTATAAGTCTGTTTAAAACGTGTTTCATTTGTTTATAAATTTATCCAGTTTTCTAGTAATTGTTTTCCATTGGGAGTGAGTACTGACTCTGGATGAAATTGAACCCCTTTCACATCAAACGTTCTATGTCTTAAGGACATGATTTGACCATTGTCGTCAACCGATGTGACTTCTAATACGTCAGGAATATTTGAATCGACCACCCAAGAATGGTAGCGCCCAACCTGTATGGTTTTTTCCATAGTGTTGAATAAACTTTCATCGTCCACACAAATATTGATATCGGTATGAACGCCATGATACACCTCTTCTAGATTTATAATTTGCCCGCCAAAAACTTCAGCAATGGCTTGTTGTCCTAGGCAAACACCTAAAATACTCTTGCTTGAGGCATAGCGTTTAATTACGGCTTTTAAAAGTCCTGCTTCCTCTGGAATTCCTGGACCAGGCGATAGTACAATTTTATCGAAGTGTTGAATGTCTTCCAAATCAAATTTGTCATTTCGGAGGACTGTGACATCACACTTCAAGTCTTCAAGGTAGTGTACTAAATTAAACGTAAAACTATCGTAGTTGTCGATGACTAATATCTTCTTCATGGGTTTAAATGGTTTCGGCAAGTTTAATGGCTTTTGTTAGAGCGCCTAATTTGTTGTATACTTCTTGTAATTCGTTTTTGGGACTTGATTTGGATACGATTCCTGCACCCGCTTGCCAATGGAGTTGGTAGTTTTTGCTTAAAAACGTACGAATCAAAATGGCGTGATTATAATTTCCATCAAAATCCATAAATCCAATAGCACCACCATAAAAAGCTCGGCTTGTTTTTTCATAGGCTTCAATAAGCTGCATCGCTCTGTGTTTTGGGGCACCGCTAAGTGTTCCTGCAGGAAAGGTGTCTGCTACAATTTGCATTGTTGGCGTATTTTTTCTAACCTTCCCAATCACTTTACTCACCAAATGAATAACGTGAGAGAAAAACTGAACTTCTCTGTATTTTTTAACGACCACATCTGTGCAGTGGCGACTTAAGTCGTTACGCGCTAAGTCAACAAGCATTACATGTTCGCTATTTTCTTTTTTATCTGCTACTAATTTTTTGGCTATTTCGGCGTCTTTTAGGTCATCACCAGAGCGAGCAAACGTTCCTGCTATCGGATGGATTTCTGCATTTTGATCTTGAACAACTAGCTGTGCTTCTGGAGAACTTCCGAAAATTTTAAATTTTCCATAATCAAAATAAAAAAGATAGGGCGAAGGGTTGATGCTTCGAAGTGCTCTGTAAACATTAAAATCGTCGCCTTTAAAATCTTGTTGGAATTTTTTTGATAAGACCAATTGGAACACATCGCCACGTGCACAATGTTTTTTAGCCAACTCGACATGAGATTTAAATTCCTCATCCGTTAAATTAGAGCTAATGTCTCCTTTTGATTCAAAATCATAAGAAGAAAAACTTTGCATTTTAATCAAATGATCAATGGCATCAATATTGCTTTCGGTCTCGTAGCAATGTGCAAATATATACGCTTCATTTTTGAAATGATTAATTGCAATAATGTTTTGGTATACCGCATAATACATATCAGGAATATCAATCGAATCTTCCTTTTTTGAAATGCTGATATCTTCAAAATACTTAACAGCATCATACGCTGTAAACCCAAACATTCCGTTGTTTATAAACTTAAAATCGTTGTCTTTTTGAGTGTCAAATTGTTTTGTAAAGGCATCAATTTCTTGGGTGACCTTATCGGCAGCAACTGTCATAGTGTTGACGCTTTGATCGGGATAGGTTTTCGTGACCACATTGGCGTCCACTTTTATAGACGCAATTGGGTTACAACAGATATAAGAGAAGCTATTGTCATTTCCGTGATAGTCACTGCTTTCTAGCAAAATACTATTTGGAAATTTATCTCTAATTTTTAGATATACACTCACAGGCGATATGGTATCGGCGAGTATTTTTTTGTAATGTGTTTTTAGTTCAAATGTTTTCATAAAAAAAGGCTTGTCGTTATGACAAGCCTAGATATTTTGATTTAAACATACAAGGGTGTGTCACGAATTTTGTTTTCGAAAGTTCCACCACCAAGTATTATTTAAAGTAAGGTTCATAAAATATATTAATAAATCAAATGTAGGTACGATTTTTATGATTGCAAAATTAATTTAGTAGTTTTTTAAAATTTTAAAGAAACCGTTAAATCAAACTCATTATATATAGCTTTGTCTTTTAATCCATCAAAAAAACTGGCAGATCCGTATTTGATGCCAAATTTTGTACGATCTATTTGAAATGTAGTCGTTGCGGTATTTTCAGAAACGGCTAACTCAAAAGAAATTTCATTTGTAATGTCTTTAATTGTTAGATCTCCAACTACACTATAGTTTTCACCATTTTTGGTAACAGACGTAAATACTAAAGCGGCTGTTTTATGAGCTTCAACGCCAAAAAAATCATCAGCCTTTAAATGGCTATCTAATTTGTTTTTGTAATCGCCCTCTAAGTCTGTAGTGTTGATAGTGGTCATGTCCATCACAAAATTACCACCTGTCAATTGAGTGTCATTGAATTCAAGAGCGCCTTGTTGTAGTGTAATAGTACCTTCATGTTGACCAGTTACTTTGTGTCCAACCCAGTTGACAACACTTTCTTTGGTGTTAACTGTTTTTGTTTCTAAAGAAGCGAATGCTGCAAATAATAAAACAGATAGAATTGCTGCGAATTTTAATAGTATATTTTTCATTTTTAAATGGATTTTAATAGTGAACCACAAATAAAATAAAAATTTGGTTTCACAAAGCCTTTAATGCTTGTAATTTTATGTTAAAACTTTAGAGATCGTTTAGCTGTTTTCTTAACTTTGCTGTATGAAATATTTCCTAATCATAGTTGTTCTTTTTAGTTTTTCATGTAAATCTGAAAAAAAGGAATCAATTCCCTTAGAGGTTCATGATTTTGCTGGTGTTGAACCCTATTTAAAGCGAGAGAGTTCTAAAACCTATGTGGTCAATTTTTGGGCCACTTGGTGTGCACCCTGTGTCAAAGAGTTACCTCATTTTGAAGCACTTCAGGAGAATTATAAAGAGGATGTAGAAGTTATTCTGGTGAGCTTAGATTTCCCTCATCAATATGAAACAAAATTAAAACCCTTTATTCAAAAACATCAGTTACAATCAAAAATTGTAGTTTTAGATGATCCCGACATGAATGCTTGGATCCCAAAAGTAAATCCAGACTGGGATGGTGCCATTCCAGTGACAATAATTTATAATACATCAAAACGTTTATTTTATAACCGTACCTTTAGCTACGCTGAATTAGAATCTGAACTTAAAACATTTTTTTAATAACCTTCAAAAACAATTTGTTATGAAAACTATTTTCACATTATTAGTACTGTTTACGACTGTTTCGTTTGCGCCAACCACAAGCCATAAGGGCTATGATATTGGCGATGTAGCTACCGATTTTAAATTAGAGAACATTGACGGGAATTTCGTATCATTATCTGATTTTAAGGATGCCAAAGGATTTATAGTCGTTTTTACATGTAACAGCTGTCCATATGCTGTGGCCTATGAAGACCGCGTCGAAGCACTCAACAAAAAATACGCTACACAAGGCTATCCAGTAATTGCGATTATGCCAAATAATGTAAACACAAAACCTGGTGATTCTATGGAAGCCATGCAAAAACGTGCTAAAGAAAAAGGATTTACATTCCCTTATTTAATGGATGCCGATCAATCTATATATCCTCAGTATGGTGCTACTAAAACGCCACATATTTATGTTTTAGAAGCTACGTCTAAAGGCCCAGTTGTACAGTATATTGGCGCGATAGATGATAATTATAAAGACGCTACTTTGGTGAAAACAAAATATGTCGAAGCTGCTGTGGATGCACTCTTGTCGGGAACTTCTATTGAGGTCAATAAAACAAAGGCTATAGGGTGTTCGATCAAAATTTAGTGCTTCTGTAAGTATTAAAAAACCATTTTTAACTAATTTAATTTTTACTATATATTATGTCAGATTTGTCACAACACGAATGGGCGACTCAATTAGAGTCCGATTCAAAATCAATAATTTTAGATGTTCGTACGGATGCAGAAGTAGAGGAAGGAATGGTTTTAGGAGCTATTCACTTAGATATTTATCAAGGGCAAGACTTTATATCAGGGCTTGAAAAACTCGATAAAACGAACAGTTATTATGTCTACTGTCGATCCGGAGCTCGAAGTGGGCAGGCATGTTCAATCATGAAACAAATGGGTTTCGAAGACGCTTATAACCTTTTAGGTGGCTTCAATGATTGGGATGGTGAAACCATAATCCCTTAATAGATGCGTTATTTTAAATTTGGAATTTTGATGTTAGGCGGCTTATTAATATTATTTAACTGTCGAAAGAAAACAACGCAGTCTATTCAGCTTATATCAACTGAAGAAATGAGGGAAATCTCAAAACTTGAAGGTATGCAATTAGTGGATGTCAGAACCCCTAGGGAATATGAAACCGGTCATATTCCTAATGCTCAGAATATTGATTTTTTAGATGCTAAATTTGAGCTCAATATCCAGAATTTAGATAAGTCAAAGCCTGTAATCATCTATTGTCAGCGTGGCAGCCGGAGCGCTAAGTGTGCGTCGAAACTCATTGCAAACGGCTTTGTAAAGGTCTATGATTTAGACGGTGGCTTTGCCCAATGGGAATATAGTGGATTAGAAGTCGAAAATTAATTATTTTATTTCCATAAAGGCGTTGGGTATGCTCCTTGTTTTGTAAGTTCTGCTAAGGTGCTAACAGCTTCTTTTTTATCGTCATAATACGTCACGCCAAACCATGTGCTTTCGGCCTCAATTACATCAACCGTAATATGGCCATTTTCCATCATTTCTTGGGTGACAAAAGGTAAATAAATTTCACTTTTTTCAAGGTTATTTGGGTTTTCTAAAAATCTTGTAAAATAGGTTTCAATATACTTGAAAATCGATGTATTGCAAATCCAAAAATTCATAGAAACCGCCGTGTCAGGCGCAAGAATTACTCCAGAATCCTCATCTATAATCTGAAAATTTTTCTCCAAAATTTTAGTGCGCTCGATGATCGATGTTAGCTTTTGATTGTCCACTTCACAAACCCCTCTAGATACAGACCCAAATTTTGAAAGCGTATTTTTAAGGTTATAAGCCACAAGAGCAAACGCATCAGTAGTCGTATTGTTTTTGATGAAATTTGCAGCGCCTATAAATGCATTTTGACCGTAATAATCATCGGCATTTATTATTACAAAACTCCCTTTGATGACATTTCGTGCCGTCCAAACGGCATGAGCAGTACCCCAAGGTTTTTCGCGTTTTGTCTCTAGAGAAACACCTTCCGGAATGTCCTCAATTTCCTGAACTAATACATCCAATGTCACTTTGCTTGGAAGGCGCTCAGAAAGATGTGATTCTAAAAATGATTGATTAGCAGCTTTGGTAATTACTACAATATGATTAAAGTTGTTTTTGAGGGCATCAAAAATACTGAATTCCATTAAAAATTCTTCTGCAGGTCCTAAATCGTCAAATTGTTTTAACTTTCCATAGCGGCTTCCGCTTCCGGCTGCCATCAGTAATAAGGTCATCTTTTGTGTTTTTGTTCGTTGCAAAAATATAATTTTAATATCATAATAGAAGTTTAATTTTAGAATTCAATTTAAAATTTGCCAGAACTTCAGTTATTAGTTGTAATTTTAAACTAAAATAAACCAATACATACAAACACATGAACCAGCTCTTTCTAACCGTCATTTTCTTGATTGTGATACAAAGTGCGGCTGCTCAAAAACTTTTTTCTGTTCAGTATGAAAATCAAGCGGACCTAAAAATCTTTGTAGTGGACTATTTAAACCAGGCTGATTTGAAAGTTTATAAAGTTGGTTACAGAAACCAAGCACAAGAAAATAAAGGTCTTTGGTTTTTTACAACATACGCTAATCAGTCAGATTTTACGGTTTTTTTTGTAGAATATCAAAATCAAGCAGATTTAACTATCTTCTTTGTGGATTACGTAAATCAAGCGGGGTGGCTCAACAGGTCAAAACAGCATCTTTTGTATTGATTCCCTAAGCCTCCGTCATTTTTTTTGGTATCGATATTTAAATTTTTTATGTTTTATTATTTTATAAAATTATGTAACAAAATATAATTTCGTTTGAATTAAAATAATTGTATTTATTTCAATTAAATTAATTAATATTTATTTCATTTAATTATAGTAAATATAAGAAGTAAACTCTTCAAGAATTTCACAATAGTTTGTTACTGTGTAATCAACATCTTTTTTTTTTATATTATTACATAGTATTTACTTATATTTGTTTACCAATTTAATTTTTTAAATAAACAAAATCCATTCGATGATTTTAAATAAAAACGCCTTTGCTTTTGTAGCTATTCTGTTTAATAGTTTTCTTTTTTCTCAAACGGATACAGCTACTATTAACTTTGTTGACTTCAATGCTACAGCTACATACGGAATAGGTTCAGGTATTTCGGTTCATTTTGATCCAGAAGGAATTTATAAATTTGAAAATCAAGGAGACGATAATCAATTTGTTTTAGAGCTATCGCAGCCTGGTGGAGCTTTTACACCCCCAATTGTTCTGAGTACGGTTGAAGCATTTTTTACTACAACGATAAACGGACAAATTCCCGCAGGAACTGCAGCTGGCTCCTACAATCTAAGGATTAGAGCAACAAAAGGAATTTTGGTAGATGGTACTTCTTTTGGAGAAGTTTTGTCAGTGTCTTCCGCTGCTTTTGATATTGTCACAACAGCCTCCTCGCAAGCGTTATTTTATTCTCTTATTCCACCAGGACAGAACCTTTTTGACTGTACTGTAGAAGGCGTTTTTGATACAAATCCTATGTTTGGATCACTTAAAATGTCATCGGGGGACACATCTAATGACATCAATGAATTAAGAAGGTTGTTGGAGATTTCTAATCATAATGTCACAAAAAATTATAGTTTAAGAAGAATAAATACTGAAACTCTTAGCAGTGTAGATTTGGGAACTGTTGCTGGATCTTCATATACGATTGCAAATGACTTACCAATCGGGACGTATAATTATGAGCTGGAAGCTGAAGTAGGGGGAATTTCTTCTGTCTATACAGCTGTTTTTGTGTTACATAAAAGTACCACAGTACTTGCTAACGATACGAACGAAAATGTTTGTGTAGGAAGGGATGTGGAGTTCAATATCGATGTATCGTCTGATGGAATTGGACTCAATTATAAAGGATCCTATTATGCATTAGATTTTGGAGATAATTCGCCAATTAAAATTTTAACTCATGCTGAGCTCTTATTTGATAACAACATATCTCATGAGTACTCGGAGGTTTCATGTGCTGAAGAGGATAGCAGATTTACGGTTGTAAAATCACAGTTTAATAAATATAATCAAAGCACAGGTGCAGATTGTGTGTACCAAATAAATGGAAATGGCGCCTCAAAAGGAATAAATGTAAGTTCAGCTCCAGAAGCATTGTTTGAAGCTGCAGGTGGAATTGATGAAATTTGCGAGAACCAAGATATAAGTATTATTAATTTGTCTACTTTGGGGCAATATGGAACAAATGGTTGTCTTGATATTGCCGATTATTTCTGGACGATTGTTGATCCTAACGGCAATACATATTCTCCTAAATTTTTAGAAGCTGCAATTATAAGTAATTCAAATAATTGGATGGTAGACACCAATGGTGATGGTGAAAAATTACTCGATATACTTATACCTGCAGATGAAGTGATCCCTGGATGTTGGTCGTTCAGTTTAAAATATATTAACCAAGATTTATGTAATACAGTGTCGATTTTTCCTGAAGTAACCGATCCACCCTATATTGTAAATGTTCAGGCCATTCCCGAACCTGATTTTGAATTTCTAGACAGTTCAAATACAATCATTACCGAAATTTGTTTTGGTGAAACAGTAACTTTTGATGATACGTCAAATCTTTCTACTTTGGGGTGTCAAAATCCTGTTTATACATGGACAATTGAGCCAGACGCGGGCTATGCTTTTGTAGCGCCTTTTACGATTAATTCCCAAAGTCCCGATGTTATTTTTAATGAGCCCGGAGTTTATAATGTGACGCAATCCATTGAAAACACCTGTGGTTTTCCAACTGAAGTTACAAAGGAAATAACGATTCTTGGAGATCCCACAGTAGAGTTTACAAATATTTCTATGGACGCTTGTGAGGGTTTAAGCGGGCAGACTTTTGATGGTTTTACATTGGACTTTCTAAACAATGGCGCAATTTCTCCCACTTACAGCGAAATGCCTTACGAACCGATGACGTTTCTTTGGACCATTACTGGAGTTGGTGTGACAGCGGCTGATTATACCTTTGTGTCAGGAACGGATGCGGATAGTGATTTTCCAGTTATTAATTTTTTGAACTATAAGACTTATATAATTACAGTTATGGTCAATGGTAATTGTGCGAATTCAAATACCGCTACCTTTACTTTTATATATGAGCAGACGCCAATAATTACAAATACCGATACGCTGCAAACGCTCTGCCCAGGGGAAACAACAATTCCTGTGGCTTTTACATCGGATATGGATCCGTCCACCACGTATTCTATATTTATAAATCCAAACCCGGCTATTTCTGGGAATGATCCTTCGTTAACCTCTGGAGGTTTTATTCCAGCAATGACGTTAACAAATTCAACAAACATTCCACAGGATCTCGTGTATTCAGTCGTTCCTACAGTAGATAATTGTAGTGGAGGGACTCGTAATTTTACGTTTACCGTGAATCCTGTGCCAGTAATTCCAGAACTAACGGATGCGATTTGCTCCGAAGAAACGTTTACGGTAGTACCTGTCGATAATTCTCCCACAATGATTGTGCCAGCAGGCACAACCTATGTTTGGACCGTGGTTGATATTCCAGAAGTAACTGGAGAATCAAATCAAAGTACCCCTCAGAATTCTATTAGTCAAACACTTATTAATACCACAGAAGTAGTCCAAACTGTTGTTTATACGGTAACGCCAACTTCTAGCGCTGATGGAAATTGTGTTGGAGATAGTTTCATATTGAATGTTCAAGTTGATCCGAAACCATCCATTGATGATGTGATCTTAACAGCACTATGTTCGGGGAATGCTTTTGACCACTTACCAGTTCAAGCTGGAGGGGTCAATGGCACAGATGTCATTCCAGTAAGCACTAGCTATACTTGGACAGTTCTTGATGCAAATGGTTTAGTTACTGGAGATTCAGACGTCACTGTAGGGCAAACATCTATAGGTCAAACTTTAACAAATAATTCAAGCGTTACTCAAACGCTGGTCTATACGGTGACTCCAACTTCTGGAGATCAAGGAACTTGTATTGGTAATACCTTTACCGTGACTATTGATGTCAATCCAGCTCCTGTGATTCCAACCCAAACGGCTGAGATTTGCTCAGAAGAAACATTTACGGACACACTTGCAGATAACCCACCCACAACGATTATACCAGCAGGTACAACTTATTTATGGACTGTTGGTACGAATACTAATGTCACTGGACAATCTGATGTGGCTACCTCACAAACATCTATAAGTCAAACACTAACTAATTTATCGAATATCATTCAAACGGTCGTTTATACGGTCACTCCAACTTCTGGAGCGGATGGAAATTGTATTGGGGATGACTTCATATTGAATGTTCAAGTCAATCCTAGACCAATTATAGATGATGTGACTTTGACAGCAATCTGTTCGGGTGAGGCCTTTAATCATTTGCCAATTCAATCTGGAGGCGACACTAGCACAGATCTTGTTCCTGCAAACACCACCTATACATGGACGGTTGTTGATGCAAATGGTTTAGTTACTGGTGATTCAGACGTAACAGTAGGGCAAACATCTATAGGTCAAACCTTAACAAATATTTCAGAGGTCCCTCAAACACTAATCTATACAGTGACTCCAACTTCTGGAGTTGACGGCAACTGTGTTGGAGCTACGTTCACGTTGACTATTACTTTGAATCCAGAACCAGTAATTCCAGCCCAATCGGCTGCTATTTGTTCAGAAGAAACATTTTCGGCCGCACTACTTGTAAATAATCCAGCCACAACGATTATTCCAACAGGTACCACTTATGTTTGGACGGTGGGTGTTAATACGAATGTTATTGGACAATCTGATGAGACGACGCCACAGACTTCTGAAAGTCAAACGCTAACGAATCTTACGAACACAGTACAAACACTGATTTATACGGTTACGCCAACTTCTGGAGCTGCTGGAAATTGTGTTGGAGACGATTTTACAATCACTGTAGATGTCAACCCTAAACCACTCATCGGAAATGTGGATTTCCCAGCAATCTGTTCCGGTACTCCTTTTGATCTAATTCCAACAGATGGTGGAGGTCTTTCGAGTAGCGATATTGTTCCAGCTGCTACCACGTATACATGGACGGTAGTTGATGCGAATGGTTTCGTTACTGGCGGATCAGACGTAACTGTAGGTCAAACCTCTATAGGTCAAACCTTAACAAATACATCAAATGTGACTCAAACTGTGATCTATACAGTGACGCCAACTTCTGGAGCTCAAGGAAACTGTGAAGGCGAAACTTTTACGGTAAGTGTTGATGTGAATCCAACGCCATCAATTNCNGCGATACCGTCTCAAACGATTTGTGGTGGTACCGCATTTGTGACTCCAACTTTTGTTTCGGATGTGACAGGAGCAACTTATACTTGGTTATTAACCAATGGTGCTATTCCAGCGCAGGTTACTGGCTATCCATCCCCTAACGGAAATGGAGATATTACTGGTGGAGTTATAGAAAACACAGGAACGGCTTCATATACCTTAGTTTATGATGTGATCGTTGATTTTCAGGGTTGTGCAGGTAATACTGAACAGTTTAGTATCACTGTAGAACCAGCGCCAAGTGTTAATTTTGATGTTTTAGATCAAAGTGTCTGTTCTGGTGGAAATTCAGTTTTAGTTAATTTATCTTCACTAACGCCTTCAGTTGCTATTTCGTGGTCTATCGATTCAACTTTATATCCGAACATTACGGGAATTAATCAATTAACAGGAACGACTACAATTCCTGCGTATACTCTAAGTAACTCTGGAACCGTTCCAATAGAATTAATATTTGTAACACAAGCAGTTACAACGACTGCAGGAAGTTGTGTAGGAGCTTCCGTAGAGTATTCTATTATTGTGAACCCTGCTGCCGAAATGGATGCAGTGAATGATCTTGATCCAAAATGTAATGGCGAAACGATTACCGAAATCACATTTACAACGCCTATAAATGAGGGGACTACAGAATATAATTGGATAATAGACACTAATATTGGATTAACACCATTGACAGGCACGGGGCCAATTCCTGCATTTACTGCAATTAATACAACGAGTGATCCAATTATTGCAACAGTCACTGTGGATCCCGTTTTTAGAAACGATACCGATCCAACTGTAGAATGCGACGGCGTACAACAAGTGTTTACAATAACGATCAACCCATCACCACAAATTACAAATGCAGTAACTAGTGAAACGATTTGTTCAGAAGATGACTCAAGTGCGGTGGAGTGGTCAAGCTCCATCATAAATGGGACTCCAACCACTTACAGTTGGACGTTTGTATCTGCCACAGCAGGCATCACTGGGCATTTAACAGACCCTGGGACTTCTAACTTACCAGTATTTCCATTTTTATCAAACACCTCCAATGCGGTAGGAGCATTAGTTTATGAAGTAATTCCTTCGTCTTTAGGCTGTACAGGAACCCCTTTTTTATATACTATTTTTATAAATCCAGTGATTGCAATTACAAATGCACCAGCATCACAAACCTTGTGTAATGAAGACACGTCTGCAGAAGTTGTGTGGGAAAACACAAATTCGGCATTGGCTGTCAGTTATACTTGGGCAGTGGATCCAACCACAGTACCTGCTGGTACAACAGGCTTGGTGAATGCTGGAGTAGGAAATTTACCTGCGATGACTCTCGCTATTATAGGAAACGTAACGGCTAATATTAATTACATTGTAACGCCAACTTTTGATTCTTGTGGCGGGACACCATACACATACACACTTATTGTAGAACCGCGACCAACAATGGATCCAATTTTACCTCAAACTATTTGTGGTGGAAGTGCATTTACGACACCAACTCTTGGAGCGGATGTTGTTGGTACTGTTTATGATTGGGAATTATTAAATATTGGAGCTATACCAGCTACAGTAACGGGGTATCCAACAGATACAACTCAAGCTTTAGAAGGTGTTGTAATTTTAAATTCTGGAACGGCTGCGTATACGCTAACTTACGAATTTACGCCCAGTTTTAATGGCTGTGATGGCCCAACAATTCCCTTTGATATCACCATTAATCCATCACCAATTGTAACCTTAACATTAGACACCCAAGAGGTCTGTTCGGATGCAATAACACAGGCTTTCACGGCGAGTTCACTTACCGATCCTGCAACAACATATCAATGGTCTGTTACTAGTGGCGCAGCTGCTTTAGATGGCGGAGATCCAACTGCGGGAATCACCAATCAAATCCCTTCATTTACGGTAACGAATACGGGTCTAACCCCTATTGATATCGTGATCGAAGTTACAGCCTCAACAACAGGATCATCTGTTTGTCCAGGAACAGCTTCCGTTCATACAATCACGGTATTTCCAGACCCAACAATAGCAATCATCTCTGCAGTTCCAACAGCGATATGTATTGGAGGCACTATTTCAGATATAGAAGTTGCTACCACTGGAGGTACTGGAGTGGTGTCATTTGAGTGGTTTTTGTTAGATGAATTTGGGGCATTAGGACCTATACACCCTGAATCAACAAATTCTCCCAGTTTTAATCCTGGTGTTTTCACAGCAGCCGGTCAATACCAATTTTTAGCCGTCGCTAGTTTTACTGGTAATGGTTGTGATCAGGTACAAAGTATTACTGTTTTTGTAGAGGTTGTTGAGGATGCTGTTTTATCGGCGCCTTTAGCAACTCAAACGATATGTGAGGCTACAGCTCCAACAGATTTAGTTGTGACACCTACTGGAGGTACAGGAAATTTTAGTTACCAATGGTTTTCAAATACGACCAATACTAGTAGTGGAGGTACTATAATTGCAGGAGCGATAAATCCAATTTTCACACCAGACACCACAACAGCGGGGACTGTGTATTATTATTGTGTAGTGACTACAGATGCTTCAGGATGTGAAACTTTTAGTACAGTTTCAGAAGTTATAGTGAATGAAGGTCCTTCTATAAATGCGCAACCTTTAGCAATACAAACGGTTTGTTTGGATGAAGTAACCACCACCTTAGAAGTTGAATATATAAATGGAGTAGGCATACCAACATATCAGTGGTTTTCAGGGTTGACTTGTGACACTACCGATTTAAGCAATCCTATCCTTGGAGAAACTACAAGTACATTTACGCCGCCAAGTACTGCGGTAGCGTCGACCAATTACTTTGTAATATTAACTTTTGCCGATGGTGGATGTGGTCCAATCGTTTCAGAATGTGCATTGGTCAATGTAGGAGAAATACCTGTCATAGATAATGTACAATTAACGATTTGTGCAGGAGCTCCTTTTAATGTAGTTCCAACCAACGGAGGCGGTATAAATGCAACAGATATTGTCCCTTCCACAACAGAGTACACGTGGACGGTTACCGGATCTGGGTTTATAAGTGGAGCCGTAGATAATCCGACCCAAGCAGTATCAATTTCACAAACACTCGAAAACGCAACAAATACGGTTCAACAAGTTGTGTATACAGTNACCCCAATTTCTACAGCTGTTGGGACTTGTATTGGAGACACATTTACCATTACTGTTTCTGTAAATCCAACTCCAACAATCGCCAATACAACACTTGAAGTATGTTCAGAAACTCCATTTAGCTATAGTGCTTCTGGTGATGGATCAGCAGGTACAGATAGTGTTCCAGTACTTACTACCTATACTTGGACGGTGGTAGATAATATTAATATTCAAGGCGAAACCCCTGACAACACAGGAACCGCTACTTTAGATCAAACACTTATAAACATATCAAATACGCCACAACCGGTGGTTTATACAGTCACACCAATATCCAATTTTGGATGTGTTGGAGAAGCATTCACCTTAACAGTCACTGTAGATCCAGTTCCATTAATTTTTGATACAACAGCAGATATTTGTAGCGGTGAAACTTTTATGGTGAGTCCAGTAAACGATATGCCTACAGAAATTGTGCCTGATAATACAACATACACATGGACTGTTGCTCCTAATTTAAATGTAACTGGATGGTCGGATGTAACGGTTGGAGAAGCAACTATTAGTCAAACGCTTCTAAACACAAACCCACTAGACATTGATGAATTCGTGACATATACAGTCACTCCAACAAGCGATGGTTGTGTCGGAAATACTTTTGATATTATTGTGAGAGTGATACCAAATCCAGTGGTTTCTGTATCAATCCCTACGCAAACAGCTTGTAGTGGTGATTTATTTTCTCAGGTGAATTTTAGTTCTAGTGTTCCGAACACCACCTATCAATATGACCTCTTGGATCCAGCTTTAGTTCCTGCCGGAATTGCGGGATATGCTGCAAATACTACAGGAGTTGGAATTTCATTTCCAGCTTTAACGCTTACAAATACAACGACCGACCCTTTTACCCTTGTATACTCTGTAACGCCTTTATCGGATGGTTGTAATGGGTTGCCGTTGACATTTGAGTTAACAATTAATCCAAGTCCAGGAATCATATTCAGTGAATTAGATCAAGAAATTTGCGACTTAGGAACTTCAGTGTCCGTAACGCTTACGTCTCCATCTCCTAACGTTGACATTCAATGGACAACGACAGTTCCAGTAGGATTACTAGGAGTTAGCGTATTAGCTGGAACGGATGAAATTCCTGTGTACACATTGGATAATACGTTAAATACACCTATTGATTTAGTTTTTACAGTAACAGCCACCACTGATGATCCATCAGCGTGTCAGGGAGCGGAATTCACCTATATAATTACGGTGAACCCAACCACTACAATTGATGCTATAGCGGATCAAATTATTTGTAGCAGATATGATTTTACGGATGTAAATATTACATCACCAACCACACCATTAGGGTCGTTAACGTATGCATGGGTAGTGACGGCAGCAGGGCCTAATCTAAGTGGATTTACCACAAATTCGGGGCCTATTGCATTTGCAACCCCAATTTCGGGAGAAACTATTTTTAATGCGTCTAACCTTGCGGAAGACTTAGTGTATACATTAACGCCCTTTTTTAATGGATGTCCAGGAGATACACAGCAGTTTACGATTACAGTAAATCCAACCCCAGAAATTTTTGCTATGGTCGATACGATTTGTAGTGAAGAGACCTTTGATGTAAATCCTACGAATGGCGTTCCAACAAACGCAACCATTGTGCCAGCAAATACAAGTTATACATGGACGGTTGTTGATGTTGTAGGGGTTTCTGGTGAATCAAATCAAGCCGTTGCACAAACCACTATTAGTCAAACTTTAGTGAATGAGACCAATACTCCTCAAGATGTTGTTTACATTGTGACACCGTCCTCAGCTTTGGGTTGTGTTGGACCTTCGTTTGAGCTTACGGTCTCTATAGAAACACGACCAGTAATTTCCGACAAAACAGATGGTATATGTAGTGGAGATACGTTTGTTGTATCCCCAGTAGATAATTCGCCAACAGAAATTGTGCCAGCGAATACATTATATACATGGACGATAACAGCAGGGCCAGACTTGGCGTTCTTAACAGGCTATAGTGATGTTACGATACCAACAGCTCCGATTAGCCAAACACTTGTCAATCTAACGGATGATGTTAGAACGATTGTGTATATAGTAACTCCTTCATCTGGTGGTTGTGAAGGCCTCCCTTTTGAGTTGGAAGTGACTCTAAGCCCACGACCTTTTGTAGAAGATGTGATTGTAGATCCTATTTGTAGCGATGACACTTTTGTAGTTTCTCCACAAACGGGTGTGCCAAATGCAACTGTAGTTGTGCCACTAGGGACTACTTATACATGGACGGTCATTGATAATACTAATGTCCTTGGAGATAGCGATGAAACTGTTCCTCAACCTAATATCAGTCAAATATTAACAAACACTTCATCTTCAACTCAAACTGTGGAATATACAGTAACGCCTCTGTCAAATGGCTGTGCTGGTGTAACATTCCAAGTGTCTGTAGATGTGAAGCCACGCCCATTTATTGTTGCTGGTCTACAAACTCAAGACACCCAGTGTAGTGGAAGTCCTTTTGTGATTTTTCCAGAGGATGGGATTCCTACAGCAGCGACGATTGTTCCCGTAGGAACTCAATACACGTGGGTGGTGTCTGTAACAAATACAAACCTAACAGGCTGGAGTGATCAACTGATTGCGGTAAATGCTATTACACAAACATTAATAAACACTACAAATACGATTCAACAAATCACTTATACCATCACTCCCGAAGTAGATGGTTGTGTGGGACCCGCTTTTGATGCGATTATTACGATAGAACCAAAACCATTTGTGCCTAATGTGATAGCAGATATTTGTGATGCAAATTCTTTTACACTAAGTCCTGTGAATGGTGTAACGCCTGATGCGACCACTATTATACCAGATGTAACTCTATACACTTGGGGAGTGCCAACAGTTACAGGAGGCATCTCAGGAACATCTATTGGTGTTGATGAAGTATTTTTTGATTCGGGAGTTTTAGATAACCCAACGATCGTTTTTCAAACGGCTGTCTATACCATTACTCCTATCTACTATAAAGCTGCGGATCTTACAACGCCACAGTGTATTGGTGATCCTTTTACAGTGACTATAACAGTTTCACCATCCCCCGAAATAAATGAAGTTATCACCAATATAGCGTGTAGTTTCAGCGACCTTTGTGGGGCATCAATAGAGATCACACCAGAGGGTATACTGCCTTTTAGTTACAACTGGACATCTTTGGAAGGCAATCCAATTGCTGATCCAACTGTGGAAGATTTAGTTGATTTATGTCCTGGCACGTATCAGTTAGATATTACGGATGGTTCAAACTGTACATATACGTTTCAATATCTAATTGAACCACCAACACCTGTTGAATTCACTTTAGAAAGACTCGTTGATATTTCATGTAATAATGTAGAAGTCCCTCCTTGTGATGGCTATATTGAAATGACAATAACTGGCGGTACTTTACCATATAGATTAATTGAATGGTATACAGAAACCATCCCTGATTCCGGTATTTTTGATGCAGGCCCTTTTACAAATAGTACAAATTCACTAGAGTTATTTAATGCATGTGAAGGAAATTATGTATTAAAAGTACTTGATGGAAATGGCTGTCTATTCGTATCAGATACTCATGAAGTTGAACAATTAAATACACCAGTTGTGTTAGATGCAACAGTTTCTGACTTTAATGGATTTAATATCGATTGTACAACCGCAAATACGGGTTTTGTATCGGTAGATTTATCTGGAGGTTCAGGAGTATATAACTATAGTTTTGTAGATGGTACTGGCACTGTTTTATTTGCTGGTGGAATTTTAGCAGGACCAGCCACGATCCTTTTTGATAACTTGGTTGCGGGGGATTATACACTGACTGTTGAAGATCCAAACTGTCCAAATCTAATTGTTCGAAATTATACATTTACAGAACCAACCCCTTTACTTGTGACGGCTACTTTAGTGAATCCTATTCTATGTTTTGGCGAATTGGCAACCTACGAAGTAACGGCTACCGGTGGTGTGCCTCCCTATCTTGGAACAGGGTTTGTAGAAGTCTTAAGTGGACTTGCTGTATTTGTGGTTACGGATTCAAATGGATGTGAACATCAAGATGCAACTGTTGTTACGGAACCAACAGAAATGTTTGCTACTGCAATTGTCACGGATGCCTTATGCTTTGGAGATACAGGGTCGTTGGTGGTGATGCCTACGGGCGGAACAGGAATTCTTACGGTATCCTTATTTGATGCCGCAAATCTGTTTATGCGCAGTCTTCTCACAACACAAGGCGTTTCCGTACAGTTCGATGCATTTGATGGTACTTATTTTTATAATGTCGTAGATGCTAATAATTGTGTTATGGGCCCAATGGCCATGAGCATAAATGAACCTGATCCAATTGAAATCGTTACTAAAGTAATCACACAACCCGATTGTAATACGACCCCAGCATGGGCGTTCGATAACGGCTCTATTTGTTTAACGATAACAGGTGGAACAAACCCTTTTCCAGTAGGTGCTGGATGGGTAGATAACGGCGGCGGCGTATGGTGTTTAACAGGGCTTTCTGCAGGCACCTATCCATTAGATGTAACCGATATAAATGGCTGTCCTTTGTTTGTACCAGAACCAGATGCTATACTCACACGACCACCAGAAATCACAGCATTCTTTACAAATAGTTTAGATATTAACTGTACGACAGATACAGCTACAGAAACCAGCGTTATTTTTGTAAATGGCGGTGTGCCTCCTTATGAAATCACATGGTCAGGTGGCGTATGGAATCCAGCCACTCAAGAAGTGATGGAAACCACGGTTGCCGGCACCTACACAGCTTTTGTAAATGACCAATTTGGAATTGCCAATGGCTGTCCTCCAATACCTTTTGTTTTAAATCCGATTTCTTTCTTAGAATTTGGAATTTCAGATTTTACGATGACCTCATTGAATAGTGATTTTTGTGACGTATTTGCAATTGATGATCCTGTAAATTTCCAGAACACTTCTACAGGCGATGTTGTTGGATTTACATGGAACTTTGGAGATGGATCAGCAGTAGTAAGCAATGTAGACGCTCCAACGCATATTTATGATGAACTAGGAGTTTATACCATCGAATTAACAGTAGAAGATGCTTATGGCTGTTTTGACACATACTCAGAAACCATCGATGTAACTAAAGGCTATGAAATCATTTTACCAACCGCCTTTACTCCAAATGCAGATGGTATCAACGATACCATGCGACCGGTATTCAATTGTATGGTCAAAATAGAAATGAGTGTCTATGATACTTGGGGCTCCTTGTTGTATTTTGAATCTGGTGATACTATTACTGGATGGGATGGAACTATCGATGGAAACCCAACTGAAAATGGAAACTATATTATTGTTGTGACTGCACAAACGTTTAACGGAATCACGATTGAGATGAATGGACCAATAACCTTAATTAAATAAGATATTAAGATGAAAAAATATATAGTAATAGTAACTGTTTTCATGTGTCTCAAAGGCTATGCACAAGATCCCATTCACACACAGTTTTTTATGATTCCAGAAACGTTGAGTTCTAGTTTTACAGGAGGTAAGGAATCCACTAGAGCGGGTATCATTCATAGAACGCAATGGGCGGGTTTGAATTTTAGCGTCAACACACAATTTGCTTTTGCAGACAATTGGTTTGAAGAAATTAGTAGTGGTATCGGAATTAGTATATTGAACCACCAAGAAACCACGACTCGCTATAATTTCACTCAGGTTAACTTAAATTACGCCTATCGGTTTTCAATTTCAGATACATGGAATGTAAGACCAAGTATCTCTTTAGGATATGGGTCTAAAGATTTTGGGTTTCAAAACTTATTACTAGAAGATCAGATTAATATTTTTAGCGGGGTTATTAATGGAACTACTTTTGATCCTATTAATTTGAATGAATCCGTTCGGTTTATTGATTTTAGTGCTTCTGTGCTTTTTAACAATGAAAACTCTTGGGTTGGATTGACGCTGAAACATTTAAATAAGCCTAATATATCAATGAGTTTCAGTGGTCAAGAACCTTTAGAGATGTTTATGTCGGTACATGGATCGCTTAACATTCCTTTTGGAGGTTATAAAAACGAGAATAAATTATTTGTATTGGCAAATGCAATGCAACAAGGAGCTTTTAACCGAGTAGATTTAGGAGCGAAATATGAAATGGACCGCTTTTCATTTGCATTGTTAGGTGCCACTAACCTTAACAAAGTGGATCCGAATAGTCATTTATTAACTTCGGTTAATGCCTTTGTAGGCATGGATTGGGAGGGCTTTGTGTTCGGTTACTCTTATGATTTTAATATGAGTGATATTGGACAGACTGGTGGCGTTTATGAGCTTTCTATATCTTATGATTTCCAAAACAATTATAAGTGTTTTGGCTGTCCTGATTATTAATTATTTCTAACCTAAACACGATTCTTTTTACTAACTTCAGTAACATATTGCAATATATGTAGTATTCTTGTTATTAGGTATACCGCTATATCTGGGTATTAACTATTTTTAAGTAATGACAGTACTTCCTTTATTATCTATTGTGATCCCTGTGTTTAATGAAGAACACAACATTAATTTATTAATTGAATCCGTTGAAAATGGTTTATCTAGCTATAGTTATGAGCTTATTTTTGTAGATGATTTTTCAACAGATGGTTCCCGTAAAATCATAGAAGCACATCCAAACCCATATATAATTCTTATCCCTTTTGAAGACAAAAAAGGCCAAAGTTCCGCACTAGCAGCGGGAATTAAATATGCGCGTGGCCAGTATATCGTCACAATGGATGGAGATCTTCAAAATGATCCTTCGGATATTCCAAAAATGTTAGATCTAATTCAAAATGAAGGCTGGGATATGATCATTGGGTATCGCCAAAACAGGCAAGATCCAATTCTTAAAACAGTGCCTTCTAAGATTGCTAATTTTTTAATTCGAAAAACAACGCAACTTCACATCAGAGATTCTGGCTGTGCGTTAAAAGTGATGAATTCCAAAACAGCAAAAGAGATTCCGCTTCATGGTGAATTGCATCGGTTTATGGCACTTAACGCCCATATCAAAGGGGCGCGGATAAAAGAAGTTCCCATTATTCACCGCCCAAGAATTTATGGAGCCTCAAAATATGGCTTGGAACGTACCTTTAAAGTATTGAAAGATTTGAGTATTATAATCTTTA
>JGI20153J14295_10000451_pt1 | contig 34580 bp, 35 predicted proteins | sample COG_03_FD_14295 | JGI IMG/M metagenome (IMG submission 14295) | reverse complement strand
TTAATAGTTTAATAGTTTAATAGTTTAATAGTTTAATAGTTTAATAGTTTAATAGTTTAATAGTTTAATAGTTTAATAGTTTAATAGTTTAATAGTTTAATCTGAATCATATGAATAAGCTAATATATTATCGCTTAGTTCGCTTAGTTCGCTTAGTTCGCTTAGTTCACTTAATTCACTTAATTCACTTAATTCACTTAGGAAACTACTGGAACTCGTGTTGCTAAATAATGTAGAAGATATATTAACTTTAATGCATTTATTATTTTTATAATTTACAACAGTTATTATAGAGTACCGGCACTGTGGGCATGTATTAATTAGATGTTTATTTGTTTGATGATTAAACCATGTATTTAAACATGATTTATGAAAGATGTGTGAACAATCTGTCTTTGTTATTGTATATTTATTGGTAAATAATTCTAAGCATATAGGACAATCGGTTTTTGATGTTACGATTTCAGTGAATGGTAATAATTGTAGTTTATTCTTTTTCTTCTTTTTACAAAAACAATAAATTATGATAATAAGTATCATTATCAATATAATTATTCCTGTTAAAGATTTAGCAGATTTAGCAAATTTCATATCTATTTATGAATAATGTTGTTAAATCATTTTTATAAGTGTGAAAAATTGAGCAATGTGAACAGTAGTATTATGTCACACTCTGATTACAATACAATTATATTTAATGTCGCCGTAATCGAAACAGCTGCGGAGACACACCTTCTACATGACCAATATTATGATATTTTCTCTACAATGTCACAAAAGGAAAGACTCGAATTAGATCCATCTGTGCGCCGTGCTTTATCGGCATATTTTGGGTTATCGCCCTGTTCTAAATTTATTATTAAGTCGCATTTACCCGAGTTTCATTATTATAAAAATCCGGAGGTATCTCTTATTGATTTAAATACGAGTTCTAATAAAACACAAATTGTAACTCCTTCAGGAAATATTAATTGTTGTAGATGGGTGGAGGAACTCTATAACGGAAACTCTGTATTCCAAATCTCTTCATGGATAGAAAATAAACATTGTCTATCTTTATTAATTCCTGCTATAAAACAATGTCTGCATATAGAACAGTATTCAGAGGACGATACATATCTTTCGATAATTATTGAGGACAATCAGATATATATTATTGGACTTGATGAACAAATTTCCTTAAATGATATTGAGTATTGTATAACAGAACTCTAATCACAAGGATCCGACGGTCAGTAAATAATAATCATTATGGTAAATTAAAATTTTTTATTATACCAAAACGTATCCTTATAATTGGTCTTCCTGAACCATAAACAACATATATAAAACGATTATTTATTTTGTTAATAAATAATCCTATTAGTGCAGAATCATTTCTAATACAGTAATATGTATAACCATCTGGTAACGTCATAAATGATGGACCTATCTTTGTTAAATGATATGTAAAATTAATGGTTTAATTTTTAATGTTTTGGACTCTTTAACAGATTTCCAAGTCATATTATTCCAATCAATTCTTAATGAAGATATTTCTGCCTCTTTAGTAATTACCCCTGTAAATGACATTATAATAATAATTACATTTTTTAATTATTATAAATGTACTTATTATCTAATATTGATTAAATTTAGTTATATTAGATAATAAGTACGTTTATATATTGGAATAATGTTAATAGATATAATAATATGGAAGATTATCCTGGCATTATAGGAATCGATTTAGGGACAACATATAGTTGTGTCGGGTATTGGGATAAAGACCGTGTAGAAATCATAACTAATCCGTTAGGTAAAAATACAACACCTAGTTGGGTTGCTTTTACAGATAATGAAACACTTATAGGTGAAGCTGCAAAAAAACAAGCTGCCTCTAATCCAAAACGAACTATATTTGGTGTAAAAAGATTGATGGGTAAACGTTTTAATGATGATGAGGTACAAGAGGACTTAGAGATGTACCCATTCAGAGTAACCGGCGACAAGAATGATATGCCAAATATTAATATCAGTTATAAAGGTTCTGAGAGAACATTTAAACCTGAACAAATATCAGCATTAATCCTTGAAGAAATGCGTAAAATAGCAGAAGCAAAGTTGGGTCAAAGGGTCACAAGAGCAGTAATTACTGTTCCTGCATACTTTAATGATTCTCAACGTACAGCTACTAAAAATGCAGCAAAGATTGCTGGATTAGAATGCGAAAAAATATTAAATGAGCCAACTGCAGCATGTATGTGTTATGGTTTAGAAAAAAAGGAACAGGGAGCTAAGGTGTTAATCTTTGATTTGGGTGGCGGTACTCTAGATGTATCTATACTTAATTTATATAATGGTATTTTTGAAGTATTATCAACTTCTGGTAATACCCATTTAGGTGGTGAAGATTTTGATAATATTGTAATTAATAAAATTATTGATGAATTTGCACGTAAAAAAAAATTAGATAGGACAGAAATGAGAGATAATATAAGTGAAAAATCTAACCGCATGTTGAAAAGAGAGGTAGAGGAAGCAAAAAAAATAATTTCTTCTGCTCAGGAGACTACTATAGAGATAGATAATTTTTATAACGGAGAAGCATTAATATACAATCTTACGCGTCGTAAATTTGAATTATGGTGTGAGGTATTGTTCTGTAAGTGTTTGGACCCTATTAAAAAAGCAATAGAAGATTCTGAATTAGATACAAATGAAATATCAGAAATTGTATTAGTTGGAGGAAGTACCCGTATTCCAAAGGTACAAGACATGTTAAGTAAGTTTTTTAATGATGCAATTTTAAACAAAAGTGTAAATCCAGACGAAGCTGTCGCGTATGGAGCAGCAGTACAAGGCGCTATTCTTAGCAAACACGATGAATCGGGAAAAACAAAAGAATTACTATTGCTTGATGTAACCCCGTTATCTATAGGTATTCGTGCTAGAAACGGAATTATGTCAAAAATTATCCCTAGAAATACACAGATACCTACATCAGAAAGCAAGGTTTATAGCACTGTAGAAGATGGACAGACAGCGGTTATTATCGATATATATGAAGGAGAACGAGAATTTGTAAAAGATAACCATAAAATAGGAGATTTTGAGTTAAACGATTTACCTAGACAAGCAAGAGGGGCGGTTAAAATAGAGGTTAAACTAACATTGGATACTAATGGTATATTAACTGTTAAGGCAATGGATCGTGATACAGGTAATTCAGAGGAGGTTACCGTTACAGATACAACACGATTATCCATAGATGATATAAATCGTATGGTTGATGAAGCAGATGAATTCCGTGCAGACGATCAGTTAAAAAAAGAGGCATTAAATATTAAATATTCATTTGAAAAAGATTTAGATTTTGCTATGTCATCGATTAATAATCCCCAATTAAATAAAGATGATAATGGTAATGATGTTCTTACAATTCAACAATTAACAGATATGAATGAGTTCATATTAAGTAATTTAACATGGTTGGAAGACAATGAGGATGACCTTAGCAAAGAACGAATAGAACTGGCTAAAGAACAGTTTAAACTTGGTACTAAGGAAATAATGAGTAAAATATATGCTAGAAAGAAACAAGTTGATATGGCAAATAAATACAGAGACGTAGAAGATGAATTAATTGATGAACAGGAAGTACTTAATAATGCATTCGGTGCCAATGAAGAGGAAACAGTTCGTCTAAACCTTGTAGCGCAACCAAAAAGTAAAACTAAACCTAAAATAATCATGAAGAAAAAACAGAACAAGTAATCATAATTTTCTATCTTTATAAAGTAGTCCTTTTAAAAAATCTAGTAAAATATGAATACTTGTTATATTTGTATCTATTTCTATATTAGAATTATTGGGTGTAGTTACATATATTCTATAATGTTCAGCGTTATCCTGAAAATCGACATTAATTTGGTCCTTAATGTCTGTATTATAATACCATTCAGAATACATTAATTTTGGTATTTTATATCTATTATTTAAGTGTAAATGTAAAGTATAAATACCATATACTGTATTTATCAGTTTGTTAATACCAATAGTACTTGGAATAGTCTTTTGCATTTTATATGATATACTTTTTGTTACCTTTGGAAGAACACAAAAATTATTGGATATAATGTATTGTATCCCAAATATAGTAGAATATGCGGTATTTTCCTTTATATATATACCATTAGAATAATACATATTATTATTTAATATTGTATTTAAACTATCTTCAAATACAATTTGAAGTACTATACCACGTTCAAATCCAGGTATATAAAATGTTATTTTATTATTATTAACTTCTATTGATAATTCTTCTTTTTTTATTACAAACCGAGTTATAATAAAATTACAAAAATAATTCAATCTTTCCCTCATAATATTGTATTTTTTGGTGTATAATATAAAATAAAATGGTTCATTCGTACATTTTATATTAGCTGCTAACTTAGAAATAAATGTACCACATATAATAAAATTAGCCCATTTAAACCTTTCAAACAAACCATATGTTTCACACTTAAATCTTGTCCAAATTACACCATCTATATCAGGTACAAGATGATTAACTGAATAAATTGCAGGTATATTATACTTTTCTAATATATTTTGTTCAATTTTATATACAGTGTTAAATCCCACCTTTTTAATAATTTCTGCATATATCTGAACAATTTCGTTATATTGTATTTTATTATTGTATTCGTTCGACAGAGTATATATTATATTATTAATGTTATCATTTCCCTTATTATCGGTATATAGATTTTTTATATAAATATTCATTAATATTTTATATAGGAGTCAATTTATTGCAAGCATAAGTATAATGGTAGAAAAATATCCATTGAATTTTGATAATAAAGAAGGATCACAACACATTGTGATAAAATGTCTTAAAGGACTGTTAAATAATGAACCAATTTCAAATATTCTTGAAATGTATTTGCAATATTTATGCATAATTACAAAGTCAAAATATGGATTACTTGGCCACCGAATAGAAAAACATGATACTGTTGGTGTATCATATCGGTATTATGGTGTATATGGAATTGACAAATCGTCTACACAGTATAAAGAGTATAAATATAAAGGATATTACGAAGATAATAGTCATAATATGCATATAGATTTAGTGGATGGAAAATCTATATATTTCAATGATCTCAAACATAGAAATAAACCATTACCAGAAGGACATGTTGATATTAAAAAAGTAATATTTATACCGCTTAAGGACATTAATGATAGAGTTATAGGAGTTTTAAGTTTATCTGGCGACAATAATTATACGGATGAATTTATAAATATACATCAGTATTGGATTGAATTGAGTTCTGTTTTTCTACAAATCACTTTGGATCGAAAACATCTCATTCGTAGCAGAGATAATTTTTTGGCTAATATTAGTAATGAGCTACGTACGCCCTTATCTGGCATTATGTGTATGAATAATCTTATTATGGGTTCAGATATGCCAGATAAAATACGTTCACATATGGAAATTATAGAGACTTGTTGTACGCAACTATTAGATTTAACCAATGATATTTTAGATTATACAAATATTGCAACAGATAATATAAAGATTAAAAATGAGCCAATTTTAATACCTGATATTATGGATAGTTTAGAGGTCCTTGTACAAGACAGAATAAAACCGGGAGTAAAATTACTTATAAATATTGATAACTCTGTACTTAATACATTAATGGGTGATAAAACACGCATCTTACAAGTTTTAATGAATATTGTCGATAATAGTAGCAAATTTACAAAACAGGGTTATATTAAAATAGATATTAATTTAAAAAGTGTTACATCGACCACTCACTCAATTAATTTTATTGTAGAAGATACTGGTAGTGGTATAGATCCATGTAATATGGATAATGTTTTTGATATAATAAATAGTAGTCAATCAAGCTATTTAACTAGTCAATGTGGAATAGGACTGGGTTTATCTATAACTAAACATATAGTACATTTATACGGAGGTTCAATAGATATAACAAGTATAGTTGGAGTTGGAACAAAGGTTACATTTGATATGAGTTTTGATTTGTCGATTAATATTATAGATATCGATAATATTTTAAAGGATAAAGATGTGTTAATATATATTAGTGACTATAATATATCAGACATAGCGTTCGACTTATTATCTAGTATTAGTGCTCGTCCAGTTATTGTCAATGATTTATTAGGATTCAATAGATATATCAATAGAGCTGGCAATAGTTTTAACTTTTATATGATATTGACAGATAATACTATCACAACAGAAGACATTATTACAGTATATAGTACAGCAAAAACAAAAGAAGATATAAAAGAAGACATAATAAAAGTATTTAAAACAAAATTACCAGATTCAGATTCATCTAATTCACCTACCGTCGTTAATAATACGATAGAAAAACATATTTATAATAAACGAAGTAACTACAGAATTTTAATTGCTGAAGATAATAAACAAAATATCCAAATAATAACATTGTTATTAGAGAGCATTGGATATAATATTAATAACATCACCAAAGTTAAAGACGGTGCCTCTTTGTATGTATTATTAACCGATGAAAAATCAGAGTTTGATATAGCATTTATTGATCTAAAAATGCCAGTAATGGATGGGATTACAGCAATCAAAAAATATACTGAATATATTACCCAACACCCTGATGGATTAATTTCTAAAAGACGTAATAGCTTACTTATTATGGCTGTAACCTCCACTGTATCAGAAAACACACGCGACGCATGTTATGCAGTCGGTATGAATGGATACATTCAAAAACCAATAAGGATAGCCGATTTAGAGAAGATTGATGTTTTGTTCAATGCTATTCATTAATTTTTATTAAATCTATTCATTAATTTTTATTAAATCTATTCATTAATTTTTATTAAATCTTGGATTATATGACGGCCTGTATCTTCATCTGGATAACCATAGGGATTGCATACCCATTGTACATATAGGTCGTTATCTATTGGAACATTTACATCAAAACTTTGATGGGTGTGACCAGAGATCCATAATTTAGGCTTTCTTTCAAAAATAGGCATACAGTCATCATTGCCGAAATAATCATCGAATGAAGATATAGGATAAATACTATCGTGACCATATAATATTAAATCATAGTTTTTGCAGGGCATAAAATGAGTGATCACTATATCGTCAGGTTGAACATTTTCTAATAACCATGCTATATCCCTTCGATGCCATTGTCTCATAGTACCGGCTTCTATAGGGTATCTACGTTTATCAGATACTTGGTCGTAAATTTGACGGAAATCATTGAGTCCAGACGCTGATGTCGGATTAGACCATAGTGTACAGGCAAGAAATCTTTGATTATTAATTTCAACTATATCTCTATCAAGAAAATACAAATTTTCATAATCCTCTGCTAATTTCCTTAATTTTATAATTATTTTTGTTGACTTGATTTACTATCATAAAATTCGTGATTTCCTGCAATATAGATAACATATTTCCATTCATGACAGCAATAATCTATAAATGGCGACAATGTATCAGGTCTCAATTTACCTAATGTCGCCTCCTAAAACAAGTATATCTGCATCGGGATTTTTTTTAATTATAGTACATGGAGATATACTTGAATCAATATGTTCTAAATGTATATTAAATATAAATTGTATATATGTCATATAGTTAAAAAATACAATCAAATTTTTACTATATGAAATAAATCAGAATCTTATGATTTATTTCATAGAATTTTAATAATTTTCGTAATCATCGTAATCATTATCACAGACCTTATTTTTGTTATAATATTCCAGTGCTTTCTCCCGCGCAAGTTCTTTCTCTTCTTCAATTTCGATCTTGATTTTTCGTTTACGTCTTGATTTTTCGTTTACGTCATATTCGAATTCCGTCCTCTACACTTTGGTTACATAATGATATTGATGTTACTTACTTCAATATTATAAACATTAATTTGGATATTTGTTTTATCTTTTTACTATTTTAATTTTTGGAAGGGGTTTTTTATAAGATTTACGTTCTTGTTTTTGTCGCGTCTCTGCCATTTCCTCATAGCCTTTAATATCACCTAACTCTATACCTGGGCGACCAATATTGAACATATCAAAATATAACTCTTTGTCAAGTCCTTTAAGATAATGATTACTTGTTCTACTCAGAATTTGCGATACATTTTCATATGTGTCAAGTTGTTCTGTATTACCTTGTGTAATTCGTCGCTTTACCGTACTTGCATTAACCGTGTCTCTATCAACATATAAAATACTATATCGATTTTTAAGTTCCTTTGTCGTAATGTCACTAAGATCTAAGTCACATTCATGTCGATAAGGATTCCATAACTGTCCTTTACTATTGCATTTAGTACGTTTTATCAAATCATCAGGTCTAACATTTCTTGAACGACAGTGTGTAACCAATGCACTGTTTTCTTGATTAGGTGTGCCTGTAGCGTCCCATTCACAATGCGAACAAGATTTACATCTGTCTATATAATAATTATTAACGGGGTCTTCACATGGTAAATTACAATTTTTCAGTGGCTTTCCTTTGCTAGAGGACGGTCCGAATATACGATTATTGTATGTCCATGTTTGTTTGATATATTCAAGTATCTGTTCTACTGATAAACATGTATTAAATGAAGTAGGTAATAGTAATCTAACTAAATCATGGACTTCAGACTCCTCGTCCATTTTAAAATCATGGAGCATATCTCGTTCATCGCTAATATTAAAGGAATGATATATATTTGCAATATGTGCTTCATCGCGGAGTCGTGTATCTGTTAGCATTTCTTCTGGAGACGGGTTAAGAACTTCATTTACATATTCTTCGTCCCATAACTCTCTGTATTCTTCTCCGTCAGCGTCCAGTTTTGAGAAATCGGGTGGAGTTGGATGGCCTCCCTTCCCAGGAATACTTCTTTTATTATATAAAATTTTTGATACAAGATTACCGTAGCGAACACTGTCAGGCATAAGTACATAAAAATCAACTCCATATGATATATTCCAAATAACATGACCAACTTGCCATATATCCTTGCATCTTAAGGCTTTTATTATTTTATCACGGTCTTGTGGCATCTTTAGATTAAGTAAATTAGAATAAGGCCATTGGATTACTCCTCCCATATGAAAAGATTTATTTACTAAAACATTACAAAATGCTGGTTCATCTACGGTATCGGGTATTCTACAACCAGCTCCAAGATCTATAAGAATGGCTTTTAAGGGCATTGCAGAATCGGATGGGTCTTCTACAATCATAATATTATTGGTTGAAATATCAAGATGAACCATTTCTAATTTATGCAAATGGTTCAATGCATCTAATATATTAACAGTTATTTTATATATAAATAACTTATTTGCAGAACCAAAGGCTGATAAAAGAGTACTTATATTAACACCCTGTACATAACTCATAACAATAACATGTCCTACATCAATACTATAACTATCTATATATTCTGGGAAGCCTGAATGAGATCCAACATGTTTCATTAACCTCATTTCTCTTTCATAATGGACTTGATTATTTATAATCTTATGAACATGATCATCAGCTAAATAGGCCCGACCTGACACACCTGAGCCTAATAATTCTATATTTCGGTATCCTTTAGCTTTCAAAGCTTTTTCCATTATATATTAATATAATAATAATTTTTTATACTCATCAATAATTAGTAAAATATTACGTAATAAATACTTATCCAGTCCATTTGTACTAACCAATGGTATATCACCTTGTTCAATAATCATAGAAGTTTTTTTATCTAGTTTATTTGGTTCGTTATTTTTTATATATATATAAATAATTAGATCCGGTTTCCAGCCACATAATTTATATATTTTTCCTAGTACAGGTATATTATTTCCAAATAATTGTGACCATGGAGTTTCATTGTATATTTTAATTGTGTTATCAGTAACAGTACTGGAACATAAATTTACATAGGTTTCTATTGTTTTTAAAACATTAGAAGAGTTAACGGGTACCATATTTATCATGTAGTTAGGTTCACTTGATAATACAAACATTGCTGTAGGATAGTCTCCTATTAATAAGACTCTCATTAATATAATTTATTAATATGGTTTCAAGCAACATATTTTTTATTAACCATATTCTATATATGGCAGAAATAGGCATGTACATATTAGGATCATTATTAGGTGCAGGAGCTCTCATGAAAAATCATAAATCTAATGTTAATAAAGAACATAAGACAAAACCCAGTAACTATAATGATGAAAAAGTAGGAACTAATGTCTACAACTCAAGAGATTACTATCGCCATAAAGAAACCGAATACAATAAAGTAAAACAAAATTGGGATGATGCAAAAGACACCATTAATACAGGAATAGTACCAATGTATTATAATACTCTTAATGTAACACATGACTCGGAAAAAATCCCAAATAGAAACTACAATAATAAGTTGATATATAATGTAATTGATATGTTAAGCAATGAAACAAAGACAAAAATAAAAGAGGGTATAAAAAGCTCCCCAATTAATGATAGCGCTAGAAATATTAAACCAGAGTGGGGAATTATAATGGATCGTCCTCGCGATACAAGTAAAGATCTGGAAGGACAAAATCCATTAGATCAAATAGGCGGAGGACTGGTTGCCGGTCAGGAAGATTTCACACATAATAATATGGTTCCTTTTTATGGTGGAAATATCACACAAGATACAAGAGCCGCAAATAGAGCAAATGAAGGCAAATTAGAGTTATATACAGGTCAATTTAAATTAAACCAACACCAAAAAAAGGAATGTGGATTATTTTTTGAACCTGTTACAGGTATGACTAATATACATGGAGTGTCTGGAGAAGGTCAGCATCGTGATTTATCACGATATAACCCAAATAATACCGGGAAAAAGAATAACGAGGCACCAGAGGAACAAATACAAGTTGGACCTGGACTAAATAGTGGATATACAGCCCAACCAGATGGGGGATTTCATAATACTCTTCGTGTAATGCCTAAAGATATTACACAACTAAGGGTTGATCCTGTACTAGAAACCACTGGAAGAGTTAAAAGTGGTAACAGCCATATTTCTAAAAGAACACTTGCGCCACAGGTATATCGCAATAAACAGGAATTATTAGTAGAAAATCATAACGGAGAACGTAATTTTACAACAGTAGGTGCTGTAAAAGGAAGAACATTGCGCCCTAATTTAATTTTACGTCATACCCATCGTAAAAAATCAAAACAACATACAGGAGGGGCCTCAAACACCGTAATTAAACACAGAATAGCGCCAAAATCTAAAGTGTCAACACGTATAAATCATTTACATACATCCCCACGTAATGCAGGTAGCTCTGTAAACCGAGCAAATGATTACGGTAAAAGTGGTATAACCGCTCGTGCTAACAATCGTCAAATTACTGGTAGTAAAACTCGTATAGTTGGAACAACTAGTCATGTTAAACGTAACAGATCGCGTTTACAAGATACTGCTCGCAAAACTAAAAAACAGTCATTGCTCAGGAATCCCCGTCCAAATGGTAATGTGAAAATGCAGAACAGTAAAGGTATAGCCTATAATTCTAAAGAATGGGCTGCGAACCCAACTATTAAAGAAACAACCGAAAACGCAAATCACGTCGGTTTTCAAGGCCAAGTAAATGGAGGTAACGGAGTAAGTTATAACCCAAAAGAATGGGCTGCTCGTACAACTGTTGGTGAAACTACTGAAGATTCAAACCATATTGGTTTCCAAGGCCAAGTAAATGGAGGTAATGGAGTAAGTTATAATCCAAATGAATGGGCTGCCCGTACAACGGTAGGTGAAACTACTGAAGATTCAAATCATATTGGTTTTCAAGGACAAGTAAATGGAGGTAATGGAGTAAGTTATAATCCAAATGAATGGGCTGCCCGTACAACGGTAGGTGAAACTACTGAAGATTCAAACCATATTGGTTTCCAAGGCCAAGTAAATGGAGGTAATGGAGTAAGTTATAACCCAACGGAATGGGCTGCCCGTACAACTGTTGGTGAAACTACAGAAGATTCAAATCATATTGGTTTCCAGGGCCAAGTAAATGGTGGAAATGGAATAAGTTATAACTCAAAGGATTGGGCTGCTCGTACAACTGTTGGTGAAACTACAGAAGATTCAAATCATATAGGTTTCCAAGGCCAGGTAAATGGTGGAAATGGAATAAGTTATAACCCAAAGGATTGGGTAGCGCGTACAACTGTAAAAGAAACAACACATTTTAGTAATTATGGCAATATAGGTTCCTCTGCCCATAAAAAACATACTGTATGGAATACTAAACATAAAGCAAAACAAACAATACGCGAAACAACTGAAAAATTAGACCGTTATGGAACAGCTGTGGGTAATAGTAAACATACAGTATATGATCCAAACGATAAAGCTCGTGTAACCATACGAGAAACCACAGGAGATACCAATCATATCGGAGGGGCTTCAGTAATTGTAAAAAAACAGATAGCGTGGAATCCAAATGAAAAAGCACGTAAAACCATAAGAGAAACAACTGAACAGAACAATCATAATGGTAATATCGGAGCAAGTTCGATACACAAAAATGGTGCCTATTCTACCAGCAAATGGGACGCTAAGAATACTAATAGACAGTTTACGTCTGATAATGCTTATACATCCGGTGCAAATAGTATAAATAAAAAATCTATCTCATATGATAGTGCATATAATGCGCGTACAAATGTTAACAAGGAAGTAATTTCAAAAGGTCGTCGACCTAAAGGGGGTGGCCCAAAGCTTGGACATAATGGTATTTGTATGGAACATAAGAAATTAGACAGTGATCGAGTAAATAGTTATCCTCGAATGAAGAGCGGTACCGCTGGACAAATGTTTAATGCTAATAGAGTATTTACAAGTGAAAAGAATCATCTCCCTCAACAGGACACTAGATTAGATACAGGTATTATTAATGCCCTTAAACGCAATCCCCTAGCACAATCATTAGCAAGTTGGAACTAAGTTAAAATAATGTTATATATTTAAGAGATCCATATCCATATATATGTTTTAACACCAGTAGTTTTAACTCCATTAGAATACCGTTGAAAATGGTGAGGAATATCTTTATTTAATAACTTATATAATCTATATATGTCCTGTTCCTTAAAATATTCATGTGTAAATGAATTTATATATGTGCCATTTATGTTAACTGGATCTGTAAAATATAGTTTAACTTTATGATGGTTTGGTTTATAGCTTTTGATTAATTATGGTACATTCTAAATCATAAATACCAACATAAATTTCATGTAAGTTTAATGGAGGTTCAAGTAATTTCTTATTGTCTGCAAATATTGTACATTGTTCTTCTGCTGTTCCATATTCATATAACATTATTAATAGTATTTGTTTCATATTTTCAATAACTATGAAACAGATAATACATTATTAAAGTATTGATTAAAAGTATTAATTAAAAGTATTAAGTAACGTCATATAATTCCAGTAAATACATCAAATGTTTATATTCTGTATTTGATGTTAAAATAATACCTGATGTAGTATGTGGTTTGTTTAGATCGAATAAATTTACACTATTCAAAATGTTTGTATATGATGAATTTAATCCCATGCCTCCTGCTAATTTAAATATATATGATAACGGAATAGACTCATATAGCATTCTAATTTTACCGTTTGGATTCTTATTTGTAGTAGGATAATAGAATATGCCATCATCTAACAGTATGCGATGTGCATCTGCAACTAACGTGCCAACCCAGCGCATGTTGTATTGTTTTGCTTTGTACTGTTGTATCAAGAATCGTATTTCTGGGTCATAGTCATTAGATTGATTAATTGAATACACCTTTGATTTTGCAATTATGTCAAATTTCAATTCATTTAGTTTAATAAAATTACCATTTTCATTCAACATACTATGTATAACCTTATCGTTGTCAGTATAAACCATAATACTGTTAATGCCATACAAACAATATCCGCTGTGTATCACATTAATTAATTTGGATGTTATCCTATTATATCTATATATCCCATATATAGAACCAGTATTTATATTAGATGTATAATTAGAACTACCATCTAATGGATCAAATGCGACAATATACACCTCTTTCGTAAGATCTACACAGTTATTTGTTAGATATCTAAGAGTATCTGTTTCTTCTGAAATATATCCAATAATATTTAGAGTATTGTTTTCCAAATATTTTATAAAGATTTGATTACATTCAATATCTATTTTTTTAATAGTATCACCTGACATATTTTTTATCATTTCATTTTCTCCAGCTTGTTCTATATTAAAACGCAAATGATTTGAAATATCTCGAAATATAGATTTAAAAAGTGTATCAAACATTATATATTATAATATTTAAATCATTTTATGATATTATAATAATATTGCATTTATAGGGAATTCGTTATGTATTCAAGTTCTATAAAGTCTTCTGGTAGGCTATATAAGGTAAAAATTCGATATAATCATAGCTTATAATATTATAAAGTTCTGTTAATGATATATTTGGTTCTATATTATTAAAAAATTCAAAACCGTCCAGTAACTGAAGTATAAAAGATGCATCCTCTCCAGAATAAATAAATTTATTTAGTTTCGTTAAATATTGTGTCGCAATATCTATTTCCTCGTCTGTTACAACTGGTATATTTTCTTCTTTTACTTTTACTATTCTTTTGCGTAGCCTTTTAAGTTTCTTAATTACATTAGTAGGGGAACTTGGTTTTGAGGCTAAGACCCTATCTACAGCAGCTATATATTCTTGTGGACCTCCTATAACAGTGTATGGATCAACCCATTCGTCTTTATCTTTATCTTTATCTATAACCGTCCGAACACTTTCATTCGCATCAAGCCCTACGTTTTGGGATCCTCTTCAGTATCTAATAGAGGAAATTCTGGTGTCCTAAAGTTAAGCATTTCCTTTCTAATCTCTTTTTGTAAAGAATCATTTAACCAGTTTAACTGGTTAAACTGGTTTAACTGGTTAAACTGGTTTAGTTAACCCTAAAACTATTTTACCACTGTTATGTTTTTCAGGTTTTGGGTTTTAGAACCAGGATTTAGAGGACAAGTTGATTTATTAACACCTGGTGCTTTACAAATACTACAAATACCCCCTCCTATGTGTTTATTTCTATACATATATTATCATTTTGAAATTGAAATTGCTTGATTTCAATCAAAGAAGAATATAGATTAAATATAAGATAAAGGAATTGTTTTAATCCATAAAATGTTTCTCTAATGGTATTAGCTTTTGAATTATAGAGTAGGGTATTTCAAGATAACTAGATTGGGTTTCGTCCTCATACGTCTCATCAAGATCTCAATCATTGATGCAGTAAAGGGCGTTTTTTTTATTGTGTGACCAACTCATCATTGCATATGGTGCATTGTATTCAATCTTATAGAGTGTCCAACAACGCATATATTCGTTGTCTATAAACCGGTATATGAAAGTCCATTCTTTACAGGCCAATAAAATATATATATATATAGTGATCGTTGACGTATATACGTAAAACCATGTACTGAAAAGTCAATGGTTTTCAGTTTCTCTAATGTTTTCTCTGGGTTTTCTTGAGACATATAGATTTTCGAGGGGAACATTTTTTTAGTGGAATGTTTCATATAAAGGCTTACATATTACAAGGTACAGAAATTGTTAAGACATGAAATATTTCTCTAATGGTATTAGCTTTTGCAGTATGTCATCGGGTGCCTCAAGATAACAAGATAAAACTACTTCATCATTCTCGTTATCATGATCAATGATGGATTCATGTTGAATAATCATTGATGCAGTAAAGGGAGGTTCTTCGTTATATGACTTACACATAATAGCATATGGTGCATTGTACTCAATACTATTGAGTGTCCAACAACGAAAATATTCGTTGTCTATAAATATGTATTCGAAAGAAAACTGTTCATAGCCCAAAACAAATCCAAGCTGTTCTGAGTCCGTAGTCTTATAATATGTAAAACCATGTACTGAAAAGTCAATGGTTTTCAGTTTCTCTAATGTTTTCTCTGGGTTTTCTTGAGACATTATAGATTTCCATGGATCATTTTTTCCCTTTATCGAAATATTGATTTCTATCATTATGAAGGTACGTTTTTAGGTCTGATTGAACTGGACATATCTAAGGATAATCAGAACCAGTATCAGTATCAGATTCCTCTAGAGAATCCACGTAATCTTCAAGACTATTTATGCTGTTAAAAAGCAAACATTCATCATCTGTTATCAAATAACAAACACCTTTAATAGATTTGCTATAAAATATTTTCCAATCACATGGTAGATTATCCGTAACAGTATGACATTCTAACCCAAGGTCCTCTGATTTTTCCATTACTTATATTTATATAAAGTCTTTAAGTAATATTTAAAATTATCATGTATCTTAGGGCTTAATCCATGTATAACAAAAGCCGGGTTTTGGATTATCTACATCATTTACAGGTAAAAATGCAAAAAGATCCGCAAAGGTACGATAGTTATTATCCGTCCAAGATGTTTTAATATCAAGTAAATATTTTACTTTGTCCATAAATAATTCAATATTCATACTATCCATTGGATTTCGCCCATAATCCATTCTTTCAATAAAATCAATGAGTAAATGTGAATTTAAACAGCTTTGATAATGATGATACCGAGGTTGGCCATTAATCCAACGTTTTTCTATAATCCATACATGGCCAAAATCTTGTATTGTAACAGACATAATAAATACTGCATCATGTGTCATGTTTATTAGTTTACGTTTGCATTTCCTTGCAACAGATTGAGGGTCGGTTATATTTACAAGATATTCTCGTTTCATTCTCTGTTGTTCATTATGTGTAAGCAATGAATTACCTCTATGCACATTAATAAGTTTAAGGAATACTGCTCTAGCGTTAGTACCACAGTCATAACATTTTAATAAGCCCCTATTAGAATCAATTATCAAATTAAATACATTTGATAGATGGAATACCTCATCATCCTGTGCATTAAGATCAAATTTAAGAATACTGTCTGTGCACAAAGATGTTACAGCTGCTAAACTTATATCATTCTTTAATGGATGACAATACATATTGTAATATTTAAATGCAGATGTAGCCATATCTAGTAATTTATATAAATAATGTTCTGGTTGTTCTTCAATTATTCTATTAATCTCATCTAATGTATATTTTTCCCTTGAAATATCTCTTCTTGATAGCCATTTATGATCTAATGCATTATAATCTATAGACCTTTGTATTTTATCCATACCAATATCTTCCATATATTAGTATAGAGCAATATTAATATTAGAATTATGTATCAGTGCATAATAATGCACCACACATCATTGCCTTTATACAATACAATAAAAACAACATTCATGGTAACAATGACGACACATTGATGATTTGGGAGCAATGTGTGGTAGTAAATTACATGTGTATTTACAGTCAGTACATGTAAAGAGTACATTATCCCAATAGTTATCAACCGTACCTTGACACCATTCTGAAATGCGTTTACCTGTAATAATTCCAGGTGTTCCTTTACATGATTCGCATTGTACATCATGTATATTAAATACCATTCTTTTTTATGTAATATTGTTTTCACGAAAGTTTTATTACATGATAATTTTCCTACCCATTCCGGATATGTCATTATATTTATAATATGATCACATAATATAATTATGTGATCATATTATAATATGATCACATAATTATATCAATTTAATTAATATTAAATATACTTATCTACAGTGTAATTTAAACACGTAATGACTACTGTCTATGTTTTAACTGATTATGGGGTGGGTGTCTTCTCCATGCATGGGATGTTGTCTAAAATTGTTTTCATCATTAGACAAAGCAAAAGAATTTCTACATCATTATGTAAATTAACCGATTGATAACGGAGATTCAGTATAACATATATAACATTATTCCTACAATATTGTACGATTGATACCATATGTACAGCATCAGAACATTCCAATACAGCTGATAATTGGGGAATCCCATCACCTGTTTGTAAACGTGTAGTACAAACACTCACTGACCGGCTACCAACTTTTACTATATCTATACCGTCATTTATTATGAGTTATTATACAACATTTTCTGCAATGAGAGTTATACTAGGCTACCTGTCCCGTAATACGTTTACAAAAATCTATTAGACTTATCATAAATCCACTATTAATGGAATTTTCCTGAACTATTATAATTAATATTTCATTAATGACTTATTGTGTAAAATGTAATGGGTAATAAAGCCACACTTTACACGATGTCATAACATACCCAATTTTGTCCTGTTCACATATGTTTATCTGATGATTGTATCTTAAACGTATTAATCACCTAAATCAGAAGTATAGTAAAGTAACATACATGTAATATCTGTATTGTATCTATAATCTGTTCATGCCTTATATAAAGGAGGTAGACCCTCAAACATCTCATACATTGCAAACTTATGTTTGCATTGTGCCACTTTAAAAATAATATTGCATTGTAACAAAGAACAAAAGCTATACGTTCTCTTTGTGTGGTATTCCCTCACTATATGATAGGATCTCACCTAAAATATAGGATGAAAATGTTAAATTTATTTTTTTTCTTAAATTATTACTATCTTTATACCATTCTTTATCATCTTCAATTTTTATAACAGTATAATTATCTGAATCGTGACTTATGATTCACTAGAATATGTTCATTTCCCTTATTTATTCCGATAAACTCTTTGTATGTTATTAAAACAGCCCCATATTGCAAGCTATTAATATCAAGGTTTGCATAAACATAGTAATATTTTCCTTTATTCAAACCTTCTGTATTAAAGCCTCTTACTGGTTTTGTTCTTAAATAATTATTATAATTACCTATCCAGTGTTCAGCATATGAGCGACGAGCATTATCTTCAGTAAGCGCCATAAGACCACCTCCTGGACCTACTTCATATTCAGATAGTATACGGATTAATTCCGCCTTTTGTGTACCATCTGCACTATCTATTATATCTTCAAATAATGAATACTTATACGGATATCGGTTACTATGAAGTTGTTTAAGAGACCTGTAATGTGCACGGCGTTCACAATCAAGACATACCAAAATGGGGGGATGAAGTTCCCATTTTATAACCTTGTCACCATATCCATTAATAATACATTTGGAACCCTGTGGTATTTTTGTAACATCATACATATTACTGAACCATTTTTTAATTAATAGTGCTGATTTTATGTCCGTATAACAAGTTACTTCGTGTTTTTGTTTTCCGTATCCTAAAATACGACCCATTAATGATTGAGCAATGGTGTCGGGACTACTTAAAGATGTATCGTGTACGAAGCCAATATGTTTAGTATTTAATTGTTTTCCTGCGCGCAATGAACCATAGATCCAAATAATAGTAAACATTTCTGGTTCGGCGTCAATAATATTATTAAAATCACTGATATCGATAGCATCATTATCTTCTGATTCATCTAAATTACTGTGGTAATTTAGATATTTTATATTCATCCCTAATTCTTCTATAGATTTTTTAGCATCCATTGTATAGAATTGATTAGGTAACCTAATTATATTATATTTTTTATTGCACTTTAATTCCTGTTTATAATGTTCTTTAGATATCAATCCAATAAAATTCTCATGATTAGTTGAAATATTGCATGATTGATAGATCATATTATTATCAAATAAATCTTTGATACCATAATATCCTGTTGATGGCCTAAGATAAACAGTGCCTTTATCATGATATTTACTCATTGCCATTTCAGCCATAGCAGTAGCTGATACCGATAATATTAATGGATTGCAATGTTTCGTGTTCCTTAAAAATTTATCAACCTGACTATTAATTTGTCCCGCATAATGTGATTCATCAATTATAATTACAGAAACACAATTTGACGCAGGAGGGGGGTCCGTATTCCATTTTTGTAATTGTTTACTAAATAGTATATTGGTAGGGGATAATAACCCTTTAAATTCATTTACAGCCTGCTGTCTGAGATCGTTGTCGTTCATACCACATATAAAATAAATCCGATCAGACTGCATTCTTTCTTCCCAAGAATCATCGTTACCGCTAATATGTAAAAGATAATGAATTAAATATCGCACAGTTCCGGTTTTTCCGGATTGCATTTCAGCAGCTAATATTACTTCATTGCAACCACATTCATAATATTCTATTATGTCACGTGCAGCCAAATACTGATTTTCATAAATATTTAGATACTCTTTCATCCAGGACATATAATATGGTTCAGTATAAGTCATATTATTTCTAATATTGTATAATAATGTATGTGTAATTTTATTTTTCATTTCCCATTTTATTAATGGTATTTTACCAGAAACATACGTTGTTTCTGGTAAAATATATGGCAAATTATTATTATCAATAACTATTGTACTGTTTTCATTCTTTGCATCATTTAAATAATTACGATGCATACTCAACATATTAAAATATTATTTATGGTCATTTTTTTAGATCTATATAATGGATAATATTAAACATGCACAAATTAAAATACGCGATATTATAAATAAGGATATTGAAGAAAATCCTTCTTTTCAAAATAAAGGGAATTTTTTAAATCTTCATATATCTACAAGGGAGGTGATAAAATATTCCTTGAAAACTGGAAAAAGACTGCGTCCTATGATAGCGGGGAGCATAAGTAATTGGAATAACCCTCATATTCTCTTATTTTTAGAATATGTACACAACTCATCATTAATAATTGATGACTTACCTTGCATGGATAATGATTCCGTAAGGAGAGGCCGGCCAACAATTCATATCAAATACAATGAATATACAGCACAATTAACAGCATTTAATTTAATGGTCACTGCAATGTATCATCTTCATAATGGCTGCGAGACTTTACGTTCACTGTATAGTACAGATGATTATGATTATATAAGAAATATAATAAATGAAGAGGCAACTATGCAACTTGGGTTTCCTGGTTTATGTGGTGGACAAATGATGGATATCATTTTAACGAAATCAGACATTAAGAATATATCTCCGCGTGAGCAAAGGGATACTATTATTGACATGATTAAAACAAAAACTGGATGTTTATTTAGCTTAAGCTTTGTATTGGGCTGGTTGTCTAGAGGAGGTAGCATTAATTTTATTCATAACATAAAAGATATTGGATATGATTTTGGAATATGTTACCAGATTATTGATGATCTAAGGGATGTCAAGAAGGATACTGATAAAAATGGTGGATTAAATAATATATGTAAATATTATTCAAGAAATGAACTAATTGATTTATTTACATCAATTAATATGCGTATGGTAAAATCATGTGATCATTATGAATTATGGAACCCTGTTCTACGAGAACTCAATACTTATTTGATAATGAGTTTTAAAAAGAATCTAAATGACATAAAATAACGATGTTTGGAATTTAACAGTATGAATTCTGTTTACAATATTAAACATGAAGCACATAATTAAATAATGTACAGATCTCTGTAAGCAAAAAAAGATGTATATAAAGGACTTCCGAAATGGACAAATAATTGTATTTTTCCTAAAGCCCTCACACTACCCCAGAAATTTGTGTGTTGTACAGTTGGGATTGGTGCGTTTGGAACTGGTTGTATTATAAGTACAGGTCTTGCTGTATAACGGCTGAGAGATAAGAAACCAAAAGAAAAGTGTTTACTCGAACCAAATATAATACAGTCAATATGGCGCTCCTTACCATCCATTAAATGTTAAGGATGGGGTAACATTAATTTTACATACCCCTTTTGCGTGTATATGTGGAGATTTAACTTTAACATTAAAGATAGAGATTATACAAAATAACCTTAATTTTTATCGAACTGTAATTAAAACAGAGAAATGTTGTAGTATTGTTAGAACATCTGTTGTTCATAGCAGTAAGACATTATTGTGTTGTACTGGTTTAGGAATTTCAACTGTGTTATTTCTAGGTCATTCATTGACCATCTATGACAGTCTTAATGAATTATACCTACGTAATAAATAAAATATGGCTTAATGGTTATCTTTATTCAGATTAAATCCAATACAGTAAGTCATTGGAAAAATTGAAAATGTAAATCTCTCGCGCGGTAGGCTAACTCTGTCACGAACAATGGAACAACAAAGTGCAACATCATCTAATCTATGTAGGGAAAAGTACATGACTGAAGAAGAGTTTATTGACCTCGTTCAACAAAGATTTATACCTACTACATGTGGGAGATTTCCTGTGTATTTTAAGGTAGGGCGTCATATGACATGGAATACTTTTCTCAGTCTCTTTCCAGTAAAGAAGGACTGTGAATGGATCTCTGGTTGGAAAAACTGTAGACAGTGTCAAAAGACTTGGTCAGACATTAGTACATTGTCCACAACCGACGGCGAGCCGGTTTATTGTGGACAACCACTAGAAGATTACCCTCCATATTATATGGAAGCCATTAAGAAATATCAGGAAAGTTTTAGGGCAGCACCTATAACCGACACGGTCATTAACTATGTTCCTCTAGTTAATCATAACAGTCCCCCTAACATTGGACACAAGAGTTTAGGAATCATGGACTATGACTCAGAGTTTCCGCATTGTTTTCTTAAAACAGGACTAATTAATTTATCCCCTAAAGATACTGACCTATCCGATAAGGTAGCAGTTATTATTCATAACGAAATCGCCAATCTTGAGAGATATCTTAGTGCATGGGATCATGAGGTTATTTTGAAAATTCTTAATTGGTATGATACTAAAGGTGAAACCGCAGCAGGATATAGGGTTAATATTCTTGGTTTGAGATTCATTAACCAAATATATATTGAGTTTGCAAAGGATTTAAAAGAGTCTTATTTGGATAAAAGAATCAAAAGAGTAATTGTTCTTAGACATATGCTTATTTTATTTTCAGGCAAGCATCCAGATGATGCAATTGGAGGCATCCATATTTTTGCAAATTCTAGCAATTTGGCTGCATGTAGAAAAGTATCAGAACCAGAAGAGTTTTGGAGGGTTATGGATGCTAGATATAACCCTATTAAATACAGACGAGCTATAGCACCTCCTAAACTCGGTGCTGTAAAGGCAACACTTGCTCAAGTCGGTAATGACCTTTCTTGTTTCGAACGTAGACGATTAACCGTGGATAATGTACACGTAATTAATCATTGTATTTGGCGTGAATGTGAACCTGAAATAGATACCAGCATTTCATCAACACGACTATTAGACCTCGTTAAAACAAAGTTAGCTGAACGTAAGGCCCCCAGCCCTATTAAGACATGTTTCAGTAGTTCAAAATCCAGTACAGCTATTAAAAAAACACCGGATGAGTTCGAAGTGTGGCTAAAAACTCTTCCAAGCGGGACACGAATGAAACACAATATCAGTCCATATGGGACTATATATCCTATCGAATTGGCCGAACCAACGACACAAAAGGGAAGAGATATGCTAAAAGTACCTATTGGGTGGACTATACCACCTAAAGGAATTTTAGCTAATAAAGAATATGGATGGCTTAATGTAAAATCAATTACCACCCATCCAGGAAGATGGAGAATTGATGAGGACGGAAGTCATACGACTGTTCCACGAGAACAATCTATAATATGTGATGGTTATGTTATTGAAATGAACCACTCATGGAGGTCACCAAGCTCTTGTATGTTTCCGCAATTCTTTAGAGGAAAATACCATGGAATGGATACTACCATAAATGAGCTAAATAATACATTACGTATGTCCGATCCACCTGGAGATATTTTCAGAGGTATTGTACTTGAAGTAAAAAAGACTCCTGAAATCCGAGGAGGATGGTCAACAAAGACAATGTCTAGTCAATTTCAAGCAATTCTACCATGTGGACAAACACAACTTGTTACTATAATTTAAATAAACAACCTAAATACATTAATTAATATACATAAATTAATATATTAATTTACTTTGGAGTGTTTATAATATGTCAGTGACAGATAATACTTTAATGTGCGTTAAATTTTATCTACCGGATGTCCTCACAGGACGACCTGGGAGATTTGTGAGTGAACGATTAGGTGTACATCCAAATGGTAGTTCAATATCTATTTCTTTCTTGTTGATAGATAGATGTAAATGCGGAAAAACTAATTTAGAACCATTATTTATATAAAAACAGTTAGGTGTATTTAATGTAAACTGGAATTTACCACCAACTATATCAACAATTCCTTTATTGGGTGTATTATTGTATGCCATCTCTTCATTTGCCCAAGGTAAATATGAACCAGATATGCTGGTACGGCTCTCTGGTGGAGCAGCTGCTTTATAGAATAGTTTATGTGGTAGAGATTTATTTACATCGCATTTGCAATTACCATTAACTGTAAGTGTTCTACCGTTTATAGTAACTGTTCCTGTACATAATCCATCACAACTTTTAAAATAAACACTCATATACAATTATATATGATTATTTTATTGCGTCGATTTTAAAGTATTAAAATCTTAAACTTAAGTAATGATGAATATTATTAAATGGTTATCTGATCCTAAAATTATATTGTTAATTGTTGTTATAATAATTGTTGCATGTGTTGGGTTTGTTATGTATAAAAAAACAAATCAATTAGAGAATGGTCAAAAAACACTAGACCGTCAATATAAACAAGGTGTATTATTGGATGATAATTTACCCGAAAATGCATCTAACTTATCATCTGATACATCGGCAGGGGATGTAGTCTCATCCTCAGAATCAGAGGTAGAGCCTCCAGTTAAACAAGTTAAACGTCGATGTAAAAGACGTAATCCTAACATACTTAAAAAGAAATCTATAGAACAAGAACAAGAACAAGAACAAGAACAAGAGCAAGAGCAAGAGCAAGAGCAAGAGCAAGAGCAAGAACAAGAACAAGAACAAGATCAAGAGCAAGAACAAGAACAAGAGCAAGAACATGAAGGAGATAGAGAAAGAGATAGAGAAAGAGAAGGAGATGGAGATAGAGAAAGAGATAGAGAAAGAGAAGGAGAAGGAGAAAGAGTACAAGTAAGAGAACAAAGAGTACCAATGTCAGAAAACATATTTAATGACTTTAATAACAAAAATGAAAGTCAAAGTGAAGAAGAACAATATTATAAAGAGAAATTAGATAGTATTCAAAATATGAAAGATGACACTGATTTTTATCTTATAAGCGAGGATAGACAGCCTCCTGAATTTTACGAAGATATGGATGAAGAAGACGAAGAAGTCATTTTTAATGATATACAGGATGAACCCATAGACGAATCAGATGAGGAAGTAGCCACAAATGATAATTTAAGAGATATAATAGATCAGGATATGAAAGACTTGGATATAGCCTCCTTAGAATTACTGGAACAGCTAAAAGAACAAAAACCCAAGACATCCGTAAAACCCAAGACACCTACAAAAATATCAATAAAACCAAGAGAAGCACCCAAGACATCCGTAAAAACAATGACGTCAGTAAAACCCAAAATATCAATAAAACCAAGACAAGAACCCAAAAAGACCTTAATAAAACCAATACAAGAACTAAAGAGAACCTTAGTACACCCAAAGACCCCTACAAAAATATCAGTAAAACCACGACAAGAACCCAAAAAGACATTAGTACAACCAAAGTCTGTAATAATAATAAAAACGCCTAAAGTAATTAAATCTCATTAAACATAAATTATATTAATAGTTAAGGCAAATCAATATAACTAAATAAAATAAATTATTAAAGTATATGAGTAATAATGCATTGCAGAATAGAGATTGTCCGGCGCTAATGTCTGATGGCAGGATCGCAACAGATTATAGACCACAGTGTTATGTCCATGATCTTATTAACAAACAAAATGGTATTAAGAATAGTCATGATCAAAGAAAGTTCCTTCAAGACAATGCAAAAAAGTTAATGAATCTTAATCTTCAATATTTCAATAATAAATCAGGATGCAATACTTGTGAACACTTTCATGTTGACCCAAATGGTCACGATAGGTACTGGAAACAGTATAAAGCCTCACTTGAAAAATAAATATGTTTTAATATAAATATGTTTTAATATAAATATGTTTTAATATAAATATGTTTTAATATAAATATGTTTTAATATAAATATGTTTTAATATAAATATGTTTAATATAAATATGTTTTAATATAAATATGTTTTAATATAAATATGTTTTAATAAATACCCAGCCCTTTTCTTCACCTCCCATATATTCACATATTTTTTTCCAAATACAATCGTGTTTGTAAATTAATGCTTCGTTTTTGTGTAAGCGTAATTTATGTAAAAATGCTTTATATCCTAATAGTTGACAAAACTTATATAGTATATATGAGTAACTAGAAAAATTATTCCGGTCCTGTTTATACATTTCAAAGGGTTCTTGTATTGCCATGAATAGGGACTGTAGATTTGATTCCATTTCAGGAGTCATCTGTATTGGACGAATTCCGGTTACTATCCATAAAATTTTTGTACTATGATCATAAAAATGGTCATATTTTTCATCTTTATATTTCTTATTTTTTTTAAGATAGTTACGGATATCATTTTCTGTAAGTTTATTTAAGCTATCGCATTTTCTCTCCTTTTTAATTTCCCGTTTAACGGATTTTATTATTTGTTCAGGAATAATAAGGGTTTCCTTCCCCTGTATCTTGTCAATCCAGTTACAGAAATGAGAGTATCTTTGATAGTCACATGTTTTATTTTCAGTGGGAGGATCATTTGCAGATGGTTTTGTATATTTTTGTGTAACCGTTACTTGGCAACCACATCGAGGACAAGCCATTATGGCTTCTTCAGATATTGTTACTCTAAAAGTTTTACACTGATAACAATAATTTTCTTCATTTACAGAGTCTTCTTCAACCGAAACGTAAGTAGGATCTATTATTGATCTATATGTATTATAGAGTATTTTTTTCTTGTTTTTACTTTTATTAAATTGTTTTTTTCCAAGCATATCCAAACCAGTAACGGTTGCTTTATTACGTTTATCAACTTTCATATATTTAGTTAGTAAAAATCCACATGTCTTATAATAGTTCATTTGCATGTCAGAAATAGTAGTCATTTCTGCAGTAATATTAATAATTTTCTGTTCAGTGTCCTTTATTTTCACTATATCTGTATCTGGATTAAATAATTTTAATTCATTATTCAGAGAGTCTAATTCTGATTTTAATAAAGGTAAACGAGCCTCAGCATCTGATATTTCCTTTATTTTGTCTACATGTAATTGTGTAATAGTAGTTTTAATATTTGACATTATTATTATTATTATTATAAGTTTAAATCAATATAATTTAATATCATATATGATATTAAATGATGGATATTTCTTCAAAGTTTGTTATGGAGGCCTTAAAACAAGGCTGGACAGTTTCTATGAATAATAAAGGTGAATTAGAATTCATTAAAAATCATCATTTAATGTCAAAAAAAGAAAGACTTCAAGCTTCTGAAAAAGGCTATAGTAAAAAATTTCTTAAAGATTTATCAAAAACAATAACATGAATATAGTTAAATAATATATAATCATTAAGTATATGACACCTCAATGGGATCAACTATTTAAATATTTATTAGAAGGACTCGCAGTTTCTTTTGCTAGCACACTTATATCAAAAAATAAACTAAATATTAAAGAGATTGTTATGCTTGGTTTAACCGCTGCAGCAACATTCATTGTTTTAGATTATTTTTCCCCTACAATTACTATAGGAGCACGACAAGGCGCTGGATTTGGACTTGGACATAAATTGGTAACGGAGGGAATGGACAATGAATCAGAAGAATCCGATACCGAATCTGAAGAATCAGATACCGAATCAGAAGAATCAGATACCGAATCAGATACCGAATCAGAAGAATCAGATACCGAATCAGAAGAATTAGATACTGATTCAAATGTTATAGATTCAAATGTTATAAATTCAAATGTTATAAATTCAAATGTTATAAATTCAAATGTTATAGATTCAATACATAGTAATCCTCAGGTACCATATATTCAAAGTCAACCATATAAATTAGTAGATGGACAGTATTCCCATAAAGTTTTATTAGCGGGATATAATAACAGAGTTAAAGCTTATAATAATAAAAATAACCATACATCTCTGGCCTCATGGCCTTTTAATGCTACAAATATAAGCAGTAATGTTCAATCCGGTGGATGGGCTGGAGAAGAAGCTCTTGAAACTAATGCACAAGCCACAGAAACTAATACGCAAGCCCCGGAAACTAATGCACAGGCCCCGGAAACTAATGCACAGGCCCCGGAAACTAATGCACAATCCCCGGAAACTAATGCACAAGCCACAGAAACTAATACGCAAGCCACAGAAACTGCTGTCGATATGGTCATTGACCGCGCCTACAGGAAGGCAAATTACTTATATTCTGGAGACTTAATTGATCTAAAACAAGGAGATCTTGTCTTGCAAAGGGGTACTATAGATAGTCAAATAATTTTCGGAAAAGCGCTTCCTACAGTATCAACAAACTTATCTAAATTAAGATTTGTGCATCCTAAACATAAAGCATCACAACAAACAGTACTCAACTATAATGAACCTGTATATCTTATGCATAATGCATATTTTAACAATACAAATCAAGTAAAACACATCAAATACGGAGAACGTTTACAAAGTCATCAAGATGGTCCCTTATTTCGTACCTATATAATTTCTGATGCACATAATACACGTACTGGTCCTATAGAACTAGGATCTGAAATTATATTATCACGCGGTGACCAAGAAGGAGATAAAATTTATCTAAAGATTGAAGATAGTGATAAAACTATATCAAGTAAAAATTCAAAGGGTGAGGCTACACCATTAATGATTAATTTAAAACGAGTATATGAACTACATAATAAAAATCAATGCGTATGCTCAAATGATATATTATACCCTTAATCAGTAACTAACAATAATTATATAGAACAATGAATACCCATCGTTGTCCTTGGTGTTTATATATTCCATGTATATCGTGGGGTGCGCCCGACAATATCTTCTTCTCTCATATTGTAATCACTTAAATACTGTATCCCGTATGAACACCAACAATGGAGACCTACCTCTGATTTTGGCACATTATCATTATTGATGTCTTCATCTCTTGTTACCATATCATTATAGAGATAAGAAATGAGCCAGTAAGGGCCTGCTTAGTCACTGTCATAACTCATGAACGCGTCTAAACCTCCCTCTATATCGATCTGCTTTTTCAAATTATGACACGTACCATAGTTTTTATCCATCCATTTGATAAAGAGAGGTTGAATGAATGGTAACATTTCATTGTTGATATTCCTATTCAATTCGTTAACGACATCACATAGAGACTTGCTAAAATCTATTTTGTTCAGACCAAGCTTTATAAAATTTGGTTCTTTGGTATAGTTATTCCAACTAACTGAACCTATAGTAGTATGTTGTGTGTTTGATGCTATGATGAAACTACGATACTCTCATGAGAAGACACAGGTAGAAGAGTGTTCGATTTTACACGGAGTGAATTCTGTAAATTTTAGTTATATTTAAGACATATGTCTTAAATATAACTAAAAACATATATGTATTATGAAATCTAAAGAATCGTATGCGCATCATTATGCTAAACAGATTATGCAAGAATGGTTAGAAAATAAATGGATATATTGTAAAGACACTTATAGAGAACATGCTACTTTAGGTGTATTAGACTGGACGGTTGATTGTTCCTATGGACCAGGTATTAAACAAGAATATCCTTTGATAAAAACAAAATCTGGAGCTATATTAGGATTGTGTGCTGAATGGGCAGTGTACCCAAGCCTTTTAAAAAATGACTTAATTGAACGGGAACAAACAATTGAAATGGTATTTGATTTAGTTGTATCTGACATGGGTGTACCAAAATATGGTATTGAAATAGTACATAAACACTTATGTGGTATACATAAAAGACAAACCATTAAATCATTTAGACCTAAATTCAAAGTATATGAAATAAGTGCTGAATGGATACTGTCGCAGCTCATAAATAAAATACCACTAAACTTACCATTCATAGAAATACTATGATATTGTAATTAAAGTAACATTTTATTCTCTTCTTTTTTTCAACGGATATCCTATGATAATTTTTATGTTCATGTACCATCATGATGTATGATACTGATCAGTATCATACCAATGGATAACAATTACATCTCGATAGTCTGGACGAGCCCAGAGCTTTGTTATATCTCCTTCATTAATAGTCCACCATTCCCCATTATATATATACCATTCTATAGGTGGAAAATAGGATAGACTAGTAAGGCACATTCTATTGTATTATTAAAGCCGAAGTCTAAATTTAATGCCGTCATATAAATTCAACAATATGGAATTTCTAAGTATAACAAAGTGGCGATTAGAATCGCCGGTAAGTAGTTTTTTTTAAATGTTTGGAACCTTATGGAGGTCGTACAGGCTTGCGACGACCCTTAGTCGTGACAACCGTAAACCCCTCCGAGTCGACGATAGGAGCCGAGGCAGCAGCCTTACCTCCAGAAGGAGATGGGGTCCGCGATGCAGAACCAGTGGCCTTGCGAGCCAAATGCTCATCAAGCGTGATAGCCTTCTTTTGCCCCACACGAGCGTCCCGTGACGCCTTTCGTGTAGCAGCAAACTTGGCTCGTCGCTTGGTATAGGATGGGAGGTCCCATACAAGCATGACCTTCATGCAGGTGGCAGGCTTAGTCCTTCCTGGACTGTGACCCACTGGAACCTTGTAATCTGGGTCGCCTCCCATTTCGACAACGAGTACGCATTTGTACAAGTTGCTTCCTGGAAGCTCCTTCTCGAGGAGTTCGTTGATGAGGCGAATGACCGTCTTTCCCCCAGGCAACTTTTCCGGTTGGTTCGTCTTGGTTTTCCAGTCGTAAAACCCTTGAAGAAGCGTCGCAATTGGCGTGCTCTCAGTATCCTCGTCTGCGCCAGGAGAACAGAAGTATGTTGCATCTGTGGGTACAAGCAACTTGCGGGAGCCATCATCGCCCTTGAGAATGGCCGGGAGATAGAACCTCTCAATCTCAGAGCCGTCAAATCCCCTCTTGACTGCGTCTGCGACTGGTCCAGTTGTTGTGGAAGTGACACTATCGCGAGTCGTTTCAAGTAGTTCAGCAGTAAAGAGAGCAAGATGCTCTGCTTGTCTGCCAGTCCTTGTGTCGCGAAGAGCTTTACGCTTTTCGTAATCAGCTTGACGGGTGTCCTGGGCGGACGCTCGAGCCTTTTGTGACCGCTTGAGAAGCGGGTTTTGTGTAAGTACAGTTGATGTGTTTGTTGATGTCATGGTGACGCTGGATCTATGTTGGTAAGGGCCACAGGGAACCCAGTGTTCAGTTTCCCCCTGAACCATTACTGTGAGCTCATATGAGCGTTATTATAAGTTGAATAACAACTCCCTTATTCAGTTATTAAACATGACTAACAAAGTGGCGATTAGAATCGCCTATAAATATATTCAGTATTATTTAATGTTGTTTTTGAACAAGTCCCATTACATATAACAATATCAGAATCTACTTTTCCATTGACTTTTTCTGTGCAAAATGCTCCTCGAGGGTGGTTGTCTTCTTTTGTTCGGAACGTGAGGCTCGTTCCATATCACGTCTTGTATCGATCATCGCTCGTCGTTGGCTATATGAATCATTGTCCCACACAAGCATAACCTTCATACATCTTGCAGGTTTAGTCCTTCCACGCGAGTCCTTAATTGGAACCTTATAATTAGGGTCACCTCCAATTTCAATGGCAAGTGTACAGTTGTACAAGTTACTTCCAATAGGCTCTTGTTCCAAGATTTCATTGACATGACTAATGACGGTCTTTCCACCTGGCAACTTTTCTGGCAAGTTCTTTTTGATTTTGTAGTCATGTACTCCTAGAAGCATCGTAGCTACGGGAGTACTCTCTGTACAACAGTCTTCAGTGGGAGTACAGTAGTATGTGGCAGCTTCGGGTACATACATCTGATTTGGAGCGCCATCTTCTCCCTTTAAAATGGCAGGAAAATAGAAAATATCTATCATAGCACTATCATGTCCATTATCAACCGCTTCTGCTAATGGTCCTATTGTGGTAGATATGACACTTGTACGTGTTATATTAAGGAGTTCAGCTGTAAAACGTGCCATATGCACTTCCATTCTTGCAGCCTTGGCCGCCCTTGAGGCCTCATGTGATTGTTTATTAGTATTACGAGCGGAACGTGAGCGCTCAAGGAGGGAACCTCCTGCAATTACATTTGATGTGTTTGTAGTTGATGACATGATGGGCACTGTTTGTCTTTTAAAGAGTAAGGTCACAGGTCAGTCATTTTGTCTTCTTTAAAGACAGATAATAATTAAATAGTAATATTCTAGATTGGTATTGGAATGGGATCTGAGTTAATTGAAATATAACAAGGTGGTACATGTTCTGTCCGTACGGTTGGAAAGGTATTGTATACGGGCGGAAGTGTTTCAATAGAAAGCAAATGAGCTCTATTATACCTTAATTGTGATTTATAACTGTATATCCATATAAGAAATATACAGGCTGCAGTGAATATTAAACTTATTATCAAAACAAAAAACATATAAGGATTACTAATACAACAACTTGTTGTACAATTATAATTGTTATAATTGCAGCATGTCAGTACCCTGCTATTACATGTAGTATTCATCAATTGTTCACAGTGATTTTTATTGACATTACAGTATTCTGCCTCGCATGTCTTAAACAATAATATTAATGTCGTTAAAAAAAATGTATTCATTTACTTAAAAGTATTTTTTCTGATCATTTTTATTATAATAAAAATGATCAGAAAAAATACTTTTAAGTAAATGAATACAGATAATAATGGTAATAATAATGTAGTGCGATTAATATCCACATTCATTGCAAATAAAGCTATTACAATCTGGGGGCTTCCTGTAATTTTTTGTGCTTCTATACAATTAGCAATTGAAGATATTGCAAAAAATCTTGAAAAAAATGGTTATTATTTTAATTTTTTCAATGAAACATTAATTAATGTAAAGGATAACATTAATTTAACAAATGTAAATGTATCTTTTCTAAATTTCGGATACAATAAATATACAAGTATAATTTGTATTATACTTATATATATATGTTGGTATTACATTCCGATATATATGCGTTATATTGGAATTACTGATAACTATTATCTCTCGTATTGTAAAAAATATATAAGAGAAAATATAGTTGGTCAATACTATTCAGTTATATCATCATCCTTACAACAATTTGATTTAATAAATGATCATTTAGTTAAAGACCATTTATTTTTAAACGGATACAATAAGCACTGTTTTTTTGAATTTGAATATGCCATACTTAGTAATCCGAAGGTTGCATTGAAACCTCAATTATGTAAATTTCGTGAGATTTATATACCTGCACTAAATAAGAGATATTATTTTACTGATACAAAACATAATGCACGTGGATATATTATTTGGACAACTAACATGATTAAAGTACGTCGTGATACAGAACAGACTATTGTAAATAATGGTGTTAGTTCAAATGATGTTAAGATCGAGATACTTGATCTTAAAATACCTGTATTAAATATTTATATGAACAGAGATGTAACGAAGTATTTATTTGATGTCTCATTACATCAGCAAACAATTATGAAAAAACGTAACACATATTTTGTTCACATGACACAACCAAAAGGAGAATTAGGTATATCAATAAAACTCATAGATTCATACTTGCAGCCATCGACAACAAATAGCACAAAAAATATAAAATATTTTCAAGATAATTATTTAGAAAAAAAGGAACAACAGTACATTAAAACATATTTTCATCCACAAAGAGATATTTTATGGGAAAAATTAAAAAAAATTCATTTTGACCCTGATTTTTTTATAGATAATGGACAATATCCACAAGAGACACTATGTCTGTACGGACCTCCAGGTACTGGAAAATCATCATTTGCTTACAGAATTGCGATGGCATTAGGGAAGAATATAATATCAATTGATATGAGAGGTTTTAAAACACAAAAAGAATTAAGAGATATTTTAGTAGGTAAACACATCCTAACATATGTAGATGGGGTTGGAGTGTATATAAGTACACATCCTGCTAATGCCATTATTGTGTTTGAAGAATTTGATAAAGCATTGCTTGCCTTACGTGCTCAAAGTGTGTTGCGTCAAGAAAAAGACAAAAGACATTATGAGAATATGAATAAAATAATAAAATTTCGTCGAATTGGGGCTGTTCATAACAATTGTAGTGACATAGATACAGACATAGATACAGATATAGACATAGAAAAAAGTAAAAGTAAAAGTAAAAGTAAAAGTAAAAGTAAAAGTAAAAGTAAAAGTAAAAGTAAAAGTAAAAGTAAAAGTAAAAGTAAAAGTAAAAGTAAAAG
>JGI20153J14295_10000445_pt1 | contig 34806 bp, 35 predicted proteins | sample COG_03_FD_14295 | JGI IMG/M metagenome (IMG submission 14295) | reverse complement strand
CGTTTTGACCGTCAAATTTATGTAGACTTACCCGACATCAGAGAACGTAAAGAAATTTTTGAAGTGCATTTAAAACCTTTGAAAAAAGATAAAGATTTAGATACTGATTTTTTATCGAAACAAACTCCTGGTTTTTCTGGAGCAGATATTGCCAATGTTTGTAATGAGGCGGCGCTTATTGCTGCTCGTAACAACAAAAAAGCAGTTGAAAAACAAGATTTCTTAGATGCTGTAGATCGTATTATCGGAGGTCTTGAAAAGAAAAATAAAATTATAACTCCTAGTGAAAAAAGAGCTGTTGCTTTTCACGAGGCAGGCCATGCAACCGTCAGTTGGATGTTAGAACATGCGTCTCCATTAGTAAAAGTTACTATTGTGCCTAGAGGGCGCTCCTTAGGAGCTGCATGGTACCTACCAGAAGAACGCCTAATTGTTAGGCCTGAACAAATGTTAGATGAAATGTGTGCAGCCTTGGGCGGAAGAGCAGCTGAAAAAGTCATCTTTGATAAAATATCTACTGGGGCATTAAGTGATTTAGAAAAAGTAACCAAACAAGCGAGAGCCATGGTGACTGTGTACGGATTAAGTGATAAAATTGGTAACCTAACATATTACGATTCTTCTGGAGAAAATGAATATGGATTTTCTAAGCCATACAGTGAAAAAACAGCTGAACTAATTGATAAAGAAATTTCAAACATTATTGAAACCCAGTATGATCGGGCACTAAAATTACTTGAAGAAAATAAAGAGAAATTAACTGAATTAGCAGAAGTTCTTTTGAAAAAAGAAGTGATTTTTAAAGACAATTTAGAAGCTATCTTTGGAAAGCGTCCTTTTGTTGTAGAAGCAGCCGTGAAGCCTCCGACTAAAAATATTGAAGAGGAAGAATAAGTTTAAAATATCTTTTTATTAATTCATATTTATTTACCTTTGGAAGGATGTAAGTTCAAAACTTATATTTATGATTAAAGATGAGTGTGTTTCGCAAAATATTTAGTTCGAATACGAAAACTTCTGAAAAGAAAACTGATAAGAAAAATCAGAGTTCCTTTTTAGAAGCTAACCAACCTCCTGTTGATGAAGTTTTCACCATCAATTTTAATAAAAATGGCGGAAAATTCCTGTATTGTGAAAACATAGATGAAGTTCACGTATTTATAGATAAGATCATTGAAGAAAACAATTGGAGTAAAAAGAAAGCACTTATTATCAATAAAGATTTTAAAGAAAAGTTCAAAAACTTAAAACCCGATTTGCTTGAAAAAACAGATACTCCAGATTTTCTGTTTACTCCTTGTGAGTCTCTTATTGCGAACGATGGATCAATACTAATATCATCCAATCAAATTGCTGAAAAGAGGTTAGTTGAATTACCTGAAAATTTCATTGTATTTGCCACTACTAGTCAGTTTGTAAGTACGATAAGTGAAGGGCTTCAAGGCATCAAAGCTAAGAGTAAAACAAAAATACCCTCCAACATCACAACCATTAAACATTTTAAAGCAAACGACACCAATAATTTTCTGAGTTATGGAAGTAGTACAAAAAACCTATATTTGCTGTTGTTGGAAAATTTATAATAACAAACATTGAAAGAACTAATCACAAGAGCTTTATCGGGAGCATTATTTGCAACTATTCTAATTGGTTCACTTCAATTTAAATATGCATGTATAACACTATTTTTCTTGTTTGGATTGATTTGTTTAGCAGAATTTAACAAATTAATTCATCAAAAAAATATTGCTTCCTACATTATTTTTTCAGTATTATTTCTATCGGTAGCATTCTGGGAATACTTATTCAAATCTCTTAATAGCCTCTCGGATGTTTCACAGATATTACTCGTTATTTGTGTCTTTGTGAATTTATTATTGATTCGAGATTTATTTTCCTCAAAAAGTCTTCCAACTCTTCTTTCCAATCATTTTATCAACACCACTTTCTATGTGAGTAGTGGATTTGTATTTTTACTTTTGATTGCTCTAAACTTTGAAAGCTACAGTGCAGAAATCATAATGTATATTTTTATACTAATTTGGATCAATGATACTTTTGCGTATATAGTTGGCAAAAATTTTGGAAAACAAAAACTTTTTGAAAGTATTTCTCCAAAAAAAACAGTTGAAGGGTTTTTAGGTGGTGTGTTTTTTGCAGCCCTAGGAAGCTATGTCATTGCCAATTACTCAGATTCATTGCCGTTTACTAATTGGCTAATTATCAGTGTAATTGTAAGTGTTTTTGGGACCTTAGGCGATTTAGTTGAATCAAAATACAAGCGTCAAGCATCTGTAAAAGACAGTGGGAAAATAATGCCTGGACATGGAGGGCTATTAGATCGCTTAGATAGTGCTATATTTGCCGCTCCATTTATTTATTTATTTTTAAGAATATTAAACTATGTTTCATAAAGAAGGTCAAAAAATAATTTTTATCACACTAGCCCTAGTTGTGGTTATAACTCTTTTAGCAGACACAATACAGATACCATGGATAGCAAAGCTTATTCAGTTTTCTTTATTGGTGATACTTGTACTGATACTGCAGTTTTTCAGAAATCCAAAACGTCACACCCATCAAAATGACTCTCAAGTTATCGCACCGGTGGACGGTAAAGTTGTGGTTATTGAAGAAGTAGAAGAAACTGAATACTTTAAAGAAAAACGCTTACAAGTAAGTATTTTCATGTCGCCGATTAATGTACATGTTACACGCTACCCCGTAAGTGGTTCTGTACTTTTTAGTAAATACCACCCAGGGAAATATTTAGTAGCATGGCACCCAAAAGCAAGCACCGATAACGAACGCACCACAATCGTTGTTGAAAATAAAACCTACGGAAAAGTACTTTACAGACAAATTGCAGGAGCTTTGGCACGTCGTATCGTAAACTATGCTAAAGAAGGTCAAGCAGTAGAACAAGGTACGGATGCTGGATTTATAAAATTTGGATCGCGAGTAGATTTATTTTTGCCATTAGACACCAAGATTAAAGTTAAACTAAATCAAAAAGTAAAAGGCGGCGAATGTATCATCGCAGAAGTATAATATGAATTCAGAGGCTTTAGACATAGAATTTAGAGAAGCAGTTGATAGCATTAATGGCCATGACCAACCATTTCCTGCAGACATTCTCTTAAAGCTATACGCCTATTACAAAAAAGCCACAAATGATTATAGTCGACCTAGTAGCAGCAAAGCAATTATAAATGCTTTCAAAACCAATGCACTTTTTCAGGTAGAGGACATTACTCAAGACCAAGCTAAACAATGCTATATAGACTTAGCCAATACGTATTTAATTTACCGAAAATAAGTTTATTTTAAGTTTTTAAGACTTGCTTTAAGCGTTTCAATTTTTGCGACAGCGTCTGCTTCTTTTTTCTTTTCACTTGCTACAACTTGCTCAGGAGCAGCTGAAACAAACCGCTCATTAGATAATTTCTTTTGAACCGATTTCAAAAATCCATGTGTATAACTTAGCTCCTCTTCAAGTTTTAATAGTTCCGCAGCCACATCAATCGTATCATTTGCTGGAATGAAATACTCATTTGACTTTACTCTAAAAGATAGTGCATTTTCAACAGCTTCAGTTGTATAGGTTAGGTTTGAAATGTTTCCTAATTTAATGATTATTGCATCAAAATCTTTAGTTTGAGATTCATTATTCACTATTGAAAATTCAATGGTGTTCTTAAAAGCTATATTTTTTTCTTTTCGGATTGTACGGATACCAGACACCACATCTGAAGCAAATTCGAAGCCTTCTAAAATAGATTGGTCAAAAGGAATAAGCTCCGGCCAAGAGGCAACAATAAGAGCTTGTTCTGCTGTTCGTTTTTCCAAATATTGCCAAATTTCTTCAGTAAGAAATGGCATAAACGGATGTAATATTTTTAGATTGGATTCCAAAATTGCAACAATAGCATTGTAGGTTTTAGTATCAATTGGCGCCCCATAAACTGGTTTAACCATTTCTAATAACCATGAACAAAAGTCATCCCATATTAATTTATAGGTCGTCATCAGCGCATCACTTAATCGGTACTTACTAAAATGATCTTCAATTTCAAGAAGTGTTTTCTGAAATTTTGCTTGATACCACTCGATCGCAGTAATCGCGTAAGCTGGTTGGACAATATCGGCAACTTCCCAACCTTCAATAAGTCGGAACGCGTTCCATATTTTATTACCAAATGCTTTTCCTTGCTGGCAGAGTGCTTCATCAAACATTAAATCATTTCCAGCGGCTGAGCTCAATAATAACCCAACGCGAACCCCATCGGCTCCAAAATCTTCAATGAGTTTTAAGGCGTCCGGAGAATTCCCTAGTGACTTACTCATCTTACGGCGTTGCTTGTCACGCACAAGTCCGGTGAAATACACATTGGTAAAAGGTTTTTGATCTTTAAATTCATGTCCAGCAACAATCATACGTGCTACCCAGAAAAATAAAATATCTGGCCCTGTAACCAAGTCATTTGTGGGATAGTAATATTTAATATCTTCATTTTCAGGGTTTCGAATGCCATCAAATACAGACATTGGCCATAACCAAGATGAAAACCACGTATCTAATACATCTGTGTCTTGGGTTAAATTATCTAATCTTAATTGCGCATTTCCAGATTTAGTTTTTGCTAATTCTAATGCTTTTTCAATCGATTCAGCAACTACAAAATCATCTTTACCATCCCCAAAATAATAGGCTGGAATTTGTTGACCCCAAAATAATTGTCTTGATATATTCCAATCACGGATGTTTTCCATCCAATGACGATAGGTGTTTTCGAATTTCTTGGGGAATAAATTAATGGTTTGGTCTTCTAAAACGGCTGTGATCGCTGGTTTAGCAAGTGTTTCCATTTTTAAAAACCACTGGTCAGAAAGGCGCGGTTCGATCACTTCTTTGGTTCGTTCCGATGTACCTACTTTATGTAAATAGGGTTCTGTTTTAACCAGAAACCCTTTTAATTCTAATTCTTTGGCGATTTCTTTCCGAACTACAAAACGGTCTTTACCTTCGTAATGCAATCCAAAACTATTGAGTGTTGCATTGGCATTAAAAATATCAATCACTTCGAGTTGATGTTTTTCGCCCAGTGCTTTATCATTTAGATCATGAGCAGGCGTTACTTTTAAACAACCTGTTCCAAACTCAACATCAACATACTCATCTTCAATAATAGGAATCAGACGATTGCACAAGGGAACAATTGCTTTTTTTCCTTTGAGATGTATATACCGTTCATCAGTAGGGTTAATACAAATAGCGGTATCCCCTAAAATAGTTTCGGGTCGTGTGGTCGCAATAGTAATCACTTCATCGCTATCTTGAATTTTATACTTTAAATAATATAAATTCCCTTGACGCTCCTCATATATTACCTCTTCATCAGAAAGCGTAGTTTGCGCTTGAGGATCCCAATTTACCATCCTAAACCCTCTATAAATCAACCCTTTATTATACAAGTCAATAAACACACTAATCACAGATTCACTCATGTCATCATCCATCGTAAACTTCGTACGGTCCCAATCACAAGAACACCCTAGCTTCTTTAGTTGATCGAGAATAACACCTCCATATTCTTCTGTCCAGTCCCAAGCGTGTTCCATAAACTCTGCTCTAGAAAGGTCATTTTTATTTATTCCCTTTTCCATCAGCTTTGCTACAACTTTTGCTTCGGTAGCAATTGAGGCATGGTCTGTACCAGGCACCCAACAAGCATTTTTTCCCTGTAAACGCGCACGACGCACCAAAACGTCTTGGATTGTATTATTAAGCATATGTCCCATATGTAAAATCCCTGTAACATTTGGAGGGGGAATCACAATGGTATAAGGTTCTCTAGAATCGGGTGTCGAATGGAAATATTTATTTGCCATCCAGTAATCATACCATTTGTTTTCTACAGATGATGCATCATATTTTGAAGGAATAGACATACTTTGGAATAGTTTTTGAATGTTAATTTACAAAAGTACTTATATTTTATTTTCTTTAGAATTAATAATTGAATTTATATGAGTGCATTTTTGTAGTTTAAAAAAAATACCTAAATTTACAGCAACAAATCAAATTTATCATGAAAAAAACACTCACATTATTGCTTGTTTCCATCTTTAGTTTGGGAATTTATGCTCAAGATAACGTAGCAAAAATTGAATTTGAATCTGAAACCATCGATTATGGTATCATTGAAAAAGGCTCAGATGGCGTTCGTGTCTTTAAATTTAAAAATACTGGAGATGTTCCTTTAGTGGTGTCTGCAGTGAAGTCGAGTTGTGGATGTACTGTTCCTAAAAAACCAACAGCACCTATTCTTCCTGGAGAAAACGGTGAAATTGAAGTGAAATATGACACCAAAAGAGTCAATCCGATTCGAAAAACAATTACAGTAACTTCAAATGCAGATAGACCTACAGTAGCTCTAAAGATTAAAGGAACTGTTATTGACTCTAATAAATCAAGTGTTATTGAAAATAAAGAGAGAAGTATTTTAGAGCAATAAAACCTCGTACTCATAAAAACAAACTAAAGCACCTTAATTGGTGCTTTTTTTATGTAACAAATCGCGAAGTCTAAATTGGTACTTGTAAAAAACGCCTTCTCTATCAATAACCAATTTAATGAGCTTTCCATCCTTCCCATAGAGCTTATCTATCGATTCTTGAAGCGTCAGTGCGCTTAAGTTCTTATTATTAATAGAAATAACCACATCGCCGACTTGAAGACCAGCTATATAGGCTGGAGAAGCCAGTCTTAGTTCTGATATAACTAAGGCAGGGACAATTTCAAATGTGAATGTAGACGAAAAATTAATAGTCTTTGCGTTCTGACCAGGGCTGATTTTTGGTCGGTATACATTAACATTATTCCCAACCTTTGTGAGTGTTTTTACTAATCGAACGCCTGCATATTCCATTACTATACCACTTTTATTATAGTTAAATGGAGCCTTAAAATATTTATTTTTTTTAAAAGCAACCGATTTTGATCCATAATCAAATACCCAATTAAAGCGATGAATTATATTACCCATAAGACTTCCATTTCTTAATGCATGTATCTTTGTTTTTTGAACAGATAAAGAGTCTGGAAAAGCAACATTTACCTTTTGTAATTCAAAATCTTTCAATCGAAATGACGCTAGGACAGCCCGTTTACCAAAAATAGTACCACTGAGGCCTCTACCTAAAAAATCATCAAAATTATTTTTGGGAATTGGGAGGGATTGCGTCGAATCTTCAAAAAGCCATATCGCATCACTACCCCCTGTATCAATTAAGAGATTCACGGGAACTTCATTATTGTTAACAGTTACAGAAGCTTCTATTATGGGTTTCTTGTTATAAAATTTTAGCTTTGAATTTCTCCATTTATTGGATGATTTTGGTTTATAAGACTTAGGATTATAAAGTTTTATGAATTTTCGACTGTAATTTATTTCGACTATAAAATCTTTAAAAATATCATAGCCTATAATTCCATGAATTTGCATTCCTAGGCTAGGTGCAAAATTGATAGAAGCATCAATAATAGCAAATAAATCTTGTTGTAGGTTCACAGCATTGCCAATTATTACTGTATTATTTGAAGCACGCAGCACTTCAATTGGTTTATCATTTCCCAGTCCTTGAATGTGAATGAGTTCTGTGTTATTGAACGATAACTTTTCTTTTAAATTGAAAAAATTAAAAATAATTGGTCTTGACACACCCGTATCTAATAAAAAAGATAAGGAAGCACCATTAATAGTAACTGGGATAACAATAAGATTGTTTACTAATTTAAAATTTATTTTATCACTTTTCCCGTTTTTCAGCACAAAATTTTCTTGAGAAAACACGCTTAAAGCAAAGCCAATAAGAAAGAAAATACAAGGATATTTTTTATTTAGCATGGTAAAAGTAGTAAAGAGGCAATTTCAATTTACGTAAGATTTTTTAAATAAAAGGTAAAGGGCTTTATTTTATTCAAACTTTAAGATAAATTTGTGGCAAATAGATATGATAAAATAATGCCGAAAATTTCTCAAAAAGGGGCACTGATGCCACAATCGCCCATAAGAAAATTAGTACCATATGCGGAACAAGCTAAAAAAGAAGGAGTTAAGGTATTCCATTTAAATATTGGACAACCAGACATTAAAACGCCAGAAGCTGCCTTAAATGCCGTTAAGAATAATACGTTAGACATATTAGCTTACAGTCGCTCTGAAGGTTCTGAAACCTACCGTACAAAATTAGCAGCGTATTATAAAAAAAACGATATACACGTCAAAGCAGATAATATCATCATTACTACTGGTGGCAGTGAAGCACTGTTTTTTACTTTTGGGAGCATCATGGATCCGGAAGACGAAGTGATTATTCCTGAACCTTTTTATGCGAATTATAATGGGTTTTCGACAGCGCAAGGAGTAAATGTTGTGCCTGTAGTTTCTGGAATTGAATCTAATTTTGCCTTACCGCCGGTTGCTGATTTTGAAGCACTTATTACGCCAAAAACAAAAGCAATTTTAATTTGTAATCCGGGAAATCCAACTGGATATTTATATAGTAAAACTGAAATTCAGCAACTAGCCTCCCTGGTTAAAAAACATGATTTATTTCTAATTTCAGATGAAGTCTATCGCGAATTCACCTATGATGGACTCGAGCATTATTCAATCATGCAAGAAGAAGGTTTAGAATCAAATGCAATACTAATTGATTCCGTTTCAAAACGATACAGTATGTGTGGCGCAAGAATTGGATGTGTAGTCACCAAAAACAAAACAGTTCTTGATACGGCTTTAAAATTTGCTCAAGCTCGCCTATCACCTCCAACTTATGCCCTTATAGCTAGTGAAGCTGCTTTGGATACTCCTGACAGCTATTTCGATGAAGTTATCGAAGAATATGTAGAACGAAGAAATGTTTTGGTTGATGAGCTCGAGAAAATTGAAGGCGTAAAAGTCGCCAAACCAAATGGTGCTTTTTATTGTATTGTGGAACTTCCTGTGTCGGATTCAGATAAATTTGCACAATGGTTATTAGAAGATTTTAGACTTAATAATGAAACTATTATGGTCGCACCTGCCGCTGGATTTTATGCGACCAAAGGTCTCGGGAAAAACCAAGTACGGATTGCATATGTCCTAAACAAAGAAGATCTTAGAGCTTCGGTTGCTGTTTTGAAAGCAGCACTTACTCAATATAATGGTTAATGAATATTAAAAAAAACATATCACTTAAGCCTTTCAATACTTTTGGTATTGATGTGAATGCAAAAAAATTTGTATCCGTCGATTCTATGGAAAACTTAATGGATGTGTTAGAGTCCAATCCTGCACATTTAATGGTGCTTGGAGGTGGTAGTAATATGCTACTAACCAAAGACGTTGAAGCCTTGGTGTTACATATAAACCTTAAAGGAATTTCGATACTTTCAAAATCAGAAAACCGTGTTAAAATACAGGTTTCCGCAGGGGAAAACTGGCATGATTTTGTGTGTTGGTGTCTTAATGAAAATTTTGGGGGTCTAGAAAACTTATCGTTAATACCTGGAAATGTTGGCACTGCTCCCATTCAAAATATTGGTGCTTACGGCGTTGAACTAAAGGATACTTTTATTAGCTGTGAAGCCGTAAATATTCAAACGAAAGCAGTAAAAATATTCACCAAAGAGGAGTGTGACTTTGGATATAGAAATTCTGTTTTCAAACAAGCATTAAAAGGGCAGTATATCATTACGTCTGTGGTGTTCGAATTAAGCAGTCAACATCACTTTTTGAAAACAAATTATGGAGCCATCGAAATAGAACTTAAAAATTCTGGGATCGAAAAACCAACGATTCAAGACGTTTCAAAGGCCGTTATTTCCATTAGAAATTCAAAACTACCTGACCCTAAAATTATTGGAAACAGTGGTAGTTTTTTTAAAAATCCGATCATTTCTAGTTCTGAATTTAAAATCTTACTGAGCCAGTTTCCACAAATTCCAAGCTATAAAATTACTGATGACGCTTTTAAAATTCCGGCTGGATGGTTGATTGAAACTACTGGCTTTAAAGGGAAAACATTTGATACTTATGGAGTGCACTCAAAACAAGCATTAGTATTAGTCAACTACGGCGGTGCGTCTGGGACAGCAATTTTAGATTTATCTATCCAAATTCAAAAAGCTGTAAAACTTATTTTTAATATTGACTTAGAAACTGAGGTCAATATCTTATAAGTAGCGCACTTTCGTGCGCTTAAAACACGACGCATTATATACTAATTTATACTTTTTTACTTAGTCTACACACAAGTCCAGCTACAATAGCTCCAGCAATAGGCGCCAACCAAAACAACCACAATTGACCAACGTAATCGCCTCCAACAGCAAAAAATACTTGACCCGTAGAGCGGGCTGGATTAACGGAAGTATTTGAGATTGGAATACTTATCAAATGTATCAATGTAAGGGCTAAACCAATAGCGATAGGTGCGAACTTTCTTGTGGCTTTCCGACCTGTACTACCAAGTATAATAATAATAAAAAAAGCAGTCATCACAAATTCAGTTAGAAGTACAGATGTCATTGAATAACCACCTGGTGACAAGGAACCAAAACCATTAGCGGCAAAACTTCCTTGAGACACAAAATCTGATTTCCCAGTAACGATTAAAAATAAGGTGGCTGCAGCTACAATTGCTCCAAAAACTTGAGCTATAATATAGCCTAATATATCTTTATAATCAAAACGTCCTCCAGCCCATAAACCGAACGTCACTGCTGGGTTGAAGTGTGCACCAGAAATAGCGCCAACAGCGAAAGCCATGGTCATAACAGTTAAACCGAACGCCAATGCAACTCCGGTAAACCCAATACCTAGTTCTGGGTATTCTGCTGCAAAAATTGCACTACCGCAACCGCCAAAAACTAGCCAAAAAGTGCCAAAAAATTCTGCAAATAATTTTTTCATAATAGTTAAGTTATTAGATTTTTAGATATGACACAGCAATTAAAAAAAAGTCACATGAGAGATATAAATTATTGAAAAGTGTATATTTGTAAAAAAAAATAACATGGCTCTATTTTTAATTACATTAGCACTTTTGGCAATTGCTGTTGCAGGAATTTCAATAAAAATATGGGCTAAAAAAGATGGTGAGTTCGCTGGCACTTGCGCTAGTCAAAACCCTATGCTCAACACAGAAGGTGAAGCCTGTGGGTTTTGTGGCAAGACTCCCGATGAATATGAAGATTGCGCTGAACCTCAACACGCTTAAATCTTTTTTGTAAAGAAAAAGTCACTACTATTTATAAATCAGTATATTTATCTTCGCTGATAAATCAATACCAATAAATTGGAAGTAAACGAAGCCATTCAAAAAGCAAAAGAAAACGATCAAATTGCATTCAATTTATTGTTACACACCTTTTGGAATGACGTTTATGGATTTTTGATTAAACGAACACACAATGAAAATGATGCGGAGGACATTTCCATTGAAACGTTTTCGAAAGCTTTTGAGAAAATAAAAACTTTTGACGAGAATTTCAAATTCAAAACATGGCTGATTACCATTGCGAAAAACACCCATTCGGATAGTTTAAGAAAACAAAAAATATCACTCAGTAATCAAACTTCTGAAGAAGATGAAAAACGTGTGTATCGAATTCAGGACGAAGCACCTTCTCCAGAAGACATACTTATCACAGAACAAAATCTTGCGGAATTATTAAAAGACATCAAAAAATTAAAACCGCACTATCAACAGGTGATAAATTTGCGCTATTTTCTGGAGTTATCTTATCTCGAAATTTCTAGAGAAATTAACATCCCTGTCAATAATGTAAAGATCCAACTATTGAGAGCAAAAAAACTATTGGCTGAAATTATTTTGACAAAAAAATGAGAGGTTTTATACAAAAACTAGGCCCAGGCCTTCTTTTTGCAGGTGCAGCCATTGGCGTGTCTCACTTGGTACAATCGACCCGTGCAGGCGCCGATTTTGGCTTTGGGCTTATTTGGGCGTTACTACTGATTCACTTGGTTAAATATCCGTTTTTTCAATACGGCCCTCGCTATGCTAGTGCCACAGGAGAAAGCTTATTAGAAGGCTATCGAAAGTTAGGAAAAGGTGTTTTGATACTTTACGGCCTGTTGACCTTCTTAACCATGTTCACTATTCAAGCGGCCGTAACCATTGTAACGGCGGGTATTGCGACCTCTTTATTTGGTGATTTCATCAGTGTTAAAATTTGGACTATCATAATTTTAAGTGTGTGTTTTATCATTCTAAATATTGGAAAATATCAATTTTTAGATGTGATGATGAAAGTTATTATTATCACCTTAACCCTAACAACTTTGATCGCCACTGCAGTAGCCGTTTATAATTCGAGTGATGCTGTTTCGTTTACACAACTACTACCAAAAGGCAGTATAGAAATTACGTTTTTAATTGCCTTTATGGGATGGATGCCCGCGCCTTTAGACGTCTCGGTATGGCACTCATTATGGACCATAGAAAAGCAAAATTCAAGCACCGAAAAACGCAGTCCAAAAACAGCAGTAGTAGATTTTAATATTGGGTATTTAGGAACGATTTTACTTGGGGTTAGTTTTGTAGCGCTTGGCGCCCTTATTATGCATCCTAGCGGAAATAGTTTTAGTGAGAGCGCTGGCAGATTCTCTATTCAACTGATTGAAATGTATACCCATAGTCTCGGCAATTGGTCCTATATCATCATTGGTATTGCTGCATTTACGACCATGTTTAGCACGACTTTGACGACTCTTGATGCTTCTCCTCGCTCCATGCATAAAGCCACTGAACTGTTGTTTAAAAGATCATTTTCGAGAGGCTATTTAATTTGGAGTTTAATCTTGATTCTAGGAACCCTAAGTATTTATTTTTTCTTTTTGTCAGAAATGGGCAGTCTCATAAAATTAGCAACGATAGTATCATTCCTAACGGCTCCATTTTATGCACTCACCAACTATATTTTAATTTCAAGCAAGCACACCCCTAAAACATGGCGCCCCTCCAAAACGCTGCATATTATAAGCTGTTTTGGGATTCTTTTTTTAATAAGTTTTAGCATTTGGTATCTCACAATTTTATGATTAATTTATAAGAATACTTTGTATCTTTGTGGCTCAAATTGAACGCATGGCTGTAGAAACACTTTCAGACCCAAATATAAGACAACCCAAACCTAAGTGGCTTCGTGTCAAACTGCCAACGGGCAAAAAATACACAGAACTTAGAGGGCTTGTCGATAAATATAACCTCAACACCATATGTGCTTCTGGTAGTTGCCCAAACATGGGCGAATGTTGGGGCGAAGGTACTGCTACATTTATGATCTTAGGAAATATTTGTACGCGTTCTTGTGGGTTTTGTGGCGTCAAAACGGGGCGTCCAGAAACGGTGGATTGGGATGAACCTGAAAAAGTTGCGCGTTCTATCAAAATTATGGACATCAAACACGCTGTACTAACTAGTGTGGATAGAGACGATTTAAAAGACATGGGAAGTATCATGTGGGCTGAAACAGTGAAAGCCGTGAGACGCATGAACCCAAACACGACTATGGAAACGCTGATCCCCGATTTTCAGGGTATCGAAAAACATATCGATCGCATTATAGAAGTCGCTCCAGAGGTCGTATCACACAACATGGAAACGGTAAGACGTCTCACACGTGAAGTGCGAATACAAGCAAAATATGACAAAAGTTTAGGTGTTTTAAAATACCTAAAAGATCAAGGGCAGCGCCGCACCAAAACAGGCTTGATGCTTGGCCTTGGAGAAACCCGCGATGAAGTCATTGAAACACTTCATGATATAAGAAATGCGGATGTTGATGTGGTTACTATTGGTCAATACCTCCAACCAAGTAAAAAACATTTACCTGTAAAACAATTCATCACTCCAGATCAATTCAATGAATATGAAGCCATTGGTTTGGATTTAGGGTTTCGTCATGTAGAAAGTAGTGCCTTGGTAAGATCTTCTTATAAAGCTCAAAAACACATCAACTAACGATGATTAGGGTCGCCATCAATGGTTTTGGTCGTATTGGACGACGCGTGTTTAGACTCCTGCAGTCTCATCCAACGATAGAAGTTGTTGCCATAAACGATCTTGCTGACCCCAAAACCTTGTCGCATTTGCTTAAATATGATAGTATTCACGGAACTTTAAAAAGAACCATTTCTAGCGACGAGGCACATATTATTCTTGATGGAAAAATAATTCCTGTCTTAAATAAAACTCACCCAAAAGACCTCAACTGGGCTCCGTATGATGTGGATATCATCATTGAAGCCACTGGGAAATTTAAATCTAAAAGCGATTTAATTCATCATATAAACAATGGCGCTTCTAAAGTTATTTTGAGTGTCCCTCCTTCAGATGAAGATCTAAAAACTGTCGTTTTAGGAGTTAATGATGAGTTGTTACATAAGGACGACTTAATCATTTCAAACGCTTCTTGTACTACCAATAATGCGGCGCCAATGCTCTCTATTATCAATACACTTTGCGGGATTAACCAGGCTTATATTACGACTGTGCATTCGTATACTACTGATCAAAGCCTTCACGACCAACCGCACAAAGATTTAAGACGAGCTCGAGCTGCTGGACAGTCTATTGTACCCACTACGACAGGAGCGGCGAAAGCATTAACAAAAATTTTTCCAGAACTAGCGGACTGTATTGGAGGCTGCGGAATTCGAGTGCCCGTTATTAATGGGTCGCTTACAGACATAACGTTTAATGTTAAAAAAGAAACCACTGTAGAGTCCATTAACAATGCTTTTAAACAGGCCGCAGAAACATCGTTTAAAGGGGTTTTAGAATATACCGAAGACCCTATTGTATCAATTGATATTGTCGGAAATACACATTCATGTGTTTTTGATGCGCAAATGACCTCAGTTATTGGAAAAATGGTGAAAATCATTGGATGGTACGATAACGAAACAGGGTACTCAAGTCGTATTGTAGATTTGATTTATAGGTTGAAGAGCTAGTGCATTTTTTATAGTTTCTGTTAAACTAAGCTGTGTTATTTAGTGAATCCAATTTCACCAATTTTAAAATCTCCCCCTTTTTGAGGCTCTAGCTGGAGTGTTAGTACTTCTTTTCGTTCCTCGATTGTTCCGAAATTAGTATAAACAATTGCCCGAATGGTGACCTTGTCGAATACAGTTTGTTTACTAGAACCAAAATACTTAACTTCAATTATATATTGCCCGTCTATAGCGTGCTTAAGCCTGAATTCTTCAGGACCATATCCTTGAGTTATATCATTAGATATTCTACCGCCAATTCGTGTGTTTTTGTTACTATAACTACACTTCTCATCATTTGGATCTGTAATCCATAGATCTATATCTGTTTCGTTAGCGTCCCAATCAATAACAACTCTAATATCAACTGGCATATGCTTTAAAAAACAAGAATCTATAAAAGAAGTGTTTATTTTTTTTCTGTTTTGAGAAATAATATTATTAATATCATGAAGGGTAATCAGTTCAATACCACGAAATCGAGATATGATATCAGCATCCCAGTTTTTTTCAATTACAGTGTATAAATTTTCAATAGCTTTTTGATGTTCTCCTAATTCGTTATAAGTTAGACCAAGATCAATATAGGAATGTGGCTCAAATGATCTACTTTCTAGTACTTCTTTAAATACAGCTTCAGCCTCGTTATAAAACTCAAATTCAAACAACTTCCTTCCTAACGTCCTAAGAATTTCAGTGTTTTCTAATTCCAACTCTGCAAGGTTAGAAATAACGCGCAACCCCTCATCTTTAAGTGACTTTTGAAACATATAGGTGGCAACATCAAAATAGAATGACGGGCTGTTTGTATACTTAGACTTTAGCTCCAAATACTTCATGTACACATTCTTTTTGTCAACAGATTTTAAGGAATTAATGTATGAAGCATTACTATCCCACTCTGAAACTTCTAAAGTTGAATTTCTTGTATTTGCCGTTCTTTTCCTCAGCAAACCTGATGGAGAAGAAGCAATATCTGATACTGAGTTATCAGCCTCCATCACCATTACAGCTTCTTCTAATTCCCCATCATTGCCTACTGTATCTACCAATGAAAGGTTAGAAGCTTGACGATTGTTATTATCATCTTTAATTGGTGATTCTTTAGAGTGAACAACTGTTTTCCACCAGTTATAGTCGGTACTAGACTCATTACACAAATTTGAAATTCTGTTATGTTTTTCCTCTCTATTTTTTTGACTCCGACTGGCAATCCGTTCAAAATATTCAGACTGTAACGAAGCAGGGGGTACAATTTCATATTGAATATAGTCCTCTATTTCGTCTAAAACAACAAGCGATGTTTTTGAAGTTACAAGATTGAATTTTTTACCATGCGCCTTAATTTTATTAGCTTCATTTTCTACTAAAAGAGTTTTTAGTTTTTTTTGAGCCCAAATTCGTTCTCCTAAATCATTTTTAATTCCATGCGTATTATCAATTGTAATTGTTTTTGACTCCGTAACTTCATTACCAAAACCGAAATGCAACGTTACTGTCGACTCCCTTCCTTCAATTATTCCTGATACACTAAAGTGATCTGATATTTTAATTCCATTTTTAGGAAATATATTTTTAATTTTATTTGTATCAAAATCAGCATTAATAAACTGTTTTTGTTCATGCGTAGCAATATCAATCGCTTGACCTACCGGTGTTTCGAAAATATTAATATAAGTTCCATTTGAAGCTGTGGAAAAAAATTCTAATAGATTATGGTCTGCAATATTTGAACTATTAACAGCAAGAATAGGTGATTTAAAATGAGGTCGTTTGTTCTCTCCAAAATTTGAAATTCCATCCGAAAAAATCAATATTTCGTCTGTTTTAAAAATTGAAAAATCAATGGAACGAATGTTGCTCCCACCATCATATTTTTCTGATTTTATCTCTCGAAAAAGCTGTTCATTTAGTCCCTCAGAGATGTGATAATTTTTGTTTTTATGTGTCGTGTTTGAGAAAGTAATTAAATTAACCTGTCCTTTATCCATCCATTTCAGATATCCTTCAAGAACTTTTAATTCATTATTCAAATCTCGATTTTTTGCCGATGAGGATACGTCCCAAAGCAGTGTTATGGTTTGTGGTTTTATCTTTCTTCGTTGTTCTGGCTTAATATTTAGATTTGCATAAAAATAATTATCAGAACTCACAGTTCCTTTGTACGTATACACTTTATTAAGTTGTTGATACTTGGGAATCGCAAAAGTCAAATGACTTTCTAATGACTTATTTAATTCTTGATATTCACTAATGTATGCATTTCTCGCTTCAGTAAATTCTAAATTAATAGTCTGATTTTTACTACTTAAAACTTTAGGTTTATTCTTTACGACTTCAACCCTTACAGAAAATTTATTTAGTGTATTTTCAATACTCAGCGGTAATTGATAAATGTAGTTTTTAGCATCCCCATTAATTTCTTGTTCAAATGCTATAATTGCTTTTTTATGACCTTTGGCAGGGATTGGGTAAACTCTTGCCTTAAAATTATTGCCTTTGGTAACTTCCACTAAACCAGGATCAACGTTTCTACGCGTGACTGCTTCAAATGCTTGTGTCGCTATTTCTTTCTCAACGACGACACCTTCTCTCATTTCTCCATTAACATCTAACGCAAACCGAGAAATTGTAACTCCATTTGATAATGGGAAATTGAGTTCTCCTTGCATGACACGATTATTGTCATTATAAAAATTCATTTCCATTGTTGTCGTTGCAATATTTTCTATCACAAATACAGAGATATGAAGATCTTTTAAAACAATGGGACTAGCCTCGTTATCTAAATTATTTATGGAGGGTAATCCTTGAGACAAAACAAGTTGAGTAACTAAAAAAAAGGCTGTTGAAAATAAATATTTTCTCATGATCATAGGGGTTTTAAACATTGAGAAAACAAATTCCGTGCCAGTGTTTATCAATTATAATTTAACCAAATTTATGTCTAGTTTTAATTCCATTAAATAAAGATCAAAGTTTTGTGCCCAATAATCATTTTTAATTTTTACTAACTCAAAGCCCATTTTTTCATAGAACTTGTAGGCATGTTGACTCGTCCTGACACTTATCATTTCAATCTTTGGATTTCGCTTCAAATGATTAATTCTATATTGCGTTAATTTTTTTCCGATGCCTCTTCCTTGTGATTCTATATTAACTATATCCCAAGAAATTCGTGCCGTTTTATCCTCCAAAAAATAGTTGATACCTCCTGCTCCGATAATTTTAGAGTGCTCTTCATAAACAAAATAATCTTCTACCTCATGGTCCAAATATTTAATAAAATCGCGTTCTTCAGAAGGATCAAAATAGTCAGGTGTATTCTGTCGTAATAATTCGATGAGGGTTGATTTGTCTTTTTTGCAGTAGCTTCTGATCACAATAAAAATTTTATAAAGTTTCTAAAACTCCTCTATAAACGTTTCTACCAAATACTCAAATTCCGAAGCGTTATCAATTTTTAATTGAATTGGTAAATAAAATATTTGCTTATTTGTATCGGTATTCAATCTAGAAAAATCTTTTTCAGTAGTGATTACTAAAGGTTTTGAGTGAATAAGTTCCAATTCGGATTCAGAAAAATCATGATGGTCTTTATAGTTTAGATGCTCAAAATCAAGTCCCATTTCTGTAAAGTATGTTACTAAAGGAGTTGGGTTTGCAATGCCTGTTACTAATGTAAAATGCGTCTCTTTCAAATCCTTCAAAGCACGACTAGAAGTCGATGATCTTAGCGTTTCACTATACTGAATACTGCTGAAAAACACTGCTTGATTGGATTTTGCATTCAAACGTTTTGTAATAGCTGTTTTCTCTAGACCACTCATGTTTTTTGGGCACTTCGTTACTACAATCACCTGAGCGCGTTTGGCACCCGATTTAGGTTCTCTCAGATTTCCTGTAGGCAAAACGATGTCATCGCAATACAGTTGGTCGTAGGCGGTCAATAAAATACTAAAACCAGCTGTGACTTTTCGATGCTGAAACGCATCATCTAACAAAACAACTTGTAAAAAAGGGTGTTTCTCTTTCAATTGTTTTAGTCCATTTTGACGGTCCGCGTCCACGGCAACTGTTATGTTTGTAAATTTATTAAACAACTGCAAAGGCTCGTCTCCAATATCTTGAGACGATACATCTTGCCCAGCAATAATAAATCCTTTGGACTTTCGGCCATAACCACGGCTTAGGGTTGCTACCCTATATTTTGATGCTAAAAGCGTAACTAGGTATTCAATCATGGGCGTTTTTCCAGTACCACCTACCGATAAATTCCCGACACAAAAAAGTGGGAACTCGTATGCCTTAGACGTATAGACAGACCAATCATAGAATTTATTTCTAACAAATACCGCTGCATAATAGAGCGGTACAAAGGGGAATAATATTTTTCTAAAAAGCTTCATCACAACGAAAGTAATTATTTTATCTTTGAAGTTAAACAAAAACTTATGATAGTTCAGGACGTGATCATGCATTTAGAAGGCTTAGCCCCGCTTGCCTATGCTGAAGAATTTGATAATGTAGGTCTTTTAGTAGGAGATAAAACCACAGAAGTAACAGGGGTTTTAGTGAGCTTGGACACGCTCGAAGCGGTCGTGGACGAAGCTATTGAAACCAACTGTAATTTGATTGTAAGCTTTCATCCGATTATTTTTAAGGGTCTCAAAAAAATTACTGGAAACTCATATGTAGAACGTGTTTTGATAAAAGCAATTGAACATAAAATCGCCATTTTTGCTATCCACACAGCGCTTGATAACGCCTTTGAAGGTTCGAATGCTGGGCTTTGTGAAATTATAGGACTGGAAAATAAAGCGATTTTAATTCCACAAGCTGGCACCATAAAACAATTAACCACTTATGTTCCTGTAGCCAATGTTGATGCGGTCCGAACGGCCTTATTTGCTAGCGGCGCTGGAAGCCTTGGAAATTATACCGAGTGTAGTTTTAGTTCTACTGGTACTGGCACGTATAAAGGAAATGAACAGTCTAATCCCGTGATTGGTAAAAAACACGATTTACAAGAAGTCTCCGAAATAAAAGTCACAGTACGTTTTGCAAAACATCTAGAAAAACATATTTTAAAAACACTTTTTACAAGTCACCCATATGAAGAAGTTTCATATGAAATGATTACTTTAGAAAATAAAAACCAACACATTGGTATGGGAATGATAGGCCAACTACCACAGCCTATGGATGAATCAACATTTTTAAATCATATAAAAACACGTCTGAATTGCCCTCTAATACGACATTCAAAATTAGGAGGGTCTCTGATTCAAAAAGTAGCTGTTTTAGGTGGGTCTGGAAGTTTTGCCATTGACGCCGCTAAATCCGCTGGTGCAGATGCTTTTATCACTTCAGATTTAAAATATCATGATTTTTTTAGTGCTGAAAACAAGGTGTTATTAGCAGACATTGGGCACTATGAAAGTGAAGCTCATATAAAAAATATTTTAGTTGCCCATCTTAAGAAAAAAATTACTAGTTTTGCAGTCCTTTTATCAAAGACAAACACAAATCCCGTAAAGTATATATAAGCATGGCTAAAAAGAAAGAATTAACTGTAGAAGAACGCTTAAGAGCTCTTTATGATTTACAATTGATAGACTCTAGAGTTGACGAAATTAGAAATGTACGAGGAGAGCTTCCTTTAGAAGTTAGAGATCTTGAAGATGACGTTGAAGGCTTCAAAAATAGAGTTCAAAAACTTGAAGACAACCTTGCTGATATTGAAGATCAAATAAAATCGAAAAAGATTCATATTGATGAAGCAACAGGTTTAATTAAGAAATATACCGAACAACAGAAAAACGTTCGTAATAATCGTGAATTTAACTCTTTAACCAAAGAAGTTGAATTTCAAGAACTCGAAATCCAATTAGCCGAAAAACACATCAAAGAGTTTAGCGCTCAATTGGAACAGAAAAATACAGTAATTACGACTACTAAAGAACGCTTGGAAGAACGTGAAACACATTTAAAACACAAAAAAGCAGATTTGGATGCTATTCTTGCTGAAACTGAAAAAGAAGAAAAGCTTTTACTTGGTAAATCAGAAGAATACAAAAAAAATATTGAGGAACGTCTTGTAAAGGCTTACACAAAAATACGAACAAATGTCAAAAATGGATTGGCCATTGTTCCTATCGAAAGAGGCGCTTCTGGAGGGTCCTATTTTACAATTCCACCGCAAGTACAAATGGAAATTGCTTCTCGGAAAAAAATAATTACTGATGAACACAGTGGTCGAATTTTAGTCGACGCAGCTTTAGCAGAAGAACAAAAAGTAATCATGGAAAAATTGTTTACTAAACTGTAACTTTTCCCTTTAATAAATTCAAAGCCTTCATTTTTAAATGAAGGCTTTTTTATTTAATATAACTTTCACACTATTATAAACTCAGCGTTGTATTTTTATCAAGTAAAAAAAAATATGCCCATGAAAAATCTTGCCACACTTTTGATTTGCTTGACCCTAAGCATTGTTAGTTGTCAATCAAAAAAAAACAGAACGAATAAGCTACAAGAAGTTATAAACGCTTCTCCTATTGAAGTCCCATTAAAAGACGGCATGGCTCGCGCCTATTTTGCTAGTGGTTGTTTTTGGTGTGTCGAAGCCGTTTACGAAAGCGTGACTGGTGTTTCTGAAGTTATTAACGGCTACTCAGGTGGTTACACAAAAAACCCAACTTACCCTGCAAGTAATACAGGAAGAACTGGACATGCAGAGGCTGTTGAAGTCATTTACGACCCATCTACGGTAAACTTTTCGACCTTAGTAGATGTGTATTTTGGTTCTCAAAACATCACACAAGTCAATGGTCAAGGTCCAGACAGAGGTTCGCAATACCGTTCCATTATCTTCTATCAAAATGAGACACAAAAGGCTATTATTACTCAAAAAATAAAAACAATTTCTGAGCAACAAAATATTAATGTTGCAGCCGAAGTTTATCCATTTCAAAAATTTTGGATTGGCGAAGACTACCACCAAAATTATGAACGCCTTCACCCAAATAACTCTTACATCCGAAACGTATCAATACCTCGTTTGCGAAATTTTCAACAAAAATTTCCACACTTACTTAAATCGACACATTAATTTTAAAGCATTAATTCCAATTAATTTTCAGTCAAAATTGCTTATTTTTGAGAAAATTAAAACGAACATCTGTTGATACATTATAAGTCCGGAATCAATTTCGCGAAAGAACAAGATCAGAAAGATCCTTTAGCTCATTATCGTGACAAGTTTCACATTCCTAAAACCGAAAAAGGAGAGAACTGGTTGTATTTTACAGGAAACTCTCTTGGACTTCAACCAAAACAAACTAAATATCATATCCAACAGGAATTAGATGACTGGGCTAACCTGGGCGTAGAAGGCCATTTTGAAGCCAAAAACCCTTGGATGCCTTATCATGAATTTCTTACTGAAAGTATGGCACAAATTGTAGGCGCAAAACCCATTGAAGTGGTCATCATGAATACGTTAACTACAAACCTTCATTTGTTGATGGTGTCGTTTTATAATCCTTCCAAAACAAGATTTAAAATTGTAATCGAAAGTGATGCGTTTCCGTCTGATAGATATGCCGTAGAAACACAACTACGATTCCATGGGCATGACCCGTCGGAATCGCTTATAGAATGGTCGCCAAGAAAGGGAGAAAGTCTTTTAAATATTGAAGATTTAGCCTCTATATTAGAAACTCAAGGCGATGAAATCGCTTTACTTCTAATTGGCGGTGTCAATTATTATACGGGTCAATATTTAGATTTAAAAAAAATTGCTGAGCTTGGTCACCAACACGGATGTAAAGTAGGTATTGATTTAGCACATGGTGTTGGAAACATTCAACCAAACCTTCATGAATCAGGAGTTGACTTCGCCGCTTGGTGCACTTATAAATACATGAATTCTGGACCGGGAAGTCTTGGTGGGGTTTTTGTTCATGAGCGCCATGCGCATGACCATTCTTTAAAACGATTTGCTGGATGGTGGAGTCAAAACAAAGAAACGCGTTTTGATATGCGACAACCTTTGGACATTATTCCAGGAGCTGAAGGTTGGCAATTAAGCAACCCTCCAATTTTGTCCATGGCGGCTATCAAAGCGTCTTTAGAATTATTTTCGGAAGTTGGAATGGCTGCTTTAAGAAAAAAATCAATCCAACTTACTGGGTATTTGGAGTATCTGATTTTGGAATTACAGAACGAGCATATTTCTATTATCACTCCAAAAGATCCTAAACAACGCGGCTGCCAATTGTCTATACAAGTTAGAAATGCCGACAAATCTTTACATACAAAACTAAGCGAAGCGCATGTTATAACTGACTGGAGAACTCCTGATGTAATCCGTTGCGCACCCGTTCCTTTTTATAACTCATTTGAAGAGGTCTTTAAAATGGTAGAAACTTTAAAAATTGTGTTAGATGCCTAAACAAGAAAGTGTATTAATTATTGGAGCAGGACTTTGTGGATCGCTGCTAGCCTTGAGGCTAGGTCAGCGTGGTTTTAATGTACGTGTCGTTGAAATGAGGCCCGATTTACGAACCGTTGATATAAGTGCAGGACGGTCTATAAATTTAGCGTTTTCTAATCGCGGGCTTAAAGCAATTAAACTTGTAGGCTTAGAATCAGAAGTAGCGTCCTTGTGTATTCCAATGCAAGGCAGGATGATACATGACAAAGAAGGAAACACCTTTCTCTCCACCTATAGTGGTCGGGAAAATGAATCTATAAATTCTATATCAAGAGAGTTGCTTACTGCACTATTATTAGACGAAGCAGAAGCTCTAGACAATGTGACTATTAGCTTTGAAAAACGGTGTACAAAAGTAGATTTCGAAAACAAAAAAGGATATTTTGAAGACCGTATCTCTGGAGACACTTTTGAGGAAACAGCTGACCTCATCTTTGGAACCGATGGCGCAGGGTCTTCCTTAAGGAAAAGTTATTTTCAAGAACGAAAGTTTTTATTTAGTTTCTCTCAAAACTATCTCACCCATGGCTACAAAGAATTAACCATTCAACCTGAAACGAACGGTGATTTTAAAGCATTTAAAAATGCGCTTCACATTTGGCCGCGAGGCGATTTTATGATTATTGCATTACCTAATTTGAACGGAAGTTTCACAGTGACCTTGTTTTTAAGTTATGAAACTGGCAAATACAATTTTAATAACTTAACAACTCCTGAAATTGTAATTGAATTTTTTCAGAATGAATTTCCTGACGCCCTCGAGTTAATGCCCGACTTAGTAGATGAGTTTTTTAAAAACCCAACAGCTCCCTTAGGGACTGTAAAATGTTTTCCGTGGCACTATAAAGGAAATAGCCTTTTACTAGGCGATTCCGCGCATGCTATTGTGCCATTTTACGGCCAAGGAATGAATGCTTCTTTCGAGGATGTTGTAGAGTTTGATCACTTTTTAGATCTTCATGACGGCAATTGGGAAACAACGCTAAAGGCCTTTGAAATGCACAGGAAAATAGATACTGATGCAATAGCAGATTTGGCAATAGACAATTTCCATGAAATGAAAAATCATGTTGCGAATCCAATATTTCAAGAAAAACGAAAAATTGAAATGGCTTTAGAGGCACAATTTCCAGAAACATATTATTCAAAATACTCTTTAGTAACATTCAAAGAAACCATTGGATATAATGAAGCCATGACTATTGGACGTGCACAAGACACCGCGATTTTAAATATGTTATCTTCACATCAAATAAGCCTCGATGAAGATTTGAATGATGTACTTAAAAAAGTACAAGAAGAGACTAGTAACATCCTTATGGAGGATCGTATTTCAAAAACATTTTAGCATTAATTTAAAATCAGAACTATGAGCAAAGTAACACCAAGAGGCGCCTATCCACACAGCAAACGTGTTGGAGATTTTATCTTTGTATCTGGAACAAGCTCAAGACGCGCAGACAATAGCATTGCTGGAGTGGATATTATTGACGAAATGGGCACTAAGTACTTAAACATAGAAACTCAAACACGTGAGGTCCTTCAAAACATAAACACGACTCTAGCTTCTGAAGGCGCGAGCTTAGAAGATGTGGTCGATGTCACTTCCTTTTTGGTGAATATGAATGATTTCGCGGGCTATAATACAGTTTATGCTGAATTTTTTAATTCAGAAAATGGTCCTGCAAGAACCACGGTGGCTGTCCATCAACTTCCACACCCAGATTTGGTTGTGGAGATCAAAGTAATGGCCTATAAAAAAATAGTATGATTNACATCCAGAACTATATCAATGGAGCGTTTTCNGACCCCATTAAAAATGAATGGTTAGACACATCGTGTCCAGCTAACGGTATCGTTTATGGCAAACTTCCTAATTCGAGTTCTAACGATATACAGAACGCATACGACGCTGCGGAAAAAGCATTCATTCCTTGGTCTGAAACGTCCTTAGAAAAAAGAAGTGCTATTTTACTTAAAATAGCCAGTTTGATAGATGTTAACCTAGAGCGCTTTGCAGCAGCTGAAAGCAAAGACAATGGCAAGCCAATTTCTGTGGCGAGGACCATCGACATCCCTAGAGCGGCCAATAACTTTCGATTTTTTGGGCATGCAATTACTCAGTTTTATAGCGAAAGTCACGAAGTTCGGAGTGAAAAAACAATCAACTATACATTGCGACACCCCATAGGAGTTGTGGGCTGTATATCCCCTTGGAATTTACCGTTATATCTGTTAACGTGGAAAATAGCACCTGCACTAGCCGCTGGAAATTGTATCGTCGCAAAACCGAGCGAGATAACACCATACACCGCTTTTCTATTGGGTGAAATTTGCAATGAAGCAGGGCTTCCTAAAGGGGTGTTAAATATTATTCATGGGTTAGGGGCAACCACAGGACAAGCCATTGTTGAACATCCACAGATCAAAGCAATCTCGTTTACAGGTGGCACAAAAACGGGTCAATTTATTGCCAAAACTGCAGCGCCGCTATTTAAAAAATTATCACTTGAATTGGGTGGGAAAAATCCGAATATCATTTTTGCTGATTGTGATTACGAAAAAATGCTCACAACTACTATTAGATCGTCATTTTCTAATCAGGGTCAAATTTGTTTATGTGGAAGTCGAGTTTTTGTAGAAGCATCCATCTACGAAAAATTTAAGATTGATTTTATTAAACGTACTAGTCAACTCATTGTGGGTCCACCATCTGAAGAATCAACACAGGTGGGAGCTTTGGTTTCTAAAACTCATTTTGAAAAAGTAATGTCTTATATCGATAGTGTAGATAATCTACATAGCAGAGTATTATTTGGAGGAAAAAGAATCTCTATTGAAGGTTATGAAAATGGATACTACCTATCCCCTACCATCATTGAAGTAGATTCTAATCAATGTAACTTAAATCAAGAAGAAGTTTTTGGACCAGTCGTCACACTAATGCCTTTTGACTCAGACGCCGAAGTACTCGCGATGGCTAATGATGTGAACTATGGATTATCTGCTTCAGTATGGACCAACAACTTAAAACGAAGCCTGTTGTTTTCAGAACAATTAGAGGTAGGAATTGTATGGATAAATACGTGGATGCAACGCGATTTGCGAACAGCATTTGGAGGAATCAAATCTTCTGGAATTGGCCGTGAAGGTGGTTTTGAAGTCCTTCGTTTTTTTACGGAAACAAAAAATATATGTATTAATTACGAATAACAAACACATGAACTTAAATTTAGAACATAAAAATGCGCTTGTTTGCGGAAGCACACAAGGCATCGGAAAAGCCGCCGCTATCGGTTTAGCATCTGAAGGCGTAAAAGTGACCTTAGTCGCTCGAGATGAGGTCAAACTAAAATCTGTTATTGCTGGACTGCCAACGACACAGCAACATGACTATATCATAGCTGATTTTATGAATCCATTAGATTTAAAATCCAAAGTGGAAACTTATATTAACACTAATCACGGCTTCCACATTCTTGTTAATAACACAGGTGGCCCACGGAGTGGTGCAATTATTGATGCGAGTTTAGAAGACTTTGAAAATGCTTTCACTCAACATTTAAAATGCAACCACGTCCTAGCACAATTGACGGTGCCTTTCATGAAAGAAGCATCTTATGGACGCATCATTAATGTGATTTCTACATCTGTAAAAGAACCTATTGAGGGATTGGGCGTGAGTAATACCATAAGAAATGCTGTTGGCAACTGGAGTAAAACACTCTCTTTTGAATTGGGGCGTTTTGGGATTACAGTAAATAATGTATTACCTGGATTTACAGAGACTGAACGTTTGAATGAAATTATTAAAATTAAAGCCAATCTAGCCCAAACGAATATCGAGCAGATGACCGCAATCATGAAAAATTATACACCTGCAAAACGTTTTGCAAAACCAGAAGAAACGGCCAACGCAATCGTGTTTCTAGCGAGTACTGCAGCGAGCTATATAAACGGTGTAAACATTCCAGTGGATGGTGGTCGTACAAAATCTTTGTAACTTTATAAAAATATAACGCTAACACAATTCCGATGAGTAACTTAGTATCTCCTTTAAACATCAAAGCCTGGATCGAAGAAAACAGGGCTTTATTAAAACCTCCAATTGGGAACAAATGTGTATGGAATGATGGAGAGTTTATTGTAATGGTTGTTGGCGGCCCCAATAACAGAAAAGATTATCACTATAATGAAACTCCAGAGTTTTTCTATCAGCTAGAAGGAGATATTGTTTTAAAAATAATTGATAATGGCATTGCTAAAGATGTGCATATTAGAGAAGGTGACATCTATTTATTACCCTCCAAAGTACCACATTCTCCACAGCGTGGAGCCAACACAGTAGGAATCGTTATTGAGTACAAACGACCAAAAGACATACAAGATGCTTTGGAATGGTATTGTGAAAATTGTAATCATCAATTATTTAGAGCACCCTTTACGCTGAACAACATTGAAACCGATATGCCAATTATATTTGACCAGTATTACTCGAGCAAAGAGAAATGTACATGCTCAAAATGTGGAAGCATAATGGAAGTACCAAACAAGGTTCAATGAAGTTTTATAAAACGAGTATGCTACGAGTATGACCTCTCAAATAGATGTAACATGCTCGCACTGCGCCTGCCTGTCGGAAGACAGGCAGCGTTGAGATGTGACCATAAAAAAATAAATATTATAAACTAATGAAACGTAAACTTCGCATCAACGGACATTCCCATCTCCTGCCATATCCGGAAGAAATTCCTCAATTCATGAAAGAAAAGGAAATTTTCTGGGTGGACGATGAGCGTAAGCATATGCTTCAAAAAGGATGGAGTCGTCCAGTGACACACTCTAGTTTTTTCTTAGATGAAAAACTGGAATGGATGGATTATAATAAAATTGATCATGCGGTTGTTTTAAATTTATCTCAACTTTATGGAAATGGCTTACGTTTGGAAGAAATGAAAAAAGCATTGCGTTTTCAAAATGATTATAATGCCAAAATACAGCTAGATAATGCTTCGAAATTCACTTGTGGATTTGTGGTACATCCCGGATTTATTCAAGGTGCCTTATGGGAAATTGAACGCTGCGTGAAAGAATTAGGTTTAAAAGTGTTGTGTTTACCAACACATTTTATGGATAGCATTGGTCAATGGAGAAGTGTGTTTGACAAAGAAAATGATCCAATTTTTGAATTGGCAAATGACTATAATTTAGCGATTGAAGTCCACCCGTATGACGGAGAAAAAATGATCAAGCTCGAAAACACCTCTTGGCGTTTTCATCTAATCTGGATGTTGGCTCAATGTGGCGATGCCTATCATTTTTATACGTTGAATGGGATGCAAGAACGCTATCCAAATATCCGAACTTGCTTTGCACATGGCGGGCAAATGGCGCAAATGAACCTAGGTCGACGGATACAAGGATTTGACGGCCGACCAGATTTATTTGAAGGAAAAACACATCCTCGTAAGGCCGTTGGTCATCCGAATATTTATTTTGACACACTGGTTCACGATACAGATTCCTTAAACCTAATGTTGAAACGTCAAGGCAGTAATCAAATTATTATGGGCTTAGATGATCCGTATCCTTTAGGAGAAATGGAAAGTGAAGCGCAATCCTCTTATCCTGGAAAGTTATTAGACCTTGCTATTGAACGAAAGCTCATTTCTGAAGTCCAATATGATGACATTTGGGAAGACAATGTTTTACGATGGTTATTTGGAGACGACACAGCATTAAAAGAAAAATTGATTCAAAAAATAGTATCCTAAATGCATTTTATTTCAGAAAAATTAGATGCGTATGTCGTAAAGCATTCCGAAGATGAACCTCCTCTTTTAAAAGCCCTTACAAGGGAAACCTATCAGAAAGTTTTGCAGCCTAGAATGCTTAGTGGGCATTATCAAGGTCGGGTTTTGAGTGTGTTGTCCAAACTTATCCGCCCCAAAGTGATTTTAGAATTAGGGACATTCACAGGCTATTCGGCCTTGTGCTTGGCAGAAGGATTAGACAAAAACGGCGTATTACATACGATTGACATCAACGAAGAGCTGATGGATTTTCAACGTTCTTATTTTGATAAATCTGATTTTGGACCACAAATAATTCAACACTTAGGATCTGCTATAAATATTATTCCAACCCTAGACACCAATTTTGATTTGGTATTTATGGATGCTGATAAACCTAATTACATTAATTATTTTCATCAAATTATTGATAAATTAAACCCTGGTGGTGTGATTCTATCTGACAACGTTTTATGGAGTGGCAAGGTGATTGAAACTCTAGATCCTTCAGATATTTCAACCAAAATCGTTTTAGAATATAATGCGCTATTAAAAGAAGATCCGCGACTAGAAACGGTATTGCTTCCTATAAGAGATGGGCTGACGGTTAGTATAAAAAAATAAACTTATAAATTTCGACGAACAGATCCTGTAAAGTCTTTCAGTTCGTCTTTTACTTTGTTGATTTCTTCGTTGACATCTTTAGAAATGGAGGTGTCAATTCCATTTGTATCAGCACTTTTTTGAATTTCGCCTTTGATATCATTGGTCGCATCTTTTAGTGTGCGCATACCTTTTCCAAGCCCCTTAGCAATCCCCGGAATTTTATCCGCACCGAACACTAGTATCACAATAAATAGGATAAATGTGATTTCTGTGCCACTAATAAATAAAAAACGAGTGTGTATCATACTACAAATATAACAAGTCCTTTTATATTTCTTTTGTATAAAGGATTAATTTTCAGATAAATTGGCAGCCTTAAATTTTTTCAACTTCTCTTCTAAGTATTCTAAAATTTCTACTTCACTACGTCCTAGGCAGCGTTCTTTAAAATCAGGAGCATCAGCACAGAAGTAATAAAACTCAATGCGTCTGCTTTCTACTAACTCGTGAGTCGAAAAAAATAGAGGGCCTACTCTATCTTTTATTAATTGTACGCCTTCTTTGTTTTTATCAAGTTCCACATGCTTTTTTAGCATTTTTGTACGACCAGACATCATATTAAGAAGCTTAGAGAAATTTAATCCTAAGCCAACAATTAGAGGTCCATCATCTGCTTCAAAGAGTCTTCTCTCTGCCAGATTCATTCGTGGGCCTGTGTATCCAGGGATGCCTAAATCATAAAAATCTATCGGACGTTCAGCTTCGGAATTACTAATATCCGAATTCAAATCGCCTGTTAGGACCGTTCCAATCAAAACCTCATCTAGCGCATTAATAGATTCAGAAAGCGTGACCGTAATTGATTTACTGTTAATTTGAGCTGCGCTTACTATTATTGTTTTTGGAATGTATTGAATAGATGAAAAATAGAGTGAATCCGATAATTTTCCTTCAATAATGAACACCCCCTTTTTATCCGTCGTTGTGTATCTATAGGAAGATTTATTTATGACATGAATACCTTCCAATTCGCCATTGGAAATAATCTGCCCTGAAAGTTCCACTTTTTGAGCTTGTGTCGTAAAGATACCAATCCCACTCACCAATATAAGTGTTCGAATGGTTTTCATTAAAAAAAAAGAAGACTTCAAATTGATTAGAAATTATATTATTTGGTAAATTTACAAAAATTAAAAGATGAGACGAGCATACTAAAATTATTATCACCCACGGGAATGACTAATAGTGAACCTGCCTGCTGCAGGCAGGCAGCATGTGACCTTTTAAATAATAAATATTGACACATGAAACAACTCTTAATTGCTAGTACCTCTACGGTTCACGGCAGTGGTTATTTAGACTACTTATTAGACACTCTAAAAAATCATTTTAAAAATGCGGACACCATATTATTTATCCCGTATGCACGCCCTGGAGGCATGTCGCATGATGAGTACACAAAACTTGTTCAGACTGCATTTTCTAAAATTGGGAAAACCGTGAAAGGAATTCATGAATTTGATGAACCAAAAAGTGCAATCAGAAAGGCAGAAGGCATTTTTATTGGTGGTGGAAACACATTTGTCTTGGTCGATCAGCTGTATAAGAATACTTTAATAGGTGAATTGAAAGCTGCTATTGAATCAGGCATTCCCTATCTTGGGACAAGTGCAGGCAGTAATATATGCGGACTTACGATTGGCACTTCAAATGATATGCCAATTGCCTATCCAAAAAGTTTTCAAACTCTAGGAATAGTTTCTTTTAATATCAACCCACACTATTTAGACCCAGATCTGAGCAGCACCCATATGGGTGAAACCCGTGAAACCAGAATTCAAGAATTTCATCACTTTAACTCCCAACCCGTCATTGGACTCAGAGAAGGGAGTTTCTTGGAAGTATTAGGGTCAAAAATCACACTAAAAGGCCCTTTAAACGCTCGTATATTTGAAAAAAATAAGCCCCCTTATGAGATATGTCCAGATGCGGATGTATCGGGTTTGAATTAGACTGTAATGGAATAATAGACTCATTTCTCTTAATTCTCATATCTTAATTCTCTTTCGTCTTGACTCTTGGTTCTTGGTTCTTGGTTCTTGGTTCTTTGGTCTTGGATCTTGGATCTTGGATCTTAGTTCTTAATACTCTTTCGTCTTGACTCATAAAATCAATCTTACCCAATTTTTTTTACAAAATGATAGCCTAACTTTTGAAATCCATCTTTTTCATAAAATTTTTGAGAGGGTTCGTTATCAATATAAGCATTAAGTTCGATGGCTTGATAGCCTTTAGATTTTACATAAGCTTGAATCCAATTGATAAACTGAGTTCCTAGTCCATTATTTCGATACGAATCGTCAATAAACACATGATCAAGTTCTACACTTCGTCCCGAATAATGTCGAGTACAAAACCATAACCCTGAAACACCAATAATCTGGTCGGCATCATAAACGCCTATACACTCATAGTTTTGAGAGACCATTTCCTTAAAACGCTCTAAAAGGAGGTCTTCAGTAATCGAAGGTTTAGACATTTTTTTTACTAATGGAATAACGGTTTCTATGGCGTCTGCCGAGATTATTTTGAATTCAATTTGCATTTAATATGATTTAATACTTCAAAAATACAATTATTTTTTAGCATCTAAATCTAAGATCTAATCTGAATTTTATTTAAATCTTCTTATATTTGACCGCGTTTAAACAACGAGATTATGAACAAGAAAGTAATTTTAATGATTTTAGATGGGTGGGGGAAATCTCCTGACCCTAAAGTATCTGCAATAGATAATGCCAATACACAGTATATTGACTCGTTATACACCAAATATGGGCATGCGAGCTTGCGCACGGATGGGTTACATGTGGGACTTCCAGAGGGTCAAATGGGTAATAGTGAAGTTGGCCATATTAATTTAGGTGCAGGACGGATAGTATATCAGGACCTCGCTAAAATAAACTTAGCTGTTAGCAACAACACTTTAAAAGATGAAACTGTTTTGATAAATGCGTTACAGTATGCAAAGACAAATCAAAAAGCGGTACATCTTCTGGGGTTAGTAAGTGATGGCGGCGTTCATTCGCACTTGAATCATTTGTATGGACTTTTGGATGTAATCGAAGCTCAAGGCGTAGAAAAGTCATTTATTCATGCATTTACAGATGGTAGAGATGTAGACCCAAAATCGGGGTATGGATTTATTTCCGAACTCGAAACACGTTTAGAATCTTCTTCAGCTAAATTGGCAACCATAACAGGTCGCTACTATGCAATGGATCGTGATAATCGTTGGGAACGTGTAAAAATCGCCTATGATGCATTAGTAAAAAGTGAAGGTGTATACTCTAACAATGCTACAGAAACAATTGAAACTAACTATGATGAAGGTTTAACAGATGAATTCTTGAAACCCATTATCATGACGGATACCAATAATGATCCCGTTGCTAAAATAGAAGAAGGCGATGTGGTATTGTTCTTTAATTTCAGAACAGATCGTGGACGAGAATTAACAGAAGTCCTTAGTCAAAGTGACAATCATGAATATAATATGCATAAGCTTGACTTGCATTATGTGACGCTGACCAATTATGATGCTAACTACAAAAATGTACAGGTTATCTTTAATAAAGACAACGTCTCCAATACGCTTGGAGAGGTCCTAGAATCGCATGGAAAAACGCAATTAAGAATTGCCGAAACAGAAAAATATCCGCATGTTACTTTTTTCTTTTCTGGCGGGCGTGAACAACCTTTTGAAGGTGAATCACGTATTCTAAAGAATTCTCCAAAGGTAGCAACCTATGATCTTCAACCCGAAATGAGTGCGTTTGAGCTTAAAGATGCGCTTGTGACGGAACTAGAAAAAGAAACACTTGATTTTGTGTGTTTAAATTTTGCCAATGGCGATATGGTCGGGCATACTGGAGATATGATCGCTGCCATTAAAGCATGTGAAGCAGTAGATACTTGTGTAGAAGCTGTACTCACTACAGCACTAAAACACAACTACACAACCTTATTGATAGCCGATCACGGAAATTGTGAAACGATGATCAATCCCGATGGATCACCCAATACAGCCCATACAACTAATCCAGTTCCAATTATATTAATTGACAAAGATTTAACCACCATAAAAGATGGTGTTCTTGGTGATATCGCTCCTACAATTTTGAAACTTATCGGCGTTGATAAACCCGATGTTATGACCCAAAATAGCCTCATATAAATTAATTTTAATGGACTTAACCAAAACCTTCACCCTTGCTATTGACTTTGATGGCACCATAGTAGACGATGCATACCCAAAAATTGGCAAGCCAAAACTATTTGCGTTTGAAACCTTAAAAAATTTACAACAAGACGGTCATAGATTGATTCTTTGGACCTATCGTTATGGAAAAACGCTGCAAGAAGCAGTGGAATTCTGTAAAGAAAATGGCATTGTATTTTATGCCATTAACAATAGTTTTCCCAACGAAGACTATGACTCAAAAAAGAGTCGAAAAATAAATGCAGACCTTTTTATCGATGATAGAAATGTTGGTGGCTTTTATGGATGGGGTGAAATTTATCAATTACTAACGGACAATGACAACCCTTTATCACTTCCTAAGAAAAAAAGATTTTTCGGGTTATTTAGGTCTTAAAACTTTAAGATAACTCTAACAAAATCAAGGCTGTAAAATCTACTTAAAAATGTTGTAATTAAGTATCTTTGAGCATAATTATTTTACTATGCTCACGCTTAAATCAAAAGAAGAAATAGAACTCATTCGCGAAAGCGCACTCATTGTTTCCAAAACATTAGGGATGCTTNCTGCCGAGGTGA
>JGI20153J14295_10000434_pt1 | contig 35781 bp, 30 predicted proteins | sample COG_03_FD_14295 | JGI IMG/M metagenome (IMG submission 14295) | reverse complement strand
GTATTTGGTATTGAAGCATTCTTACCAGGATCACAAATCGATGTGAAACCAATTAGAGATTACGATCAGTATGTAAACAAAACAATGGAATTCAAAGTGGTGAAAATTAACCACGAATTCAAAAACGTTGTGGTGTCGCATAAAGCGCTTATTGAAGCAGATATCGAAATCCAGAAGAAAGAAATTATCAGTCAACTAGAAAAAGGACAAGTACTCGAAGGTGTTGTTAAAAACATTACTTCTTACGGAGTCTTTATGGATCTTGGTGGCGTTGATGGTTTAGTTCACATTACTGACCTTTCTTGGTCAAGAATCAATCATCCTAGTGAGATTGTAGAACTCGATCAGAAACTAAACGTTGTAATCCTTGACTTTGATGAAAATAAATCAAGAATTCAATTAGGTCTTAAACAATTAAGCAAACACCCATGGGATGCCCTAGGTGAAGACGTTAAAATTGGAGATGAGATTGAAGGTAAAGTTGTAGTCATTGCTGATTATGGCGCATTTATCGAAGTTGTTGAAGGCGTTGAAGGTTTAATTCACGTTTCTGAAATGTCTTGGTCTACACACTTACGATCTGCACAAGATTTCGTCAAAGTAGGCGATAAAATTAAAGCACAGATCTTAACTTTAGATAGAGAAGATCGTAAAATGTCATTAGGTATCAAGCAGCTTTCTGCAGATCCTTGGACAGACATTACTTCTAAATTCCCAGTCGCTTCTAAGCATACTGGAATTGTAAGAAACTTCACGAATTTTGGTGTTTTTGTTGAATTAGAAGAAGGTATTGACGGATTAATTTATATTTCTGATTTATCTTGGACTAAGAAAGTGAAACATCCTAGCGAATTTTGTGCTGTAGGAGATAACTTAGAAGTTGTAGTTCTTGAACTAGACGTAGAAGCTAGAAAATTAAGCTTAGGTCATAAACAAACTACAGATAACCCTTGGGATAAATATCAAACTGAATTTGCATTAAACACGAAGCATTCTTCTTCAATAGAAGAGATTGTTGATAAAGGTGCAACGGTTAAATTTAACGAAGATGTAATTGCTTTTGTTCCTTCACGTCACCTTGAAAAAGAAGATGGAAGTAAGCTTAAAAAAGGAGATGCAGCTGAGTTTGTAATCATTGAATTCAATAAAGAATTCAAACGTGTTGTGGCTTCTCATACTGCTCTATTTAAAGCAGAAGAAGTTAAGCATGTGAAAGCAGCCGTTAAAAAAGCAGCAAGTAGTGCAGCAGAAGCAAAACCTACTTTAGGAGATGCCAATGATGCTTTACAAGCTCTTAAAGACAAGATGGACGGGAAATAATTCTCTCTAAGTTTTATAACTTAAAAGAGCCTTCAAATTTTTGAAGGCTCTTTTTTTATATTTAATTTTCACTGCTTTTTGTGATCGGGTCTGTGTTGCCACATCGAGATATACTGACCAGTTGACATTTTACGCGCCATGTATATTGCTTTTTCTGCATTAGCTCCAACAAACAACGCATTGACAGTTTCAACCCATAACTGTAGCCATTTTCCAAAATGAAGTTGACTAATGGTATGATCTGATTTCTCATCTACTTTGATATGCTTCTTAGTTGGGTTTCCTTTAAACTTTGGCATTCCGAATAAGTTAGTTTCCCAAAAATCAGTCAGTTGATTAATATGTTCTGGCCACATGTCACTTTCTATATGAGCATTAAAAATAGGTCCTAATAAGTCGTCTTTTCTAATTTTAGAATAAAAGGTGCTTACTAATTGGTGAATGTCTTTTCGGGATTTTATTGTATTCATTGCTTAAAGCGTTTTCCCAATTTATTAAATCTATACAAGTATTATTTAAAAATGAGGTGTGTATTATTTATAAAATATAATTTTAACTACACTTGCTCAGAAGAATTTGCGTTGGGGCGTTTTCTAGTTATAAATGTAATAAAAAAAAGCCGCTTCTCAGAAGAAGCGGCTTATACTAATATTGTTTACCAATTTTTAGGAGTCAATAGAACCTAAAACGCGTTTCATAAAACTATTTATTGCTTCTTTTTGAGGTGTACCGTCCTTAATCATTTTGTGTACTTCAAGTGCTCCGTACATATTAGAAATTAATTCTCCGATTACATCCAATTCTTCGTCTTTCAGACTCGGAACTTCGGTAAGAGCTTCTAAAGTTTCGAGGGTCTCAACGATGTAATCTTCGTCGTTAGCCTCAATAAATTGCGTCAAGTGTTTAATTACTGGCAGCTTCATCTACAAGTTCTTTTAGAACGTCAAACTTGTTTGTTTGCGTTTGATTAATAAATTGACCCGATTTAAAAATAGCAAAAGTTGGTAAGTTATCTACAGTTGCGAGTTTTCTGCTTTCAGGATATTTTTCTGCATCCACGATTACAAACGTAGCATCTGGCATTTCAGAAGCTAGTTTTTTAAATTTTGGTTTCATTATTCTACAATTACCACACCAAGTAGCGGAGTATTGAACCACTACAAAAGCAGTGTCAGTAATAATAGATTGCAAATTGTCTTCAGAAAGTTCTTGCATGATAATTAGAGTTTAGTGTGATGCTAAATAGCTAGCAGTTCCTTTGGCATTTGGTTGCATGGCATCTTTACCTTCTTCCCAGTTAGCAGGGCAAACCTCACCTTTTTCTTGTACATGTGTATAGGCGTCTACAAGTCTTAAAAACTCAGCAACATTACGTCCAAGCGGCATGTGGTTAATCCCTTCATGGACAACGGTTCCTTCTTCGTCAATAATATATGTAGCTCTGTACGTGACGTTGTCACCTTCTACAAGTACAACACCTGTTTCTTCATTATATGTTTCATTTGAGATGTCTAAAATACCCAATGTAGATGCTAAATTTCTATTAGAATCTGCTAAAATAGGGTAGGTGACGCCTTCAATTCCACCATTGTCTTTTGCTGTTGATAACCATGCAAAATGAACTTCTGGAGTATCACATGATGCTCCTATTACAATTGTGTTTCTTTTTTCAAATTCAGCTTTCGCTGCTTCAAAAGCATGCAGTTCTGTCGGACATACAAAAGTAAAATCTTTTGGATACCAGAACAAAATTACTTTTTTCTTGTTATTGATTGCCTCTTCAAGAACGTTTACTTTAAAAGTATCGCCCATTTCGTTCATTGCGTCTACGCTTAAATTCGGGAATTTTTTTCCTACAAATGCCATAATATATATTTTAAGATGTGTTAAATTATTTTGTGTAAATATACGCTTTGAAATAACGTTTCAATGCGTTCAAAAATTATAATTTCCTATACTGTTATAAGTATAAATTATATCTTTTATTTAAAAATTAATTTGACTTTTTGAGCTGTTTTATTTTGATAGAAAAAGCAGCAAATAAAAGCGTCATAAAGGGACTAATCCAGTTGAAAAAAGCAAAGACAAAATAATCTGCTACTGAGACCCCTAGCACACCACTTTGATAGGCACCACATGTGTTCCAAGGAACTAACACCGAAGTTACTGTGCCAGAATCTTCAAGCGTTCGGCTTAAGTTTTCAGGAGCAAGTCCTCTATCTTTATATGCTTTTTTAAACATTTTACCAGGTACAACTAATGCTAGATATTGGTCAGAAGCGGTGACATTAAGCGCCAAACAACTGGCAACGGTACTGGCAAATAAGCCAAAGGTTGTAGTCGCTAAACTTAATAAGGCTTTACTAATTCTTGAAAGTGCACCGATGGCATCCATAACTCCTCCGAATATCATTGCACAGATAATTAGCCAAATAGTTTTAAGCATCCCATACATGCCTCCAGCAGTAAATAAATCATTTAACTCGATACTTGACGTTTCAACGGCGGTATCGACAGTGATTGCTTTCATGACCCCTTTATAAGCCGATTTAAAATCTAATACATTTGATTCTGCAATCGCCATTACAATTTGCGGCTGTGCAATAATAGCGGCTATTGCTCCAAGTAATGTACCTATAAGTAATGCAATTAGAGGAGGTGTTTTTTTTACAATCAATGCAATTACTACTATTGGTACACTAAACAACCAAGGTGAAATATTAAAAGCCGCATCAATAGCTTGTAATTTGTCAGAAATATCAGGAGTCCCATTGGTCTCTAAATTTAAACCAATGATTAAAAAAATAATTAAAGTGATAATTATTGTTGGTACAGTTGTGTAGGCCATATATTTTATATGATCAAACAAATCACTCCCTGCCATAGCAGGTGCTAAATTTGTTGTATCGCTAAGGGGGGACATTTTATCTCCAAAATAGGCTCCAGACAATACAGCTCCAGCAGTCATTCCTGCAGAAATACCCAAGGTGTTTCCAATTCCAATTAGTGCAATTCCTACGGTTGCAGAAGTTGTCCAGCTGCTTCCTGTAGCGATGGATATAATAGAACATATGATGACTGATGCGACTAGAAAAAATGTAGGGTTTAAGATTTGTAATCCATAATAAATCATTGATGGAATCACACCACTAATTAGCCAAGTGCCTGCTAAAGACCCTACCAGTAATAAAATTAAAAGTGCTCCTGTGGTTGACTTAACATTTTCGGCAACTTCCTCCAACATTTTTTTGTAACTCACTTTATTATAAAATCCTACGAGCGCAGCAACAGCAGCTCCTAATATTAATATAAATTGATTACTACCACTAAGAGCATCGTCTCCAAATACATAAAACACGTTATAAAATAACATTGCCACAAGAGCAAAAACAGGAATGAGTGCTTGCCAAAGATTCAATTCAGTATTTTTTTGAGATATGGGAGTACTTTCTGGAGTATTTGAAGTAATATTTTGACTTTTCATAGGACAGCTATTCAATGTTTATAACTGTAATGTTACGATTTTAGACGCAGTTCTGCAAGTGTAAAATTATATAGGAAAGGCTTATCTTAACTTAGGAAAAGAACTAGGATCAACTTCGTGAAACATAGAATATACATTCTCAAAAACATCATCACTAGAAGGTTTGCTAAAATAATCACCATCCGAACCATAAGCGGGACGGTGCTCTTTTGCAGTAAGCAGATGTGGTTTACTATCTAAGTTTTGATAGACTTCTTGATGTTGTAAGATTTCCCCTAAAATATAAGCTGAAGCACCTCCTGGGACATCTTCATCTACAATAAGAAGGCGGTTTGTTTTTTCTATACTTTTAGAGATGTCTTTTTGAAGATCAAATGGAATGAGAGATTGAATATCAATAACTTCAACATCAATATCAACTTCTAATAATTCTTTAGCAGCTTGTTCAACAATTCTTAAAGTGGAACCATAAGAAACAATAGTTAGATCTGCGCCGTCTTTGATCGTTTCTACAATCCCAACAGGCGTTCTAAATTCTCCTAAATTTGAAGGTTCCTTTTCTTTTAACCGATAGCCATTTAAACATTCGACAACCAAAGCCGGTTGGTCACTCTCTAAAAGCGTGTTGTAAAACCCGGCTGCTTTGGTCATGTTTCTTGGAACTAATACGAAAACACCTCTAATAAGATTGAGAATTCCACCAAGTTGTGATCCAGAGTGCCAGATTCCTTCTAAACGATGTCCTCGAGTTCGGATAATTAATGGTGCTTTTTGTTTCCCTAAAGTACGGTAATGTAGCGTTGATAAATCATCACTTATAATTTGAATCGCATAGAGCATATAATCTAGATATTGAATTTCTGCAATGGGCCTTAATCCACGCATCGCCATTCCAATTCCTTGACCAATAATAGTTGCTTCTCGAATTCCTGTATCTGAAACTCTCAATTCACCATACTTTTCTTGTAAGCCTTCCAAGCCTTGGTTTACATCTCCAATTGTTCCAGTATCCTCTCCAAAAATTATTACTTCTGGATGTTTACTTAAAATTTTATCAAAATTATCTCGTAAGATGACGCGACCATCAACTAATTTCGAAGACTCATCAAATACTGGGAGTACTTCAGAAATGTTTGTAGCTCTTGAGGTTGATTCACTGTATAGCAGTGAGCTATATTTAGGTTGAATTTTTTCAAAATAGCTATTTACCCATTCAACTAACGTATCTTTCGCTGCTGTATTTTCGTGAATTAAGTGTTTTAAAATATTTCTGGCTGTACTTAGAATATCTTTTCGTAACGGCTCATTAATTGTTTCTAACTGAGAAATCATTTTATAAATAAAAACTCTTTGCGAGGCCGTTACTGCAGCTGACTTCATTAATTTTAAAGCCTCTTGTTTTTCATTTTGTATAGGTTCAGAGAATTTTTTCCAAGCATTTAATTTACCTTCTCGTACTTTCTTTTTTGCATTGCGATCAATCGCTGTAATTTCTTCTTCTGATGCAATGTCATTCGAAATGACCCAATCTCTAAACTTGTGGTTACAATCATTAGATTTCTCCCATGTTAATCGTTCAGATGTTTTATATCTTTCGTGAGACCCAGAAGTAGAATGACCTTGTGGTTGTGTGAGTTCATTTACATGAATCAAAACAGGGATATGTTCTGTTCTTGCTAATTGACTGGCTTTTTGATAGGTGTTAATGAGTTCTACATAATCCCATCCTTTAACTCTTAATATTTCGTAACCCTTATGTTTTGCATCTCTTTGAAATCCTTTTAAAATTTCTGAAATATTTTCTTTTGTTGTTTGGTGTTTCGCATGCACAGAAATACCATATTCATCATCCCAAACGCTAATAACCATAGGGACTTGAAGAACGCCTGCGGCGTTTATAGTTTCAAAAAAAAGACCTTCGCTCGTACTCGCGTTTCCAATGGTTCCCCATGCGACTTCATTTCCAGCGTTAGAAAATTTATCTGCATCAATGTCTTTTAGGTTTCGATACACTTTAGAGGCTTGTGCTAAGCCTAATAATCGTGGCATTTGAGCCCCTGTAGGAGAAATATCTGAACTAGAATTTTTCTGTTGTGTTAAATTTTTCCAATTATAGTTTTCGTCTAATGAATGGGTTGTAAAATGCCCTCCCATTTGTCGACCAGCACTCATAGGATCCTGTTTTATATCTGTATTTCCATAAAGACCAGAAAAGAATTGTTCAATGCTGAGTTTTCCAATAGCCATCATAAAGGTCTGATCCCTATAATAGCCCGATCTAAAATCTCCGTTTTGAAATGCCTTAGCCCAAGCCAATTGAGGTAGTTCTTTTCCATCACCAAAAATTCCAAACTTTGCTTTGCCTGTTAGAACTTCTCGACGTCCAAGTAAACTACATTCTCTACTAGTGACCGCTATTGTATAGTCATTTAGTACTTCAGCTTTGAAGTCCTCAAATGTAATATCTTTAGTAAGATCATTTTTGATTTGCATTATAAACTAATTCATTTGAGTTGCAAATATAAAATATTTCGAGGGGTTGTCCTATGCTTTACACTGATAATTAATTGAGCAACTTAAACATATAGTAATCATTAAATAGTAAACAAATTAACAGACTAATAGTAGTGATTGGTCGTTTAATTTTTTAAGAATTTCTAAAACCATTCTCTTCGAAATAATCCCAAGAGTGCTCCTGGATCGGCTGTGAAAATAAAACGTATTTTTTCATTATATTGTGGTTGGGCGATCTCCCAACCTAGGTTTGAATAAAACGGAAAATAGACTTCAAAATAGTCCGTAATTAGACTTAATCGAACTCCTGCATCATATACAAATAGTGGATTTATTTTTTCGTTTTTAAGTAAACCTATATCGCCATATGCTTGTACAAACTTCCATATAGAAGCACTCGCATTTAAAGAAGTTAGCCACTGATTAGCAAAAGCCGTATCTAATTTTGATTTGAATCCACCTTCTGCAATAATAAGTTGTTGACTAAAAATTCCTGTGGACTCCGAAAGTCCTAAATAATTATAATCAAATAAATAATCTGTTGGTCGGTCCAAAGCAAAATCAAAATTTTTCTCTCCTCTTGGAATTTTTGAATACAAAAATGCCCCAGCAAAAATTCTTAAATTATAAAATTGATTTTTATTAGTTCGTCTTCTAATTTCATAATTAAAAGATAGTTTTCCAAAGTCATTTGAAAATTGAGTATCTAAAAACCATCTTTGATATTTTTTAAATCCGTTATTTGAATCTAAATATCTAATATTGAATATTTGATAGGGGGGAGTTGTAGATTCTGAATCATTTGTACTTGCAAAATCCTTGTCAATTCCGACATACCTAAAATTAAGACTTTTAAAAGTATTAGATCTCAAGTCTGAAGCGTTTCTGAAATTGAAACTTACGTAGGGAACTGTCTTTGTTACAAAAGCATTTTCTGCAAAGCTTGAACGGGATACAGAAATTCCATAATTTATATTATATAGATTATGATCTTCAAAAAGGGTATTATATTGTAGCTTTAAGGAACCTGTTAAGGCTTTGGATCGTGTACTATATGTTGGCGTAATTCCAAACACAAAAGGCTTACTTAGTATGCCCTTATTATTGATGTTCATTCCTAAATCCACGCCATCATAAATGTTTTGAAACTCTACAATAGGTAAAAAATACATTTGATTGTCATGTGGAGATTCAAAATCTTTAAATAAACGAATCTGCAACGGTTTGTTGAATAATGGTTTTCCGCGCGTAGATTTCCAATTGTTTCTTAAATCAAATTCGGGCACTTTTTGATCATAATTAAGTACTAATTGGTCTGCAAAATTGTTGGCAACTACAAACTTTTTTTCTCTTTCAATTCCAGTTAACCATTGTTTAGAAATAATTTCTCCTCCTTTAAGCATAAATAGAGACACTGGTCGTTTTCCTTTTTTCTTATTTTTAACTGTAAAATATATCGAGTCCTTTGTGTTTTCTATAGCTGTTATTTTATAATCTGTTTGTTGGGTGTTTGTAAGGAATGAATCAAAAAACCAATCTATATTTTTTGACGTTTTAGATTTTAAATATGTTTTAAAACTTTCAGTCGTTTTGATAGAATGAATGTTATTAAAAATAAATTCTTTCATCCACTCTTCAATGCTTGAATCAGCAATAAGATCTTCAAGATAAAGAAGGCCTTTCGCCGCTTTATATTTACTTGATAAGTTTGCATTAAATTTTAACAGTTGATCTTTTGGAGAATTTAACGCTTGATCACGCCCTGTTCTGATCATATGTAGATATGTCAAATGGTATTGATCATTGAATTTTAATTTTGCTAAATTATAAGATCTAAGGCCCCAAACATCCGATAAACTTCCTATTAATTTTTCATCTTTATAGTTTAGTTCTATATACTTCATCAGTAGAATGTTTTCAAATCCAGATTGCAACCAATGTTCTTCTCTTGGGTTCATGCCTAAATGTTGATCCAAATACAAGCGTATTATGTTTTTTACAATAGTAAGCTCATATTTGAATTGCTTTGAAAATGGTGTCAAAATGTTTGGAAGAATATTGAGACCGTATATTGGGTACTTATTTAAATCTAAACTAGAAATTAATATGTTTTCATGTGGGTATGAAGCGAGTTCTGTTTCTATGAAATTCTTAACTTTATTTAGTATAATTATTTGTTGAGTTGAACTTAAAACTTTCTCATTTTCATTGGTAATAAAATTTAAATTGCCATCCTTTATTCTTAAAAAAGGGGTTTTAGAAATATAAAGACGACTGTCTGTTCGTTTTAAACCTGAAAATTTATATGTATTTTTTTGCTGACTCGTATTTTTGGATTCTAAATTTAACTCAGATGCAAGATCGAAATACGCAGGAATATCGATGTTAAGTTTAATAGAAGCAGCAGGCGTATAATAGTCCTCAATGTTTTTATTGCTGTACAATTTCCATTGAGAATTTTCATATACGGCAGGAGATAAATACCAATATTTTAAATAGTAGTCTCCGTTTTTATTCACTCCATAACCGGTAAACTTATCGTTTTGAATGTGGAGTGTGTACTCAAAATAGAGTGTAGTACTGGCGTTTGGCTCTAGTACTGTGTCCATTGTTACCTTTAAGATATCTTGTTGTTTGTCTAAATAGGTGTAATTCAGAGAATCATTTTTTGAATTTTGGATAGAACGAATTGTTGTAAATCCACGATCTTCTGATTTTGCATCGAGTAATGCACCATTGAACTCTTCTACAAATCGTTCTGCTAGAGGCGTTGTTGGGCTACTAAAACTAGAGGTCCAGTCGTTAAAATACAAGTCCCTTAAGCGATCTTCAGAATTGTTCTGATAATCGACACGTTGTTTTATAGTGAGTGTGTTTTTTTCTACGTCTAAGACGACATCGATTACCATCGCATGTTGTCCAAAAATAGAGGATACACTGATATAAATGATAAGAGTAAGTAGAGTCTTAAATAACGGTCTCAATATCAAAAATTTAGTTTTGTACAATTATAGGTTTGTGTACTATGTGAAATAATAAAACTATTAAAAATTAGGACTTAATTTATATTCTGTATAGAAGTTATTTAGAATAGCAATGACTTCGTCTGAAGTATCAACCACATGAATTAAATCTAAATCTTTTGCACTAATGGTTTCAAAACGCTCTAAAAGCGTTGCTTTAATCCATTCAAGCAAACCATTCCAAAAACTAGTTCCTACCAATATAACAGGGAATTTTTCAATTTTTTTAGTTTGAATTAATGTGATCGCTTCAAACAATTCATCTAAAGTTCCAAAACCACCAGGCATAACAACGATTCCTTGAGAATATTTTACAAACATTACTTTCCTAACAAAAAAGTAATCAAAATCTAAACTCTTATCGCTATCTATATATGGATTATTGTGCTGTTCGAAAGGGAGTTCGATATTTAAACCAACAGAAGTCCCTCCTGCAAGGTGAGCACCTTTATTTCCCGCTTCCATAATTCCAGGGCCACCTCCCGTAATAACACCATATCCAGCATCTACAATAGCGCTCGCCACTTCAGTAGATAATTTATAATAAGTATCTTCTGTTGGAGTTCTTGCGGATCCAAAAATTGACACACATGGGCCAATTTTACTCATCTTTTCAAATCCATTTACAAATTCGCCCATGATTTTGAAAATCGCCCAAGAGTCATTTGTTTTAATTCCATTCCACCCTTTGTGTTTCTGTTCTGGTCCCATAATCTTCAATTTTAATGCCTACTAATGTAATTCTTTTTTTAAAAACCGAGCCGTATGACTTGATTTGTTTTTGATGACAACTTCAGGGGTGCCTTTAACTAATACCTCGCCACCATTTTTACCGCCTTCTGGCCCTATATCTATAATGTAATCTACCGTTTTTATGACATCTAAATTATGCTCAATAATAATGACTGTATTTCCTTTATCTACTAATTTATTGAGAACACCCATCAAAACTCGAATATCTTCGAAATGAAGTCCTGTCGTAGGTTCATCAAGTATATAAATAGTATTGCCAGTATCACGCTTGCTTAGTTCAGTTGCTAACTTTATACGTTGTGCTTCGCCTCCAGAGAGAGTCGTGCTTTGTTGTCCCAAGGTAATATAGCCTAAACCAACCTCTTTGATAGTCTTTAGTTTTCTGTGAATTTTTGGAATCAATTCAAAGAAATCTACACTTTCATCTATGGTCATATTTAGAACGTCACTGATCGATTTTCCTTTATATCTAATTTCTAAGGTTTCTCTATTAAAACGTTTTCCCTGACAAGATTCACACTCCACATATACATCTGGTAGAAAATTCATTTCTATGACTCTAAGCCCACCACCTCTACATGTCTCACAGCGTCCTCCAACGACATTAAAACTAAAACGTCCTAATTTATAGCCTCGAATCATGGCTTCAGGAATTTTAGCAAACAGGGCTCGGATTTCTCCAAAAACAGCAGTGTAAGTAGCAGGATTACTTCGAGGAGTGCGACCAATTGGCGATTGATTTATATCGATTACCTTATCTAAATGCTCTAAACCTTTAATAGATTTATAAGGCATAGGCTCCATGACACCATGAAAATAATAATTATTTAAAATAGGGTAGAGGGTTTCATTGATTAAAGTTGATTTACCACTTCCAGAAACACCAGTTATTCCAATCATTTTTCCTAAAGGAAGTTTAATGGAAACGTTTTTTAGATTATTGCCAGTACAGCCTTTAAGTTCCAAAAACTTTCCGTTTCCAGCTCTGCGTGTTTTTGGAATTTCTATGGTTTTAACACCACTCAAATAGTCAGCGGTCAAAGTGCCACTGTTTAAAATTTCTTTTGGTGTTCCTTGACTTATAATTTCTCCACCATGTTTTCCTGCCTTTGGACCAATATCGATCACATGATCTGCTTGTTCGATCATGTCTTTATCATGTTCTACTACGATAACCGAATTCCCGACATCTCTCAAAGCAATTAAAGATGATATTAATTTCTCATTATCTCGTTGATGCAAGCCAATACTAGGTTCATCTAAAATATACAATACACCTACCAATTGAGACCCTATTTGTGTCGCCAAACGAATCCGTTGTGCTTCGCCTCCAGATAGTGACTTTGAACTTCTGTTAATCGATAAATAATCCAATCCAACATCTAAAAGAAATTGTAGCCTCGTTGAGATTTCTTTAAGAATTTCTTTTGATATTATAATTTGACTTTCAGTAAGGAGGCCCGGTAATTTCATGAACCAATCGGCTAAATCCACTATGTCCATTTCAGAAAGTTCGGCGATATTTTTAGAATTAATTTTAAAAAATAACGATTCTTTTTTTAGCCGTGAGCCTTCACATGTAGGACATTTAATTTTGTCCATATAGTTTTTAGCCCAGCGTCGTATTGAAGTTGAATCGACATTTTTATATTGACTTTCAATAAAGTTAGCAATGCCTTCAAAATTAATCACATAATTTCGATTAACGCCTAACGTTTTACTATCCACTGAAAAATCCTCTTTCCCACCAAATAAAATAATTTCTAAGGCTTCTGCTGGAATTTTTGACATAGGATCAGAAAGCTTAAAATTGTAACGCCGTCCAATGAGTTCTAACTGTCTAAAAATCCAAGAATCTTTTTGAGTTCCTTGGGGTGCGAGACCACCGTTTTTAATAGAAAGGCTCGTGTCTGGTATTATTTTAGTCGTATTTACTTTGTAAAGCGTGCCAATACCACTACAATCTGGGCATGCGCCTTTAGGAGAATTAAATGAAAAGTTATTTGGTTCTGGGTTTGGATATGAAATTCCTGAAGTAGGACACATCAAGTTACGGCTAAAATAGCGCACTTCTTTAGTGTCTTCATCAATTATCATTAGAACATTTTCGCCGTGATACATGGCTGTATTGATACTTTCATTTAGTCGACTCGTAGATTGTGTACTTTCGTCAATTTTAATTCTGTCAATAACGATTTCAATGTCATGCATTTTATAGCGATCCAGCTTCATCCCTTTCGAGATATCGACAATTACACCATCTGTTCGCACTTTCACAAAGCCTTGTTTTGCAATTTGTTCAAACAACTCTCTATAGTGTCCTTTTCGCGATCGAATTACAGGAGATAAAATCGATATACGTCGTCCTTGAAAAGAGTTAAGTATGAGGGTTTTTATTTGTTCATCGTTATAACTTACCATTTTCTCATCGGTGTTATAACTATAAGCATCAGCAGCTCTTGCGAATAATAATCTTAAAAAATCATAAATTTCGGTGATAGTCCCGACCGTAGAGCGTGGCGATTTGCTGGTTGTTTTTTGTTCAATTGCTATTACGGGCGAAAGCCCATCAATCTTATCAACGTCTGGGCGTTCTAAGCTCCCCAGAAATTGTCGTGCATATGCCGAGAATGTTTCAATATAGCGGCGTTGTCCTTCCGCATAGATTGTATCAAATGCAAGCGACGATTTACCACTCCCAGAAAGCCCTGTGATAACTACTAGTTGATCCCGTGGAATCTTAACATCAATGTTTTTTAAATTGTGTACTCTAGCGCCTTTTACTTCTATAAATTCATCAAACTTGCTCATAAATTTTTGCTGTTCGCACCTAATTGTTTGTAATTAAAATATATCAATAGTTCCTTTTCCTTCCCTAACAATAGAAATATCTGAACCGTTTATCTCTACGATCGTCGATGGCACATTATCGCCATATCCACCATCTATAACTAGGTCAACTTTTGTGCTCCATTTTTCAAATATTAACTCGGGGTCAGTAGTGTATTCTAAAATAGCATCCTCATCATGAATCGATGTAGATACAATTGGATTTCCCAATGCTTTTACGAGCTCCAGAGCAATAGGATTGTCTGGAATTCGAATTCCAACAGTTTTCTTTTTCTTAAAAGGATACGGCAAAGAATTAGCACCTGGAAGAATAAAAGTATAAGGTCCAGGAAGTGTTCGTTTTAAAAGCTTAAAAATAGGGGTCTCAATTTGTGTTACATAATCACTCAAATTACTTAAATCATGGCAAATAAAAGAGAAATTAGAACGCTCCAGTTTAATTCCTTTTATTTTGGCGATTCGTTCCAAGGCTTTTACGTTTGTAATATCACATCCAAGCCCATATACGGTATCGGTTGGATATATAATTAATCCTCCCTTTTTAAGAACATCCACCACTTTTTGGATGGCTTTTGGATTGGGGTTTTCTGGGTATATTTTAAGAAGCTCGGCCATGTTAGATCAGTTTTATGAAATAATTTCAAGTTTAGCAAATCGAAGTAATAGCTTTTTACTCCCACCAGTTTCAAATTTAATTTCCGCTTTCAAATCGGCTGCTTTTCCTTCAATACTTAAAACAGTGCCTTTTCCAAATCGTTGATGATTCACAACATCTCCAACAATTAATTTATTATCAAACAAGTTAGACGTCGATTTTGTGTCGCTAACTTTTTTTAAGTTTTTAGGCGTTGATATTTTAAATTTTTCAACTTCTTTTGGCTTCTTTTTCATGTAAGCCGGTTTTTTGTAGCGGACTGTATTTGGATCCACATCTCCAAAAATATCAGCACTTAGCATAGGATTGAAACGCCGTTCTTCTTTAGGCGTTACAATTTCTAAGTATTGTTCATCAATTTCTTCAATAAATCGACTTGGTTCTGCATCAACGAGCTTCCCCCAACGATAGCGTGAGAGGGCATAGGTCAGATAGGCTTGTTTTTCGGCACGTGTCAAAGCGACATAAAACAAACGGCGTTCTTCTTCTAGCTCATCCCTAGTATTCATGCTCATAGCGCTTGGAAACAAATCTTCTTCTAAACCTACAATAAACACATACTCAAACTCCAAACCTTTTGCTAAATGGATGGTCATAAGTGCAACTTTGTCGCTATCATCGCCTTCTTCATTATCTAAATCTGTTGCAAGTGCAACATCTTCCAAAAACTCTGCAATCGACCCTGTTGAATCTGCTAACTCTTGCTGCCCTTCCACAAAATCTTTAATACCATTTAGTAATTCCTCGATGTTATCCATGCGATTAATGCCTTCCGGAGTGCCGTCTTTTTTAAACTCCTGAATTAATCCACTAGCTCTACACACGTGCTCAGCCAGATCAAACGCATTCATTGTTTGACTCAACACCTGAAAACTTTCAATCATTGTGCTGAAGTTTTGCAGCTTGGTTTTGGTACCCGCATTGATGTTTATGGGAAGTGCATGAAGGTGTTTTAGAATTTCAAAAATAGATTTATTATGTTCATTGGCGGACACAATCAAACGGTCAATGGTAGTCTGACCAATCCCACGACCTGGAAAATTAATAATTCGTTTCAACGCTTCTTCATCTGAAGGATTGATAATGATCCGTAAATATGAAAGAACATCTTTTATTTCTTTACGCTGATAAAATGATAACCCGCCATAAATACGATATTCTAATCCTCTTTTTCGCAAGGCATCTTCAATGGATCGCGATTGTGCATTGGTTCGGTATAACACTGCAAAATCGCCGTTTTTGGCTTGCTTTTGCATTTTGTTTTCAAAAATTGTACTTGCAATGTAGCGTCCTTCGTCACCGTCTGTTAAAGAACGGTTGACAATGATTTTCTCGCCTTCTTCATTGGCGGTCCAAACTACTTTGTCAAGCTTGGTTTGATTTTTTTCAATCACAGAATTGGCAGCATTAACAATGTTTTTTGTAGAACGATAATTTTGCTCCAATCGAAACATTTTTACATTGTCATAATCTTTTTGAAAATTTAAAATATTATTGATGTTCGCACCTCGGAACGCATAAATACTCTGCGCATCGTCGCCCACAACACAAATGTTTTGAAAACGATCTGATAATGCTCTCACAATTAAATACTGAGAATGGTTTGTATCTTGATACTCATCTACTAAAATATAACGAAAACGATCCTGATATTTTGCCAATACTTCAGGAAAACGCGTAATTAATTCGTTGGTTTTAAGTAGTAAGTCATCAAAATCCATAGCGCCAGCTTTGAAACATCTGGAGACATATTCTTTGTAAATCTCTCCCATTTCTGGTCGCTTAGCCATAACGTCAGATTCCTTTAAGTCTGGGTTTTGAAAGTAGGCCTTTACCGTTATCAAACTATTTTTATACGATGAGATTCGAGATTGTACTTGCTTATATTTATAAATATCTTTATCTAATTTCTTTTCTTTGATAATCGAAGAAATTAACCGTTGAGAATCTTGTGTATCATAAATTGTGAAATTCGAAGGATATCCAAGTTTATCCGCTTCAAAACGTAATATTTTAGCAAAGACGGAGTGAAACGTTCCCATCCACAAGTTTTTTGCTTCGCTATCTCCAACAATTGAGGAAATACGTGTTTTCATTTCACGGGCTGCCTTGTTGGTAAAGGTGAGTGAAAGGATGTTAAAAGGATCTACACCCTCACTCATCAAATAAGCGATACGATAGGTGAGGACTCTGGTTTTTCCAGAACCGGCCCCTGCGATGATAATCATTGGCCCTTCTTTTTGAAGGGTAGGCGCTAATTGTGCCTCGTTAAGTTGACTTAAATATTGTTTCAAATTTATTTTTTTCTAAGTCGTGAAATTAAGGAATGTAATTCTTATTTTTAAGAAGAACACTGATAAATTATAAACAATTTATCAATGTTTATATTGAAGCGGTAAAGGAATTTGTAAGCGCTATAATTGTGTGTATATATTAAGAGAAATTATTAACTTGGCGTTTATTAATCAACACAGAACACTTTTAAATGGAAATTGAGTTTTATAGCCTAGTCATGTATTGTATTCCTGCACTTTTAACAGGTTTGATTGCATATTTATTTTTTAAAGAATACACCAATAACGAAAACAAAAGACGTCATTATATGCTGCATAAATCGCTTCAAAAAGAAGTACTTCCTGTCAAGCTTCAGGCCTACGAACGTCTGGCATTGGTTTTGGAACGCATGGCACCTAATAATTTATTGATTAGAATCAAGCCCATTTCTCAGCGAAAAGAAGATTATGAACAGTTATTAATCCAAAACATCGAACAAGAATTTGAGCATAATTTAGCACAGCAAATCTATTTATCTGATGAATGTTGGAATATCATATTAGCAGCTAAAAATACCACTATACAATTTATTAGAAATTGTGATATTTCAAATGAAATGACAAATGCTGATAAGTTTAGAGAATTAGTACTCACCAAATCGATGGATACTCCTGCGCCCAGTAACGCAGCACTTGCATATCTAAAAAATGAAGTCAGTAATTTACTCACCTACTAAAGTGGATTAAGTAATGCAAAACACACTTCTACAAACGCCCATTGATTACCTAAAAGGGGTTGGGCCAGGGCGTGCAGAAGTATTGCGAAAAGAATTAGGCATTCGTACCTATCAAGATCTCATTAATTTATTTCCGAATCGCTATATCGATCGCACCCAATTTTATAAGGCTTCTGAACTTCAACCGTCCAATGCCGAAGTACAAATTGTGGGGCAGATTACTGGCTTCAAAGAACTTGGACAGAAGCGTGGCAAACGGTTGGTTGCGACTTTTAGAGATGAAACAGGCTACTTAGAACTTGTTTGGTTTAGAGGACATAAATGGATTCGTGAACAGCTAAAAACTCATACCGATTATGTCATTTTTGGGAAGGTCAATTTATTTAACGGCGTGTTTAGCATGCCACATCCAGACATTGAACTCAAAACAGAGTATGACAAAAGCCTTTCTAAGGCGATTCAACCCATCTATCCGTCCACAGAAAAATTAGTAAACAGAGGCATTTCAAACCGAGTAATTTGTAAGATTATGGAACAACTGTTCCTACAGCATAATGGTCGTTTTGAAGAATCACTTTCATCAGAAATATTAGAGCATCAAAAACTTATTTCTAAAAGCGAAGCACTTTTAAATATACATTTCCCAAAAACTCAAAAGTTATTGAGCCTTTCACAATTTCGGTTAAAATTCGAAGAACTATTTTACATCCAACTACAACTCATTCTTAAAAATATTATTCATAAATCAAAAATAAAAGGCTATCGTTTTGAGACTGTGGGATCTTATTTTAATACGTTTTATAAAGACCATTTACCCTTTGAACTTACCAACGCTCAAAAACGTGTATTGAAAGAAATTAGAATAGATATGGGAAGTAATGCCCAAATGAACCGCTTGTTACAAGGCGATGTAGGTTCAGGCAAAACCATTGTGGCTCTGATGTCAATGTTTATTGCGATTGATAATGATTTTCAAGCAGCTTTGATGGCACCTACTGAGATTTTAGCATTCCAGCATTACAACGGTTTGAAACCTTTTTGTGATGCTATTGGGGTCAAAATTGCATTATTAACTGGTTCGAGTAAAACCGCCGCCCGACGCATCATTCATGAAGATTTAGTGTCGGGAGCGTTACAAATTATCGTTGGAACTCATGCACTTCTAGAAGACAAAGTTCAGTTTAAAAACCTCGGACTCGCTATTATTGATGAGCAACACCGTTTTGGAGTGGCGCAACGTAGTAAGTTGTGGAAGAAGAACACATCGCCACCACATATTTTGGTGATGACAGCCACCCCGATTCCTCGAACCTTGGCGATGTCTGTTTATGGCGATTTAGATATTTCTGTGATTGATGAGTTGCCCGCAGGAAGAAAGCCCATTAAAACGGTGCATCGTTTTGATAGCAATCGTCTTAAAGTGATTGGATTTATTAGAGATGAAATTGCGAAAGGCCGACAAATATATATTGTATTTCCGTTGATAAACGAAAGTGAAACCTTAGACTTCAAAGATTTGATGGATGGACATGCAAGCATAGTCCGCGATTTTCCAATGCCAAACTATCAAGTATCTATCGTGCATGGTCAGATGAAACCCGTCGATAAAGAATTTGAAATGCAACGTTTTGTTAGAGGTGAAACACAAATTATGGTTGCTACAACGGTAATTGAAGTGGGCGTCAATGTACCCAACGCCTCCGTCATGATTATTGAAAGTGCCGAGCGCTTTGGATTGTCGCAGCTTCATCAGTTAAGAGGACGTGTTGGACGTGGAAGTGAGCAGAGTTATTGTATTCTAATGACGGGCTCTAAACTAGGGGATAACAGTAAAACTCGTATGAAAACCATGGTCAATTCCAGTGATGGATTTGAAATTGCGGAGGTTGATTTACGACTCCGAGGCCCAGGAGATATGATGGGCACCCAACAAAGTGGTGTCTTAGACTTAAAAATCGCCAATATTGTAAAAGATAAAGACATCTTGTCCTTAGCGCGGCATTGGGCAAAAAAGGTGCTTGTAGCGGATCCGAAATTAGTAGATGTCAAGCATCAGCCCATCGCGCAAACGTATATCAAAATGGGGAAGTATAAGAATATTTGGAATTATATTAGTTAGGATTTTATTACTTTTGTATGGCGCCCTAAATAACTAATTCATGAAAATCAACAAACAGATTCATAGAGATGGCCAAGAAGCTACAAAAATATTTGACAATCGAAGTTTAAAAATGGATTATCGAACTCTTGAACCTATACTCGAGAAAGGTATGGTTGTTTTAGATGTTGGGTGTGGAACAGGCTCAATCTCTAAAGATATAGCAAATGCTATAGGACAATCTGGAAACGTTATCGGAATAGATACTTCAAAAAATTTCATTGAGAGTGGTAAAGAATCATATAAAGCAATTCAAAATTTAGAACTGATTCATTGCGATTTATTTGAGTTTCAAACGTCTCAAAAATTTGATTTAATTACTGCGGCTAGAACCTTACAGTGGTTGAGCAACCCAAAAGAGGCATTATTAAAAATGAAGTCTTTATTAAAACCAAATGGAAAAATTTCTATTTTAGATTACAATCATACCACAATCGAATGGAATCCCGAACCTCCAACGAGTATGAAAAATTTTTACAAAACGTTTTTGAAATGGAGACGTGACGCAGGAATGAATAATGCTATTGCGGATACTTTACCAAATCTAATGAAAGAAACTGGGTTGGTTGACATTGAAAAAATAAATTCCGATGAACATTATGAAAAATATCGAACTGATTTTAAATCAAAAGTAGGAATTTGGTCAAATGTTGCAGGTTCTAAACAGATGGTTGAAGACGGTTATTTGGATGATGACTTAAGACTAAAAGCGATCGAGGACTATAATAATTGGGTTAAACATCAAGCTATTTCTATGACTATGAAGCTTAATGAAGTGAGAGGAACGCTTCCGGTAGTTCTCTAAATAAACTGCAAATTAACATCTCAAACTAAACTGATAAATAATCTGTACTCAATTTTTGAAGATCTCTAAAAACCAATTTAAAATCAGCTTCAAACAAGGCGTAGTACTTTCTTAATTCTTGCCCGGCAGTGTCCATTCCAGATCTGTTTTTTGTACGTCGATTCATACCCGACAATACACGGTCAATACCTTCAAGATTTTCATAGATTAAAAGCCAATTGCCTTCCATCATTATTGGCGCCATTTTTTGAATATTCTCGGGAAGGATTTCAAAATTATCGTTCAATAATCTATAAAACGACTGAATGTAAACATCTAATGGAACGTCCGAATACTCCGCCCAGTTTTTTGCTAAAAAATGATCATAAAAGATATCCACTATTATCCCCGAATAGTGGCCGTAGTTTTGATGAAGGCGTTTGGTACTTTTCCTGAACCCTGGGTGGGCATCCGTCATCGTATCTATGTGTCGGTGCAATATGATTCCTTTTTGAATTTCAGAAGGGTAGGCGTTGTGTTTTGTGCCCTTGATACTATCTGCAATAAAGTTTCCAATCATAACATCGGGCTGACCTCCAGAAAGAAAAATATGTGCTAAGTAATTCATTTTGCAATATTATGAATACATTTTAATATAATTGATTCGAAGCCTTATATTTGTTTAAAATTTATATTTTACATGACACTCATTAAATCAATTTCAGGAATTCGTGGTACCATAGGAGGTGCTGTTGGAGATAATTTAACGCCTATAGACACCGTAAAATTTGCTGCGGCTTATGGCACTTGGATAAAAACACAGCGTACTAAAGAAAATTATCGTGTGGTGGTTGGAAGAGATGCCAGAATTTCGGGTGGAATGGTTCAAAATTTAGTCATGAATACGTTGATTGGTTTAGGTATAGATGTCATTGATTTAGATTTATCTACAACGCCAACCGTTGAAATTGCAGTGCCACTGGAACATGCTGACGGTGGAATTATCTTGACGGCGAGTCATAATCCAAAGCAATGGAATGCTTTAAAACTTTTAGATCATAATGGCGAATTTTTAAATGCAGAACACAGCCAACGCGTTTTAGATATCGCTGCGGCAGATGCAATGGAATTTGCAGATGTGGACGATTTAGGCGTGATTACTGAAAATCAAGCTTATTTTGATATTCATATAGATGAAGTCTTGGATTTGGAGTTTGTGAATGTAAAAGCCATTTCGGATTGTAGATTTAAAGTGGTAGTAGATGCAGTAAATTCTACTGGAGGTATTGCAATTCCACTGTTGCTAGAACGTTTGGGTGTTGAAGTAGTCAAAATACATTGCGAACCCAATGGACAATTCCCGCATAATCCAGAGCCGTTAAAACAACATTTAACAGATTTATCAAAAAAAGTTGTTTCGTCGAACGCTGATTTTGGTATTGCAGTTGATCCCGATGTCGATCGTTTGGCTTTTATGGATGAAAAAGGAATTATGTTTGGAGAGGAATATACGTTGGTTGCTTGCGCCGATTATATTTTGAGTCAACGACCAGGAAACACAGTGAGTAACCTTAGTTCAACACGTGCCTTAAGGGATATTACCGAAAAATATGGTGGCTCCTATACAGCGAGTGCAGTTGGAGAAGTCAACGTCGTTAATGCAATGAAAGCGACTAAGGCCGTGATTGGTGGTGAGGGTAATGGTGGTATTATTTATCCCGAATCCCATTACGGACGTGATGCCCTGGTAGGCGTCGCCTTATTTTTGAGTCTACTAGCGGAACGAAAAATTTCAGTCAGCGCGTTGAGAGCGAGTTATCCGTCATATTTTATGGGTAAAAAGAAAATTGATTTAAACCCTTCGATAGATGTGGATGCTATATTAGTGGCCATGGAAGCAAAATATGCACATGAGCAAATATCTACAATTGATGGAGTGAAAATTGATTTTGCGACCCAATGGGTGCATCTAAGAAAAAGTAATACTGAACCAATTATTCGGATTTATACAGAAGCTCCATCACAAGAAGCTGCAGATGTCTTAGGCGATAAAATTATTTCAGAAATTAAAGCAGTCGCTGGAATTTATTAGCGCGTTAAATAGCTTTCTTGAAATATTGATTTTTTTCAAGTAAGTTGTCATAATACAATTCTTGATTCTTATTTTTCAAACAGAGACTCGTAATGCTGACGGTTTGAAGGCCTTTATCTTTTTTTAAGAACACGTTGTTATGCAGCGGTTGTGACACATTTTTATGAAAACTAATCAAATCATTCCAACTCGTAAATTGACTTGAGTCTTTCATGTATTCGTTTTTTAAATCTTTTGACTTTTTTTCACTGTAAAGCGTGTTTGAACACCAGAGATTTGGTTTAGATATATCCAGTAAAGAGCTTTCGAAATTTGTTCCATCCCAATGGAAATGTTCAATTTTTGTAGTCTCTAAAAAACTAATCTTTAGCAATTGAAAAGGAGCAATATGGGTTAAACTTGAAGCCGATAAAATAGTTTCATCACCAAGAAGTAAATGTATGGGCAGTTGCCCCCTGCTTATTTTTTTAGCTGATTTAGGTTGTTTCCCCGTCGCATTTAATATACAAAACAACTGTTTTTGCTTGGAGTCAACGGCAAACCAAGTTCCGCCATGATCCAAATCTTTAGGATAGATCAAAGGGGTGGGGTGGTCATAACTCGCAGGTTCCAGTGTAGGTCGTTGTCGTTTTTCATCTCTGTTGCTCGTAAAAATGAAACCCTCATCGGTTGGGAAATAGGTTACGATGCACATTGATTACGGTATAATTGTGTTGAAAAAGCAACCCCAAAATTAGGGTCAATTAAATGAATTAAACCTTGCTCTAAAAGGGCGATTTTAATAAGACTTTGGTGATGAATACAATGGTCCATACAATAGATAAGCTCTCTGAAAAATGAAGTTTCAACACCCTTGTTTTTTTCTTTTTCATCTTCTGAAAAAGCAGTCATTATCAAAGCGGTATTATCACGTTCTTTAAGCTGATTTAAAGCACCTAGTAATGAGTCAATAGTTTCAATTCCTTTATTAATATTAATTTCTAGTAGTTTGTCTCGATTACGTAAATCATAATTTACGCAGTCCGTATCTTTTTGAGAAAGGCAACATAAATAAAATTCAATAATGTGTCTAAAATGTTCCCCAATAGAACCACCAAAGAGTGTTTTATTATTGTAGCAAAACGAGTTGCTATCCATTTGAATTATTAAATCTTTTAAGTCTTGTAAGACTTTTTTATGTGGGAGTATGTTCATGTATAGGAAATTTGAGAAGGTCCTTTTTTGCTCAATACCTCTCGGGCACCGCTAATAAATTCAAAAAGGGATAGGGTTTTACTTTGTTTATTTAGTTTTTCTTGACTTAATTGATATATAATCTGCATATGGTAAAATATAGATTTATATGCATTCCAAATGGAGCAACTAGGATCATAAATATGAATAGGTTCTGAATTGACGCCGTTGATTTCTAATATTTTTATACCATTATTATCTTTGAATGCATTCCAGTTTTTGATTTTTAAATCAATGCGACCATAATCAAAATCAGGAAGATTTTGCAAGCATTTTACTACCCAATCCAACATTTCTTTAGACTTGTTTTCTCTAGCATCTAAAAATGTAGTGCCACGATTGTGATTCCCAATAGGCTCCACAAGGAGTTCTTTTCCTTTAGGAATAATTTGCTGCCATTGGCTTTCGAAACGTTCTTTGAGTATAGAAGCACGATGCGCGATTCGATGGTTTTCTTTGACCAAGGTTTCCATTGTACGTTTTCCGTCTCCTGTTAGTTTACAAAATTCTTTTTTTCCAACCGAAGTTATTTGTGGAGTTCCTTCGATATCCCAATAAAACAGAATTCCAATCTCAATAGGATATTCTATATATTCCTGAATTAAAACAGATTGATTGATAGTTGACAAATAGATTTTTAATTCTTCAAACGATGCTACTTTTTCAACATTTTTTCCGCGTTCCCCCATGTCTGGTTTAACAATCATTGGAAAGTATAAATTCTTCACTTTTAGTTGATTGTTTAAAGATTCAAAATTTTCTATATCAGAAATGTAAAGTGTAATCGGAGTCCATTCCGGGTCAATATTTTTTAAATAATTGTGTTTAGAGCTTAAAAACGCCCCGCCAAACTCCATACATGGATTTAATACAGAAAAATAAACCCAACGCCTTGATTTAATCGCTAAATAAAAATAATAAAAATACGCAGGAAAATAAAAGACCCAATACGGCCAAAATTCATAATGTGAAAGACGTTTCCAGTTCATTACAAATCTTTTTTAAATAGTTCTTTGGTGACTAATTTAATTAATGACAATTTTTTAATCTTACAGTATAAAAGAATACTAATGAAACTAAAAAATAACCCTATAATTGCCAGTATAAAAAGCTGTCCATTATCTGATTTTCCATTCCATTCTACGACAATACCCAAAGGAGTGAATAAATGAGAAGCGATCGCTCCAAACATAAGTCCAACAGAAGCAAATAGTGCACTAATTTTTGTTTTTGGTACCAGTAGTGCAATCCCAATTATTAATTCAACGCCTCCTAGAGTAAGTCTTCCCCAAGGTTCTAAGCCAAGGGTTGTAAAGATGTGAACGGCTTCGGGGTGGCCACTAAATTTGAAAAACAGGGATTGCAGTAAAATTATTGAGACAACAAGTCGTAACAGAAAAGTTATTTTGGTTAACATTAGCGTAGGGTTTTAGTTTATGAGCCATTCATTAAAATTTTGAGTGGTCGTAGAGATGAGGGTAAAAATATTTTTATATAAACTCTGTTTAGAAAATACAATGCGGGGGATGATAAAAAAATATCAAAAAGTGAAAGGATGCGAAAAATAGGTCGTTTTCTCATTAGGTCTGATTTGGGATAACCACTACAAATATATGACTTTATTTTTAAAATTTACAGATTGGCAACTGTATACAAAAGTATTTCTATGATATCTGTCTGTGTTTCCATCGTTTATGCGTCCAAAGGTAATATTCTGGTGCGTCATGAATTTGACTTTCAACACGTTTTAAAAAGGCATCGGAAATTTCATAATCCTTGAAGTCATTTGGGTTTTCTGCTAAAGTCTGGAATGTAGCTTCATAATAGCCTCTTTTTTTTCGTTCTACAGCAAAAAAGACTACGGGCATATCTAACTGTTTAGCAAGTGATTCTGCCCCTGTGTGTACAGGAACATTAATACCCATAAAATCATTCCAGTGGCGTGCTTTTTCTTTTTTAGGAGACTGGTCTGACGCAAATCCATTCATTGATAAAATACCATTTTTTTTTGCATCTTCAAGAACAGAAAATGTTTCTTTGGTGGTAATCAAATAACTGTTATAACGTGCTCTTATGGTTTTGATTAAACGATCAAAATACTTGTTTTGAAGCCTTTTGTAAATCGCAAAACCACGATGACTCGTATAGGTTTGTAGTATGAAAATCCATTCCCAGCTCCCATAATGTGCGCACATCAAAACAATACTTTTATTCTGTTTTTCAAATCCTTTAATGATGTCAAGATTTTTGAACGTATAGCGTTTTTGCATAGACTCCAATGAAATATTCATGGATTTAATAGACTCTAAAACCATGTCACAAAGGTGGTGATAGAATTTTTTACGAATCGTCTTAATCTCTAAATCGGTTTTTTCAGGAAATACAAGATTTAGATTCTCAGTAACGATTTTTTTTCGGTAACCAAAAACATGGTAAACCATTACATATAATAAATCTGAAACCGCGTACAATAATCGGAAAGGAAGTATGGAAACCAACCATAAAATGGGGTAAATTAAAAGGTACGCTAGTAATTGCATTTAAAAAGATTAAATTTACAGTCGCAAATATATAGTTTATTTAATATATCCCTATGGACATTAGCATTTATACCCTGATTATTATAGCCCTTAACACCCTTTGTTCATTTAAAGGCTTTAAAGACCGTTCTTTTTTTGAAACGTATAAGTTTAATGTTGGCGGAATTAAACGCGGCGAACAACTTCGCATACTAATCTCGGGGTTTTTACATGTTGACTTACAACATTTGTTATTTAATATGATCGCACTCTATTTTTTTGCGGATCATGTTATTAACAGCGTTGGTCCGTTTTATTTCTTTTTGATTTATTTTGGGAGTTTGATTTTCGGAAATTTATTATCGTATTACTTTCATAAAAATGAAAGCAATTACTCCGCAGTAGGAGCAAGTGGTGCTGTGACTGGCATCTTATATGCGGCCATTTTATTATACCCAGGAATGGAATTGTATTTATACTTCATTCCTATACCAATCCCTTCTTATATTGTAGGAGTTGGCTATATGTTATATTCAATCTATGGAATGAAATCTCGCGGTGATAACATTGGTCATGACGCCCATTTTGGAGGTGCAATTGGAGGCTATGTTTTAACCTTATTAATAGCACCTCAGGTTTTAGAATCGCATTTGTGGATGGTAATTATTCTTGCAGTTCCCATTGTAATTCTGTTTGTGATGCATAAGGACAATAAAATTTAGGAGACATTAAAACTAATCTAATAAAGATTTAATTTTAGCGTCTAATTCAGCTCCTCTCAAGCGTTCTGCGATAAGTATACCGTTTTCATCTAAAATAAACGTCGCTGGTATTGAATTCACCCCGTAGGCCTTTGCTATAGGGTCTTGCCAAAATTTCAGGTTAGAAACATTATACCAATTTAATTGATCTTTTTCAATTGCCTTGATCCAATACTCTTTTTGTGTTTCTCGGTCTAGAGACACACTAATGATTTCTAATCCTTTGGAATGATATTCTTTATAAAGTTTAACTAGGTTTGGATTTTCAATTCGACATGGTTTACACCAAGATGCCCAAAAATCAATGATGGTTACTTTTCCTTTGATGGCACTTAATTTGACTTGGTCACCTTCTGGACTAGGTGCAGAAAAATCAGGAGCCTTAGTGCCAATTTTAAGTTTGTTTTTATCAGGACTATTTTTGATTAATTGTTCAATTTGGTCTGAAGTATTTCGATTTGTTTTGTTCTTGTTTTTGATAGCTGGATTGATAGTTTCAAAAGCTTTGGAAGCTAATTCATAATCGAAATTCTTACGTACTGTAAGCTCATTTAACATTAACAATGAAAAATCTGCATTAGAATGTTTTGCAATAAATTCGAATCCATAAAGCTTGAAATTTTTTCTCAAAGAATCCTCTTTTTTTTGAAGTGACTTTATTAGTTCTGGAGCGGCTTGAGATTCAGAAATGGCAATCCTAATAGCCTTTATGTCGCTCTTTTTTTGTTCTGTTAATTTTTTATAATCATTAAAAATGCCATTGTTATAAGTGCCGTTTATTTTTGATTTAGAGAGACTATCTTTGAAAACGTGTATTTGAATTTCTCCAGCCTCAAGTACCAAAGGAATTTGTCCGCTCACACCATCAATTGTCAAAGCACGCATTTCAGTTCCATTGATGTTCCCCTTAAAAGTAAACGCACCATTAAAAACAATGGCGGTATCCGTTGCTATTTTTGTTCTCCCATTTGTAGACTTAATTAAATAGGCCCTTAAACCGTCGTAAACCCCTTCGGCTTTACCATTTACTATATAGTCGCCCTCAGCAAGTGGAGTGGAGGGTTTGCAGCCAAATAATAGTGCGATACTAAATATAAAAAAGATTTGAGTTTTCATATATAAGTGTTTTAAGTTTTTACAAAAATAAATTAAAATTATTACTTATCTCGTTTGAAGTAATATTAATACTTTTGTAAAAAATAAATTCAGTGTATCAAAACGACACCATCATAGCATTAGCCACACCATCTGGGGCTGGTGCGATCGCTATTATTCGACTTTCAGGACCAGAGGCAATCGTATTGGTAGATTCGTTTTTTAAGTCTATACATTCTAAAAAACTAGTGTCTCAAAAAACACACACCATTCATTTAGGCCAAATCTTAGAAGATTCAAGAGTGTTGGATGAAGTCTTGGTCTCCGTTTTTAAAAATCCAAAATCCTACACAGGCGAAGATGTGATTGAGATTTCCTGTCATGGAAGTTCGTATATACAACAAGAAATAATACAACTGTTTGTTAGGAACGGCGCTCGAATTGCGAATCCAGGAGAATTTACACTCCGTGCCTTCTTGAACGCTAAACTAGATTTAAGCCAAGCCGAAGCTGTGGCAGATTTGATTGCAAGTGACAACAAAGCATCTCATCAAATCGCCATGCAACAAATGCGTGGAGGCTTTAGTAATGAGATCAAAGCTTTACGTGATGAATTGTTAAACTTTGCGTCTCTGATAGAACTAGAACTCGACTTTTCTGAAGAAGATGTAGAGTTCGCTGACCGCAAACAATTTGAGGATTTATTGCAGCGTATTATTAAAGTCTTAAAGCATTTAATAGACTCGTTTTCTACAGGAAATGTGATCAAAAATGGCATTCCAATTTCGATTATTGGTGCGCCTAATGTTGGAAAATCTACACTGTTAAATGCGCTTTTAAACGAAGACAAAGCCATAGTTAGTGACATTGCAGGAACCACCCGTGATGCCATTGAAGATGAAATTACGATTGAAGGTATTAAGTTCCGATTTATAGATACGGCTGGTATTAGAACTACTAATGATACCATTGAAAGTATTGGCATTAAAAAAACATTTGAAAAAATATCACAATCACAAGTGGTATTGTATTTACTAGATGCATCGAAAGTAACTAAGGAAACGATTTTGACATTTAATAATGATATTCGTAAAATCCAAGAACAATATCCAGATAAGCAGTTGATCGTCGTTGCTAATAAAATGGATCAAGCGGACCGAGCGTTTATTGAAAATTCTTTTATATATCCACATACGCTATTCACGGCTGCCAGTAGTGGGTTAGGGATAGATACTTTAAAAACGAAGCTGTTAGAATTTGTAAACACCGGTGCTTTGCGTAATAATGATACCATTATTACCAATTCTAGACACTACGATTCTCTTTTGAAAGCCTTGGCAGACGTTCAAAAAGTTCAACAAGGAATGGACGCTAAACTCTCTGGAGATTTACTAGCCATTGACATCCGTCAGGCTTTGTATCATTTTGGTGAAATTACCGGGGAAATCACTTCTGATGATCTGTTGGGTAATATTTTTGCGAATTTCTGTATTGGAAAGTAATTTCAATTTCATCAATTTAGCCGAAGCGTTATTGCAGGCGTAACGTGTCCGCGCGTGGAGGTGATTAAAAGAAGATACTGATAAATTCCATCCAAATAATAAAAAGCACCTTTTTAAGTACCTTTTTTGTATATTTGAACTATGGAAACAGTAAATTATACAGACTTTCGTTCAAATTTAAAACATTGGTTCGATAAAGTAATCAACGATGTTAGTGACATTATTATCAAGCGTAAAAGCGGGAAAGACCTCGTTTTAATTTCATTAGATGAATACAATTCTTTAAAAGAAACGACGTATCTGTTAACAGGAGAAAACAGAGACATCTTATTAAATTCTATTAAAGAATTGGAAGCGGCTAAAGGCGTTCAAAGAGACTTAATAGAATAGATGAAATTAAGCTGGTCTACTTCTTCTTGGCAAGATTATTTGTATTGGCAGAAAGTCGATACCAAATTAGCAAAACGTATTAATGAACTTATCAAGAGTTGTATGCGAACCCCTTTTGAAGGTATCGGAAAACCCGAAGCATTAAAAGGAGGGCTGCAAGGGTATTGGTCAAGACGAATCACATCAGATCATCGATTGGTTTACAAATATGAAAACGACCAATTATTGATAGCAGCTTGCCGTTATCATTACAAAAAGTAAAACCTGCTACTGCGAAAAATACGTGAACTAGGAATAAACGAACGTTAGGAACGTATAAATTGAGCAATGTATAAGGATAATACACAATGTTAAAAACAGATTGTGTTGCGTTTAAATTACGAAATCCACTAAAATGATTTAATTTTATAGACTTAATTAGATACTTTAGCAATCAAACCAATTTAATAATGAAAAAAATAACATACTTACTTTTAGCACTTTCTTTTGGATATACTTCATGTGATTCTAATACATCAATTATTGGTGAATGGCAATTGGTGTCCATGAAATCAAATGGCATCTCAATTCATTACAGCTGCGATTTAGAATCTTATCTGACACTAACTGAAAACAATTCAGGAGTTTATTATCAATATAATTCTGATAATCAAGAAACGGAACCTTGTGTGCTGGATGGTACCGATGTGCTAACTTGGACAAAGGGCACTACTAGTTCTACTTATAATTTAAGTATTTTTGACGAATCATTTATAGCTGTTTTAAGTGGAAATACGATGAAACTCACCGCTACTGATTCTGATACTGAAGTGCTAGAGTTTTCCAAAAAGTAACTTTTCAAGCAAGAAATTACCTTTATGGTTTCGGAATTTTAAACATACTGTCTTTCGTCACTCGCGTGTACCAATCGCCACCCAGACGCGCGACAAGGTCTAATTTTTCATGGTCAATTTGATCATTGGCATCTAATAAATCAGATTTTACATGGATGTGTACCACTTTGGCTATGATTAATTGACCTGCACCACCATGTTCTCCGAGAGAAACAATGTTTTCAACCACACACTCAAAAGAGACGGGGGATTCCAACACTCTTGGAGGTTTGACTTTAAGGGAGGGAATTTCTGTCAATCCCGTTTCTATAAACTCATTAACACCTTTTGCATATTCTATACTGGATTCTGACATTTGTTCAACAATCGAGAAGTCAACGATATTGATCACAACTTCTTTTGTTTCCACTGCATTTTGAAGCGTATGTTTTATCGTATTGTCTCGCACTCGTCTCGCTGGTGAGAAAATCAAAATTGGCGGGTTAGAACTAAAGACATTAAAAAAACTAAATGGACTTAGATTCACATTACCCTGCGCATCTATAGTGCTAGCAAACGCAATGGGTCTGGGTGCAATAGCTGAGGAGAGTAATTTATGAACGTCTCTAGTCTCTAATAATTCGGGATCAAATGAAGTTATAGTTGCCATACTTTATTTATATAGTTTTTAAAAGGGTAGATTTAACGTCTCCAAAGCCCACACGGATGCCGTCTTTTTGACAATGCCCTCTCATAATAACAGTATCATTATCCTGAATAAATTTTCGTGTACCACCTTCTGTGAGTTCTACAGGTTTAGAACCTGCCCATGATAATTCGAGCATTGAACCATATGAGTCTGAACTTTTACCACTGATAGTACCAGATGCCATCAAGTCGCCTACATTTAAGTTACAACCATTGATAGTGTGATGTGCCAATTGTTGGTTCATATTCCAGTACATATATTTGAAATTAGAGTTGCTTACAACAGTCTCTGTACAGTTTTTGGGCTGAATAGCCACTTCTAAGTTGATGTCGTAATTTTTCGACCCTTCAAAATTTAGATAGGGTAAGACCGACGGTTCTTGAGCAGGACCTACAGTTTTAAACGGTTCTAACGCTTCTAAAGTCACTACCCATGGCGACATAGATGATGCAAAACTTTTCGCTAAAAAGGGCCCTAAAGGAACGTATTCCCATTTTTGAATATCTCGTGCCGACCAGTCGTTAAACAATACTTTACCGAAAATATAATCGTCAGCTGCATCTGTTGAAACAGAATAGCCAAGTTTGGTTGACCTTCCTATGATAAACCCCATTTCTAATTCAAAATCAACCCGTGTAGAAGCTTGAAAAACAGGGGCAGTGTTTGGTGCTAAAACAACTTGACCTTTTGGGCGGTGTACGTTTTCTCCGCTTACAATAATTGAAGACGCGCGACCATGATAGCCAACGGGTAAATGCTTCCAATTGGGTAGTAAAGCATTGTCTGGATCTCTAAACATGGTGCCGATATTGGTAGCATGTTCAATACTCGAATAAAAATCAGTATAATCACCCACCTTGACAGGGAGATGCATTTGTACAATGTTTTGTTTTATAAATACGGAGGGGTGTGTTTTTAGTATTGAGTTTGTATTACATAATTCGGATTGTATACGCGTTCTTATTTTTACAGTGGTCGATTTTCCAAGGGCTATAAAATCATTTAAATAATCTGATTCTAAAACCGAAACATCAAAGTTTAAATCTTTAAATATTCCTACTTCAAAAGCAGCATATACATCTAGAATTTCATTTCCAATAGCAACACCAACTCTTTTCACGTTATCAGTTTCAGAAAAAATGCCAAAGGGTAAATTATAGATACTGAAATCAGAATGTTTATCAATTTTAATCCAAGTGTGCATAGGCTAGTTTTTAATAATTAACTCTAAGCCATCAGCGATAAGCTTAGAAAAATGTGTGTTTTGTTTTAATTTGATTAAGTGCTCAAAAATCTTGTTTTTTAAAGAGATGTCTTTAAGATGCACAAGTTCATATAATTCTAAAAAGAGTAACCATTCTGATGGATATGTTGTTAGAGTTTCTGAAAATATTTTTGAAATCAAATCAATGTCTACCGTTTTTTCAATTCGTTGTATTTTGACAATTTTATACAACTGATGCAATCGTTTTTCTTCTGTAGAATACTGTATTTTTGTAGTTTTAGTTTCTGAAACAGCGTCGAGGTTTTCAAAAGATTTTGGATCTGCTGGACCTGCAAATGCGGAGCTGATTCGTTTTCCAATCGCCATGTCATAAACACCCCAACTTGGGTCAAATAAAACAGTTTCTTTGTAGGTCACTTTACAATTTTTGAATGCTATAAGGATGATCTTTCCCTGAAGATCTCTTTTGCCTGTAATAATTTTACCTTCAACTTTTACGCCACCTTCAAAAACAAGACAGCTTGTTTTGCCTTCTATAATGCCATAAATTTCTAAATCTTTTGGGGACATATCTTCAATCGCGATATTGATACCTTCTAATTTTCCAAGCGTACTTCCATAGCCTGTTGGATGGTGGTCAGTTCCGTGCCCAATCAACTCTGTACCTTCAAAAGACAAGGCGGTAGGGCTATTGGTTTGAAAGTATAGAGGGCTATTGTTTGTGTCTAAAACAGAATTAAACACTCCAGAAATTTGAATCCCTGTACTGAGTTCTATAGTTCCTAATTTCTTAGATGCTATAAGTTTTTTTAATCCTTCCAAACCGCCTGTTCGTATCGCCATAGTATTTGCAAATTTTTCTAAAACAAAGCTAAGCTTTGCAAAGTTAGGAATTACAAATAATTGGGGTTGTGTGTTGGTTATATCAAAATTTACCTCGGCAGCTTCAATAGAATAGGGGATTTTTTTCACCTCTTTGTTTAAACACAACTGACTTTCTTCTATGGAGGATAGCAATCCAGCACCATAGAGTTTAGGGTTTTCTAGAGTGCCAATTAGACCATACTCAACAGTCCACCAGTGAAGATTTTTGATTTTTGCCATTTCAGACAACCCGCCCATCTCAGTTTGGAGTAAATTGACGGCTTTTGTTGCTTCCTTAATGGATGCTTCCGTAGAATTTGGGTTCTCTTTTAAAATTGATAACAAACGAATGGCCTCATACATCGCATCATCTTTAGGCGATGAGATGGCTTTACATCCAATTTCACCTAAGCGCCTTAGATATTCTGAATACTCTGGATTTGCGATGATAGGCGCGTGTCCAGCAGCTTCATGAATAATATCGGGTGCTGGTGTATAATTTATATGGTCAATAGTTCTAATATCAGATGAAATTACAAGCACATTATAGGCCTGAAACTCCATAAATGCATTGGGTGGAATAAATCCATCTACAGCCACGGCTGCCCATCCAATATCTTTAAGAATACGATTCATGCCTTCCATTTTAGGAATTGAATTTTCGTCAATCCCCGTTTTTTTCAGACCACTGCTATAGCTTTTATGAGCAATTTGTTTTAACACATTACTATTTAAGCGCATGACATACCGCCACACGGCCTGGTTTTGGGCTGTATAATCTTCATAAGGTTGATGTACTATAAACTTATGAAGGTGTTTAGGTAGTTTTTGCGTTACGCTGTTTAATCGCATCGTTAGCTCTTTATCAGGTGCTATTAAAACATTCAATTAAAGGGTTCCTCTGTTTTCTTGTTCGCGTTCAATCGCTTCAAAAAGGGCTTTGAAGTTTCCAGCTCCAAACCCTCTAGCACCCATTCTTTGAATGATTTCAAAAAACAAAGTTGGCCTGTCTTCTACAGGCTTGGTAAATATTTGCAATAAATACCCTTCTTCATCTGCGTCAATCATAATCCCAAGGGATTTCAACTTTTCAATATCTTCTACTAATTTATGGTTATGATCCGAAAGTCTTTTTGGAACAGATTGGTAATAATCGTCGGGGGGTGTGCTTAAAAACTCAACCCCTTTAGCTCTCATTTTTGCTACCGTATCAATGATATCATTTGAGGCTACAGCAATATGTTGCACTCCTGGACCATTGTAAAAATCTAAGTATTCCTCAATTTGAGATCTCTTTTTTCCTTCTGCAGGTTCGTTAATTGGAAATTTAATTCGTCCGTTTCCGTTACTCATTACTTTACTCATTAATGCGGAATATTCTGTTGTGATTTGCTTATCGTCAAAAGATAGGAAGTTTACAAAACCCATAACATCTTCGTAATATTTTACCCAGGTATCCATTTCATTCCAGCCAACATTTCCTACCATATGGTCTATAAATTTAAGACCCATAGGCTCAGGATTGTATTCTGATTCCCATTTTTCAAAACCTGGTAAAAATAGCCCATTGTAATTTTTTCTTTCTACAAATATGTGAACGGTTTCACCATAGGTATATATTCCAGCTCTCACTACTTCGCCGTGTTCGTCTTTTTCAACTGTTGGTTCCATATAAGATTTTGCGCCTCTTTTGGTCGTTTCTTCCCACGACTTTTTAGCGTCGTCAACCCACAAAGCAACAACTTTAACTCCATCACCATGCTTAGATAAATGTTCGTTCATCCATGAATCTTGATGAAGTGGAGTGGTTAATACGATTCTTATTTTATCTTGTTTTACAACATAAGATGCATAATCTTTACATCCTGTTTCTAATCCTTTATAGGCATACGATTGGAATCCAAAAGCAGTTTTGTAAAAGTGAGCAGCTTGTTTTGCATTACCTACAATAAATTCTACATAATCAGTTCCTAATAACGGAAGAAAATCTTGTGCTTCTTTAAATATTTTTTCCAATCCGTATTCTAC
>JGI20153J14295_10000397_pt1 | contig 37156 bp, 34 predicted proteins | sample COG_03_FD_14295 | JGI IMG/M metagenome (IMG submission 14295) | reverse complement strand
TGCCGAAGTGGCGTTACCCGTTAGACTTAGTCATTGTGTAAGGTCATTGTGTAAGGTCGCTGTCTAGGGTCGCTGTGAATCTAGTCGAGGCGAGCAGCGGCAGAACCGGTGAGGACTTTGGTGCCAGCCTCATCGGTGGTGACGATATCCATATCGGCAATCTTGACGCCCCCTTCGTCATGAATCGCGGTAATCGTCGCCGTTGCGGTCAGCGTTGCGCCTGGGAACACCTGGGAGGTAAAGCGCACCCCATAGCGGGTCAGTCGCCCGTCACCCACATAGTTGGTTAACATTCGACCGGTCATGCCCATGGTCAACATGCCGTGGGCGAACACGGAAGGGTAACCGGCAATCTGAGTCGTAAAGATCTCATCGGAGTGCAGCGGGTTATAGTCACCCGAGGCGCCGGCATATTGAACGATCTGAGTTCTTGACAGGTTACGGCAAACTTCTTCGCTGTAGGTGTCGCCCACTTTTAAATCACTGGCTTTCAATGTCATGTTTATTCCCCTATGCCTACTTGGCTGTGTCGTCGGCGCTGGTGGCTGGTCGTTCCGTACGCACACCTAAGCCGGTGGCGGTGACGACCAGTTCGCCATTTTGGTCGCGATATTCGGTGACGGTTTCACTGAAAGACAACTTGCCGCCGCGTTTACCTTCCTTCTCCCAAGACTTGCCAGGCTTGGTGGTAGAGGTCAGTACGTCGCCAGCCTTGGGAGTTCGGTGATACACATAATGCTGCTCGGCATGTAAGCCGCCACCGCTGCCGCCACCACCGCTGGTTTCCCGCTTGGTAATACCCGTTGGACCCTTGGCTGAGCCGAACCACTCTTCACCGATTTTGGGGCGCAAAAAATAGTTTGGATCAAACTGTGCGCTAGACTGAACAAACGTCGGCGGCGCAATGATCGCCCCAGGTTCTGTGGTCGTGGCATAGTCTTCGTCATAATAAATAGCGTTCGCATCGCCTACCGCCCGCGCGAACATCATGATGTGTCCAGATTGGATCGGAAATTTATCTGCCGCCATGTGGTTCTCCTGTTTGCTTGCATGATCTTTGTTTAAGAAAAAATTTTCAGACTAACCATTAGACTAAAAACGTAGTTTTGGTTGCCTGGAAAGACAGTGATGTTCTAAATATTAATGCCGGTTCACATCCAGTTATGTCTGCTCGAACGCCAATTAGCGCCCAAGTCATTGATTCGCGGTGCATCACTGAGGTAGTCCCCAAGGTACTAACAGATCGATGGATTCGTCAAGTAGCTTTGACATAAATCTTAACCACAAGCATGCAGAGTTTCATTTGCCGATTGCCATGGTATTGAGGTGAAATCGGGGTTGTCGCGCAGTCACTGTCGATGTACTATCTTGGTCTGTTTGTGCATCCGGTTCCTTGGCAGCGCCCAGTCGGCACAAGAACTTGATAGCCTGCTTGAGAGCCTGCTTGAGAGGCTATTTGAGAGACTATTTGAGAGGCTTCGTGAGAGGCGATGTGAGAGCCCACCTGAGATGCTTACACGTGTAAATGGCTCGAAGGTTGCCATTTGATGTGGCTGATGTGGCTTTAGACAGACAATAATAATAATACGAAATCAACGGAAAGTAGTCGAGTTATGTCAAGACCTGTTCGCATTGAATTCCCCGGCGCACACTATCATGTGACGAGCAAGGGAAGCCGCGAGCAACAGGTATTCGTTGATGATAGTGACCGCACCGCATTCCTCAATATTGTCGAGAGCGTCGTTGCCAAATTTGGCTGGTTGGTGCATAGCTATGTATTGATGGAGAGCCACTATCATTTGGTGGTGGAGTGCCCCCAAGCGAATTTGTCAAAAGGTATGCGCCAACTCAATGGTGTTTATACGCAACATTATAACCGCCGCCATAGCCAGGAAGGTCCGTTATTTCAGGGGCGGTTTAAAAGCATCTTGTTTGAAGCGCAAGGCTACCTGTTGCCCTTGTGTCGGCATGTAGAGCTGAACCCTGTCAGAGTCGGCGTCAGTGCTGCACCTCACAAATATCGTTGGAGTAGCTTTAAGGCCACTGTGGGCTTGGTCAAAACTCCGGGCTGGTTGCACACTGAAACCCGCTTGAGGCACTTCGATAACTCTGCTGATTCTCCGCAGCGCTATCGTGAGTATGTTAATGCCGGTGTTGGTGCCGAATCACCCCTGGAGAAGCGCAGTGCACAGGTTTTGCTGGGATCAACTCAGTTCGTTAATGAGATGCAACCCATCCTGCAGGGCGAGAAGCTGGCTAAGCGCGGACCGAAGAAAGTCGGACGGCGACGCAGCCTGCCAGCCCTGTTCAAGAACATTCGGGATAAAAGCCGGGCCGAGCGCAACGAGTTAATCTGCCGGGCCCATCTCGACCATTCCTACACATTGATGGAAATTGGTAGCGCGCTGGGCCTGCATTACACGACGGTCAGCAAGGTCATTAGCCAGCAATCTTGGCGCGGTCTGCAAGCGGCTGACAAATGAGGGTTAAATTAGCGCTCTGCGGTGCTTTAAAACTAGTCAAAGGCACTGTATGCTTGCCCGCAATAGCGTTGAGCCAGGAGTTTGAACATTGCGCAGGTTACTAGGTAAAGGCGGACAGCCAGAAGAAGACGAGATCGACTTGACGCCGATGCTCGACGTCGTATTTATTATGTTGATCTTTTTTATCGTGACGGCAACGTTCGTTAAAGAGATTGGCCTTGATGTGAATAGCCCAGACAAGAATCAGAATGTTCAAGACGCTGACAAGCAGAGCATCGTGGTTCAGATCACTAATCGAGATCGTATTCGTATTCGTGGTCGAGATGTGGATTTCAGAGCAGTACGGGCGAACATTGAACGCCTGCATGCTGAGAACCCAGATGCGCCCGTTGTGGTTCAGCCCCACACTGACAGCACCACGGAGACCTTGGTGCATGTGATGGACTCGGCTCGCCAGGCAGGCGTTTATAACGTCTCAATCGCCGCCACTTAACACTGGTGGGCGTGCATGGTGAACCTAACCCGTGGGCTAGCGTTCAGAGTTTGCCTCACACTGTTGATGCCCTTGGCGTCCACAGGGAGCAGACAAGCAGCGCCAGTCATCGGACATAAAAAAGCCTCGCTTATGCGAGGTTTTTTTTTGATTTAAAACGGGTTTTAAAGCCAGCTTTAAATTGGCATGCCAGGCGCCACTGTTAACCGTGCGCTGAGTTGCCGAGCAGCGATCTTAGTTAGCATGATGAAGGGAGGTTGAAGATGGAATTGGTATTAATCCGGCATGGTTTGCCAGAGAAGGTGGTCAAACAAGATGGTTCTCCTGCGAATCCACCGTTGTCAGAAATTGGTCTGACTCAAGCGCAAAAGGTGGCCGACTGGTTGCAGCATGAAAATATAGACCGTTTGTATTCCAGCCCGATGCAGCGCGCCTACCAGACGGCAGAGCCGCTGTCAGGCCAGTCAGGCCTGGTCATAGAGGTTTGTGATGGCGTGGCTGAGTACGATCAGCAGTCGGGTCACTATATTCCCACCGAGCAGCTCAAGGAATTGGACTATCCCCGCTGGCTGCGCTTGATGCAGGGTGAGACCGATGCTGACTTTCCGAAGTTTGCCCAGAACGTCTGTACCAGCCTAGAACAAATCATCACCGACAACCCGGGAAAGCGGGTTGCGGTAACCTGTCATGGCGGCGTGATCAATGTTTGGGCGGCCCATGTTATGGGTTTCGCGCCGCGGTTGTTCTTCAATCCAAACTACACCAGCATTAATCGGTTTATGGCGTCCAGCGGTGGCGACAAGACGGTGATTACCCTGAACGAGCATCACCACCTCAAATAACCGGCGGGTGACTCACCGACAGGCTAGTCTGGCTGTTGGGCTCGACCTCGGTCCTGGACATTCAAACGGCGGGCCTCCAACTGCTTGGCGCTAACATCACCAGTGTGGGCGAGGCTGCGTTTGTGCTCCTCTTGCAGGCCTTCTGCGAGACTGTGCTGGCAGCCATAATCGATTAACTGGTGCACCGTCTGCAGGGTTAAAGGGTCGGCACTGCAGATGTCCAGCGCCAGCTGCTGGCAATGATTGAGTAATTCATCGGCCGGCAACACGCGGTTCACCAGGCCCCAGCGTTCCGCCGTTGCCGCATCCAGATAATTGCCGCTAAAGCTCAGCTCTTTGGCGCGCGAGGCGCCAATCAAGCGAGCGAGCCGCTGGGATAAACCCCAGCCGGGCACCACCCCCATGCGTACATGGGTGTCAGCGAACCGTGCTTCTGTGGACGCGATGAGAATGTCGCACATCAGCGCCAGTTCAAAGCCGCCGGTGATGGCAAAGCCATTGATAGCCGCGATGATAGGTTTGCCCACACCAGTGACGGCGCTATGCAGGTCGGCGCTGGAAACGCCGCTGCGCAGGCCTGCCTGGCCCAACTCTTTCAAGTCGAGACCAGCTGAGAAGCCGCGGCCTATGCCGGTGAGGATGATAACGTGAGTCTCATCATCGTCGCGCAGGCGCAAAAATGTGTTAGTGATCGCCGCCCTTAAAGCATTTGAGAGAGCGTTGAGTTGCTTCGGTCGGTTGAGACTGACGGTGGTGACGTGATCCTGGGTGACGCATAAAAGTACATCTTGCTCTATGTCTGGCATAACTGCTTTCCTGATTAAAAATTGAAGAATATCGCGGCGCTTCGTTAGCCGACTCGCAGGCTTTGACCGCCATCGACGGGTAGGTTTACGCCGGTAATAAATCCTGCTTCGTCGCTGGCTAAGAATACGGCGGCGTAGGCTACATCCCAGGCTGTGCCCATTTTTTTGCCCAGTGGCACCCGTGCATCTCGCGCGGCGATCACCGCTTCGCGGGGCTTGCCCGTGGTGGCGGTGAAACCTTCGATAGCCATAGGCGTATTCATCAAGCCCGGCAAAATTGTGTTGGCGCGGATTCCATAGCGTGCATTGCCCATGGCGATGTTCTGGGTCAGGGCCAGAATCGCAGCTTTCGATGTTTTGTAGGCTACCATGGCGGTGGCCGCCCAGGCTGCCACCGATGAAATATTGGTAATAACGCCGCTGCCTTGTTCGCGCATGCAGGGAATCACATGCTTGCAGGTGAGCAGCATACTCGTTAGATTCACCGCCATGATGTTATCCCAAGCGTCCAGGCTAATCGACGTTGCGCCCCGATCGCCGGTACCGATGCCAACATTGTTGTGCAGAATGTCGATACGACCAAAGTGGTCTTTACAGGTTCGGGCCATCAAAATGCACTGATCTTCCTTGGTCACGTCCATTGTCCAGACCATGGCCTCAAAGCCTTCCGCCTCGATCATCTGCAGTGTTTCGGTGGCCGATTCGTGATCTCGGTCGACGAGCATCACCTTGGCCCCTTCGCGGGCAAACAAGATGGCGGTCGCTCGACCGTTACCGATGGTGGTGCCGGGTGTTTGACCCGCGCCTGTGACGATGGCGACTTTACCTTTTAAACGCTGCATAGTGCTTGATCCCCGAAAACTGCCGCTGATTTTTGGTGTCGTGGGTGGTTCAGGCTAACAGGGCCGTTGACTCGACCACTGACTTCGCTGTCGTTCTTGATTGTCCCGTGTTTGACGACGACGGCGATCCAGCGCCAGTTTTATCGTGATTGTTGGTATCCTGGCAAGCTTTGTCTGGTGCGGGGGGATCTGTGACTTCTGTCATCACGCCCTGGTCGAAAATAACGCGCAGGTCAACGTCGAGGACGCAAGCCAACCAGTTTGATGGAGCCTGGATCTGAGGCTGGTTTTACGCCAATGGGCCGTTTGCCGAATCAGCCGCAGCGATCTCTTCCCGTACTCTGGATCGAATGCGTTCGTGGACCTGCAATGTCAAAGCGGTAGCTGATAAATCGGTGTACATTGCGGGTTCGATCGGTTCTAGCACTTCGATGTGGACATCCGTGCGGCCGTGAAAGTTCAGGCTGTCTTTGGGTACAGCATTCTTCGAGCCGTTAATGACGATGGGTAAAATGGGCAGTTGCAGGCGTTTGGCGAGGACAAACGCGCCCTCCTTAAAGGGCCGCATTTTGCCTGTTGCGGATCGAGTACCTTCCGGAAACAGGAAGACGGAGCTGCCCTGTTGCAGATGGTGGGTGCAGGCTACGTACATTTTTTTGATGCTGGTTTTGCTACCTCGGTCGAGACGCACATACTGATTTAAAAACATATTCCAGCCGATCAAAGGGACGAGAAATATTTCTGACTTGGAAACCCATTTGAAATGGGTGAACAACGTGAACGAAACCAGAATATCCACCAGAGATTGATGGTTGGAGACGATGATATAGGTCTGTGCAGGGTCAATGTGCTCGCGACCAATGACAGTGACAGTCCAGGGTGGGAATATCCAGATATACAGACTGGCCCAGAAGCAAGTGAACTGGTGGAGTAGCCACAGTCGCTTGTCGAAAGGATAAGTGATCAACCAGATAAGCAGTGCGACCAGGAAAAAAACGGACGAACTCGCGAAGATAATCGCAATATATAGGATCGCAATAAGTCGATTGGCCAGGGGAGTGAGCATGGATGAGTGCTGCGGTAGAATTCGGTCGCGATGATACCATGGTGTGATCAAGGCACGGCACGCCTTTGCTGATATTTACCGGGTCGCTCGGACTTCTTGGGGGCGGGCTCAAGTTGGCCTCGGCGTAATAACCTGGGGAAATGGAGTTCGACTTAACCCGTTCGCTGAGATGGGCTACAATGGCGCAACTTTAGCGGAGCAACGCGATAACAGATGATCAGTTTTATTCGGTATTCCTCTCAGCATTCTTCTTTGCGTTCTTCTTTGCGTTCTTCTTTGCGTTCCTCTTTGCGTTCTCTTTCGCGTTCTCCTTTGCCGTCGTTGCGCGGTGTCGGTGGGCGATTCGCCAGCTTGTTGGGCGTGGTGGCGTTGTTGCTGGTAGGCGGATGTGCCACCGTCACGAGTTCGCTCACATCCAAGTTAGCCGGTGACCTGGCCAGTTCGATTATGAACAGCAGCGATGTGGAAACCATCCGTGAAGGCGTACCCGCCTATTTGATCATGATTGACAGCTTTTTGCGCAGCAGTCCTGATGATGAAAAGCTGTTGTTGGCGGCCTCCGCTTTGAATGGTGCTTTTAGTGTGTTTACCCAAGATGCGCGGACCAAACTGTTAACACAAAAATCGCTGGATTACGCGTTGCATGCCGCCTGCGTGAACGATGCGGATCTCTGCGGTTTGCGCCGCTTGGAGTTCAAAGTATTCCAGCAGCGAGTAGACGCAGTGCAACGCGAGCAGGTGCCGGTGATGTATGCCACGGCGGTGGCCTGGACGGGCTGGATGCAGGCTCACAGCGATGACTGGAATGCTATCGCGGAACTGTCAAAGGTCAAATACCTGATGAATAAGGTGATGAGCCTGGACGAGACCTGGGAGTTGGGTGGCCCACACCTGTATATGGGCGGTCTAGAAACCATTTTGCCAGCCTCTATGGGGGGGCAACCAGAGGTGGGTCGCAAGCATTTCGAGCGAGCTATCGAGATTGCAGCGGGCCAATATCTGATGACGAAAGTGATCTTTGCTGAACAATATGCCAAGCTCACCTTCGATAAAGATTTGTATGATCAGTTGTTGACGGAAGTGCTCGCCGCCAATCCAGTGGTCGAAGGCATTACGCTAACCAATGTGCTCGCGCAGCAGCGAGCTCAGGTTCTGCTTGCTGAGTCGGACGATTATTTTTAGGTCATGCCACGCGGTCAGTGACAGTTAAGGAAACAAGGATGATGAAAAACAAGATTTTTGGCCTATTGTTAGCGCCATTACTGCTGGTTGTCTGCGTCTTGCAGGCAGAGGTGGCCGTGGCTAAGACCTTCAAGATCGCGACCGTCTCGCCAGACGGCTTGGGCTGGATGAAAAAGCTTCGCGTTGGCACCAAGGAAATTAAAACTCGCACGGAAGGCCGGGTGAAGTTCAAGATCTATCCCGGTGGCGTTCAGGGTGATGATTTTACGGTACTGCGTAAGATGCGTATCGGGCAGTTACAAGGTGGTGCCGTGGCGGCCAGCAGCTTGACTCGCTTCTACCCGGATTTACAGATTTATAACTTGCCGTTGCAATTTCGCAATCAGGGTGAGGTGGACTATGTGCGAGCCCGTATGGATGAACGTATTATCAGCGGGCTTGATGCCGCTGGACTCGTCTCCTTCAGTCTGGCTGAGACGGGTTTCGCTTTTATTTTGACCAGTGAACCCGTAAGCGGTCTTGAAGATTTGCAAAAGGTCAAAGCCTGGGTGCCAGATGGCGACCCGATCGCGGCAAAGTTAATTCAGGCGTTTGGTATTAGTCCCATTCCCCTGGGCCTGCCTGATGTTCTGGCGGGTCTGCAGACGGGCCTGATCGACGCGGTCGCAGTACCACCCATCGTGGCGTTGGCGTTGCAGTGGCATAATCACGTGAAGTACGTCACGCGCCTGCCGCTGATGTATATTTACTCCATAATGGCGCTCGATAAGAAAGCCTTTGAATCGATCTCGCCAGCGGACCAAGTGGTGGTTCGAGAGGTACTGAACCGTGTATTTTCTGAGGTTGACGCGGATAACCGGCGGGATAATGTTAAGGCCTACAACGCTTTGCTGGCGCAGGGCATTCAAGAGGTTGAGCCGAGTGCCAAACAGTTGCTGGCTTGGCGCGCCCAAGCTGACCAGTCTGTCATTGAAATCAGTGGTGATGGTATCAGCCAAGCCAGTCTTGATATATTCCAGCAACATTTGCGCGAGTATCGCCAGTTGGATCAGTCCAGCGCAGCGCAATAGGCGCCATTGCAATGAAACTATTTCGCTGGGTTCATCTGACCGAAGACGCACTGCTGGTGTTTTCCTTGCTCGCCATGCTGTGCATCGCGCTGTTGCAGATCATCCTGCGCAATGGCTTTGACTCAGGCATGCTCTGGGCCGAGTCTTTTTCGCGCGTGCTGGTGTTGTGGATTGCCATGCTGGGCGCCATGGTGGCGACTCGAGACAATAATCATATCAGCATTGATGCGGTGTCGCGCTTTATGCCCCTGCGCTGGCGGTCTGGCCTGTCGATGCTAACCCTGCTGATTGCTGCGATCGTCTGCGCGGTGGTGGCCTGGTTTTCACTAGAGTTTGTCTTGTTCGAATATGAAGACCAGACCATTGCGTTTGCCAGCGTACCCAATTGGGTCTGCCAAATTATATTGCCCCTGGGTTTTGCGGTGATGAGCCTGCGGTTTTTCGTGCTGGTGGTTAAGAACGGGATGCTCGTGCTGAAGGGTGACCACTGATGTCATCGCTGCTGGGGTTTCTGGTCGGCTTGGCTGCCTTACTAGGCGCGCCTTTATTTGTCGTGATTCTCGCGGGTTCGATGCTGGGATTTTATACCGCAGAAATTCCTTTGACCGTCATTCCCATCGAGATCTATCGCCTCATTGATACGCCTTTGTTGCTGGCATTGCCCTTGTTCACCTTTGCCGGGTATGTCCTCGCGGAAAGTAAGCTGTCCTTTCGTCTGGTGCATCTGACCCAGGTTTTTTTGGGCTGGTTGCCTGGTGGCCTGGCGGTCGTGGCGTTTGTCACCTGTGCGTTTTTTACCGCATTTACCGGCGCCTCTGGTGTCACCATTGTTGCGGTCGGCGCGCTGCTGCTGCCCGCGTTGGTGCAAGCCGGTTATCCGGAAAAATTCAGCCTCGGATTGGTGACCACATCCGGTAGTCTGGGCTTGTTGCTGGCACCTTCTTTACCACTGATTATCTACGGGGTGATTGTCCAACAGATGGATCTGCCCGTGCCCTTTACGATTCAGGAGCTGTTTATCGCTGGTACTTTACCGGCGCTGCTGATGATTGTCTTGCTCACCGGATACAGTATCTGGGTGACTCGAGGTGCGCCGATCGTGCGGGGTAGCTACACTCGGGCTGATGCACTGGCTGCGGTCAAAGCATCGCGGTGGGAGATTCCTATGCCGATTCTGGTGCTGGGTGGCATCTACTCGGGCTATTTTGCGGTCTCCGAGGCGGCGGCGGTCACGGCGTTTTATGTGCTCCTGGTCGAGGTGATCATACATGGCGAGGTGAAGGTCAAAGCGCTACCGAAAATCATTCGCGAGTCCATGATTATGGTGGGCGGTATCCTGCTGATTTTGGGCGTGTCGCTGGCGTTCACCAATTTCCTGATTGATTCCGAAGTACCTCAAGCGCTATTCGCGTGGATCCAGACCTTCGTTAGCGATAAGTTGACCTTCCTGATTTTACTCAATATCGTGCTGTTGGTGTTGGGTGCCATCCTGGATATTTTCTCAGCGCTGGTGATCATGATTCCCTTGATCGTGCCGATGGCTATTGGTTTCGGCGTCGACCCGGTGCACCTGGGCATTATCTTTCTGGCGAATATGCAGATTGGCTACTTCACGCCACCCATAGGTATGAATCTTTTTATTGCCAGTTATCGGTTTAAGCGCTCGATCACCGAGCTGTATCGAGCGACGCTACCCTTTATGGCAGTCTTGATTATTGCGCTGCTAATCATTACGTACGTGCCGGCGGTTAGCCTGGTCTTCCTCGACCGGTAGTTTCCGTAACGCCAGCCAATAGCGCCGATAGAGCCGATAGAGTCGTGGGCTGGGTCGGGCAGGGGGTGGCCGACCCGTGCGTATGCGCCGTCGAAAGGCTGACTCAGCAGGTCACATTATGCCCGGCTAGGGTACGCCACCGCTTAGTGCCGGTTTCCCGCATCGTTTTCATAAATACAATATTCTCAATAAAAACAATAATAAGCGGGCTTTATTTAATCTAAAATATATTATTTAGGCGGCGTTGAATTGCTGGCACGAATCTCGCGTGGTAAAAGATCACCGAAACAAAAACTTGTGGGTTAGGCCGTGGAATTAGACATTAATGCTTATCGTCGGCTTATCGCCATTGGCAGTGCGTTGTCTGAGGAAAAAGACATCAATGACCTGCTGGCGCAGATTCTTCGGGAAGCCAAGATAATGGCGAGTGCGGATGCAGGCTGTCTTTATTTGCGCACCGAGTTAGACACCCTGGAAGTTGCGGTCGTCGTGAACGAGACGCTGCATGACACTCTGAAGAGCTTTACGGGTGATAACGAGGGGCTTTTCCCTGAATTGCTGCTGCATCGGCGTGATGGTTCACTGAATCTCGAGACTGCTGCCGCCCGGGCAGTACATCAAGCAAAGACAGTCTATTCTGACGCGCTCGGCTCGGCAGTGAGCTCGACACACCTCGATAACACTCAGTCTGTGTTGACTGTACCTTTGACCAGCCAGAGTGAGCGTCCCATGGGCGTGTTACAGCTGTTGAATGCCAGGGCTTCCAATAATCAGGAAGTTGGGTTTCCACCGGAGATTGTGCCGTTTATCGAGTCGCTGGCCTCGCTGGCGACCATGGCGTTGCAAAATCGTCGCCTGCTGGATCAACAGGTCGTGTTAAAAACCCAGTTGGAGAAGCAGGTTGATGAGCGCACCGAAGAGTTGCGCTTAACCCTCGAAAAGTTGTCAGAGGCTAATGTGATCCTCAAGGATCTGAATACCATTGATGCGGTTACGCGCATAAAAAATCGTCGATATTTTGATGATATCGCGGTTCAGGAATGGCGGCGCGCAGTCCGGCAGCAATATCCGATGACAATGATGTTATTGGATATAGATAATTTCAAATGGGTGAATGACAACTTGGGTCATTTGGCTGGTGATGCTTGCCTGCATTCTGTAGCCGAATGTATCGATGAATTATTCAATCGTCCCTCAGATGTCGTGGCACGTTATGGTGGTGACGAATTTATCGTCATCATGCCGTATATTCGCCATGATAATGCCACGATTTATGCGGAGCGGGTCAGAGATGCTGTGGCCAACCGAAAGTTGGTTGTGGATGGTCAGGTGGTTAAGGTCACGATCAGCATTGGCGTCGCCAGTGGTATGCCGAATGAAACCATCACGGATATTCGGCAACTGATTGCTCGTGCGGATGAGGCACTATACGAGGCCAAGGCCGACGGCCGCAATCGGATTGTCGGGATAGATATCAACACCTCACTCAAGCTCGATGCTTAGTCGATTGATCTCTGGGCCGGCCTGTTGATGGCGGTTCAGAAGCCTGCGGCCAGGCCTTCTTTGCGATGGTCAGAAGCCGCGCAGTAGCCATGGTCGAGTTTGTAGATCAGTTGTGCCCCACCAAAGACATGTTCCGGGTTATCTAACAGTATCGGATGACCCTGGTCTTGCAATTGGCGAGTCACCCCAGGATCGAAGCCCGCCTCGAGACAAACGCTGCCGTCTTCCTGCAAGTGCCAGCGGGGCGCATCGGAGGCCGCCTGAGGATTCTGGCCGTGGAGCATCACTCGAACCATCATTTGCAGATGCCCCTGGCCCTGCATATGGCCACCCATGACGCCGAAGCTCATCAGTGGCTTGCCGGCGGCCATCACAAAGCCTGGAATAATCGTATGGTATGGACGCTTGCCGCCGCCGACTTGATTGGGATGGCCTGGCTCCAGGGTAAATCCAGAGCCGCGATTTTGCAGGCTGATGCCGGTGCCGGGTGGCACAATGCCGGCTCCGAAACCGCGAAAATTAGACTGGATCATCGACACCATCATGCCGTCGGCGTCAGCGGTGCTGAGATACACCGTGTCTGGTGCTGCGCCGAGTGCGGTAGGCTTTAAATTCGCGTAGTCCAGGCGGATTTCACTCGCGCGCTGGCGCAGGTAAATGGGGTCCAGTAGTTGCGCCGGCGTGATCCGCATGGCGCTGATGTCTGCCAGGTGGCGTTCAACCTCGGCATAGGCAATACGACAGGCCTCAATTTGAAGGTGCACCGATTCAGCGCTATCAACGCCATATTGCGCCAGCTGCAGGTGCTGACAAATGCCCAGAGCGATCAGGGCCAGCAGGCCTTGGCCATTAGGCGGTATTTCATGTAATTGTGTGCCGGCAAAAGACTGTTCGATAGTGCCGACCCAATCAGCGCGATGATTCTCCAGGTCGTCCAGGGTCAGGGCGCCGCCGGCTTGTTTGGCGGCATTCACCATTGCCTCGGCAAGCTCGCCTTGGTAGAAGGCCTGGCCGTGACTGCGAGCAATTTTCTCTAAGCTGTTGGCATGGTCCAATAGATAAACCCGTTCGCCGGTCAGCGGTGCGCGGCCGTTGGGGCAGAAGGTTGCGAGAAAATCTGGATAGTCTCGAAAGCGGCCCGGGGCAGCTTGCCAGTAATAAGCTGTTTTGGGCCCCACTTGATAACCGTGGCGGGCATAGCGGATGGCCTCTTCAAACAACTGGGCGAAGGGCAGCTTGCCAAACTTGCCTGACATGGCGACCCAGGCGCTGACGGCGCCGGGTACGGTCACTGAGTCCCAGCCCAAGGTTGGCATTTGTGCCTGGCCTTGGAAGCGCTCCGGCGACCAGGCAGCGGGTGATCTGCCCGAGGCATTCAAACCGTGGAGCTGGCTGCCATCCCAGATGATGGCGAAAGCATCACTGCCAATGCCGTTATTGTTCGGCTCTACCACCGTTAAGGTGATGGCGCTGGCGAGCGCGGCGTCGACAGCATTACCACCGGCTTGCAGCGCACGCAGGCCAGCCTGAGTCGCCAAGGGTTGTGATGTCGCCACCACATTGGCGGCAAATACCGGCGACCGGGCGGAAGGGTAGGGGCACTGCCAGTCGAGGTTGTTATGCATCAGCAGATCACCTTGGGTTAATGTTCGGGGCGGCGCACGTCAGGCTGCGCTCGCGTATTTAGGGTACTTTGGCGGCCACGGGTTCGATGGCCAAGGCTGCGGCCTGCCATGCGGTAAAGCCCCCAGCAATATGGCAGACATTGTCCATGCCCATGTGCTGCAGGGTTTGCGCTGCCAGCGCGGAACGCCAGGCAGATGCGCAGTACAACACGTAGGTTTTGTCCTGTGCGAACACCTCGCGATGGTAGGGGCTGTCTGGATCGACCCAGAATTCGAGCATGCCTCGAGGCGCGTGAATGGCACCAGCAATTTTGCCTTCTCGATGCAACTCGCGGATATCACGGATATCCACAAACACCGTGTTGTCGTCGGTTAACAGAGCGTTCGCCTCGTCCAGCGAGAGAGTCTTGATTGCCTTTTCGGCGGCCGCGACCAGGGCTTTGACCCCGATAGTGATTGGCATGTGTTGCGCTCCTTGGTATCTGAATTCGTGGCTTTCGCCAAAGCTGAAAACCGTGTTAATAGGCTCAACTAGAACAGGTCACTGGGGTGAGATCAAGTGTTAAACCGGGTCTGTCTCAGCCGCCTGCCATTGGGTCTGGTCGCGTGCAAATTCTGCCAGGCTCTGTTGTGTATAGAGATCGTAATAGCGTCCTTGTTGTTGCATCAAGACCTCGTGGCTACCGGCCTCAATGATCTGACCCCGCTCGATGACCAGGATTCGATCGGCGCTCTTGATGGTCGAAAGGCGATGGGCAATCACTACGCTGATGCGGCCTTTTAACAAAGCCTTAAGCCCTTGCTGAATATAAGCCTCGGTGACAGTATCCACCGACGACGTGGCTTCATCCATTACCAGAATGCGGGGGTTGGCGAGAATCGCCCGCGCAAAAGAGATCAGCTGCTTTTCACCGGCCGACAACTTTGAACCACCTTCGCCTACCTGGGTGTTGTAGCCGTGATCCATCTTCATGATGAAATCGTGAGCGCCGGCGCGCTGGCCTGCGGCTTGGATCTCTGCATCGGTGGCATCCAATCGCCCATAGCGAATGTTGTCATTGATCGTGCCGCCGAAAATATGTGAGGCCTGCAGCACAATGCCCAGGTTCGACTGGAGCCAGTGCAGACTGCGTTGCCGATAGTCGATACCATCGAACAGGAGTTCGCCGCTGGTGGGCTCGTAGAAGCGACACAGCAGGTTCGTCAGCGACGTTTTGCCGCCGCCGGTGGAACCCACAATCGCGATGCTCTCGCCTTGATTGATGGTGAGGTTAATGCGGTCCAGGACATTAGGGCCTGTATCGTAGGCGAAGCTTACATCGCGAAATTCAATGGTTTTGATGTCGTTGCTATAGCCGTCAATAGCCACCTGATCACTGGGGTTCTGCTGGTGCTGATTGATGCGGGCGGTGACCGCCGCAGAATCTCGAATATCGGCGGGCGCTTCGATCAAGCTGATGATGCGCTCAGCAGACGCCTGCGCCATCTGCATCTCGGCGAACCACTGCGCGAGCTCTTCGATGGGTTCAAAGAAATGCCGGCTGTAGGCCAGAAATGCCAGTAGGGTGCCGGTGGTGACGCCGCCCCAGCCCACTTCCAGACCACCAAAGATTAACGCCAGACCCGTGGCGATCGATCCCAGGGTCAACACCAGTGGCAGATACAGGGCCGCCTGAACCTTGTTCAGTACGGATGCCTTGTACATGTCGTCGGTGAGCTGACCAAAGTGGCGCAGATTCTCGGCTTCCTTGACGAAAGTCTTGGTGGTCTGCACCCCCACGATGCTCTCGTTGAAAGATCCGGTGATCTTCGAGTTGGTCTTGCGGACCTGCCGGGCACTCTTGAGGATGCGTTTCTGGAAGGTCAGACTCAACCAAGCGAGAAATGGCAGAACACTCAGAACGATCAGCGCCAGCGACAGATCCATATACAACATAGCGCAGGCGATACCAAACATCACTGTGGTGCAAAAGATCAGATCCAATAAGCCCCAGGCCAAGATATTGGACAGACGCTCACAGTCGGAGGTCATGCGTGCCATGAGCCAGCCCACGGGGCGAAAATCGTAGTAGGCAAAAGGCAGGCGTTGCAGGTTGGCAAACCCGTCGCGGCGGATGTCGTGGCTGACATGGGTACGCAGCTTGCCGCCGTACCAGATAAAACCTGCCACCGAGGAGGCGAGGATGACCACAAAGGTAAAGTACAGCGCGCCATAGAAGTATGGATCAAAGCTGCCATCTTTGAGGCCGATAGAATCAATCACCGAGCGGGTGATCAGGGGAAAAGCGATATCGGCACCGGCGGTACAAATGGCGCAGATCGCTAAAATCAAGACATCCTTCGGATAACTCAGCGTATAGGCTAGAAGCTGCTGCCACAATCCAAGATCCATGCCTTGCTCATAGGAGTCTTCATTGAACCCGTCGTTGTAATTGTCGTCATCAAAAAATTCTGACATGTCTTACTCCTGCCCTGGGATCGCGTTGGCGCTGGCAGTGGCTTCGTCATCCATGGCGGCTTCGATTTGTTCCTGAATAGCGCCTTGAATTTGGCATAGCTGCTGGTAGACGCCGGGTTGCTGACTGAGGCTCGCGTGGTTGCCGGATTGTACAATGCGGCCATTATCAAACATTAATATCTGATCGGCATGCATCACGGATGACAGACGATGGGCGATGATAATGGTGGTATGACCGCTGCGCCGGGCTTTCAGTGCCGCGAGTATCCTGGCTTCGGTATCGGTGTCAACGGCGGATAAGGCGTCGTCAAGGATCAGAATGGGTGGGTTCTTCAATAGGGCGCGGGCAAGAGCGATGCGCTGTCGTTGACCGCCAGACAGGGTGGCGCCACGCTCGCCAACCCGGGTGTCGTAGCCTCGGGGCAGGCTCGTGATCGAGTCATGAATGCAGGCGGCCTGGGCCGCTGCTTCAACCTCGGCCTGACTCGCGTTAAGCCGGCCGACCAGCAGGTTGGCGCCAATACTGGCAGCGTACAGAAAAGGTTCCTGCAGGACGATGCTGATCTGGCCGCGGACATATTTCCGTGCCAGCGTGCTGAGCTGCAAGCCATCAAGCAAGATCGAGCCTTCGGTATAATCATATAATCGCATCAAGAGCTGGGCGACGGTCGACTTACCCGAGCCAGGCGGGCCCAGAAGTGCCAGGGTCTGGCCTGCCTGGAGATGTAACGACACATCATTGAGCACCGGTTTGTCGACGGCATAGCCAAAGCTCACATGGCTGAATTCAATCTCGCCGCGTAGCGTCTCCGTAGGAAAAGCCTCGTGCTGGGTTTCAACAGGCTCGGCCAGGACTTCAGTCAACCGGCCCATGGACACGATGGCCTTGCCAGAATCCGTAAGGACCCGACCCATATGGCGAATGGGCCAGATGATCATGCTCTCGTAGGTGATAAAGGCGAACAGGGTGCCGACTGACAGAAAACCATCAACCACCCACAGTGCCCCAACGATGAGTAGCAGGCCGATCTGGCTCAGACAGATTAAGTCGCTGAGACCATAGTAAACCCCCAGTATCTTGATCAACCGGTTGTTCAGGTCGCGGAAGGCGCGATTTTTCTCGGCAAATTTATCTTGCTCGAAACTTTGGCGGGCAAAGGCCCGGACCACACGAATTCCCGTCAGATTCTCCTGCAGGACTGTGGTCAGGCGTGCCTCGGCTTCATCGACCAGCAAAAACAGGGTTTTGACTTTCTGAAAGAAGATAAAGGCGAAGACAAATAGCAGAGGAATCGTCGCCAACGACAGCCAGGCCATATCAACGTCGAGGCTAAACAAAATCGGCAGCACAACGAGCAACATCAGGATGGCGCGGCTGATCTCGACGACCTGACCGGCAAGAAAGACCCTGATGGTTTCCACATCGGAGGTGCAACGTTGGACGAGATCGCCGGTGTCAGTGCGGTCGTGATACCCCGCGGGTAAATGTTCGAGGTGATAGAACACGCGATCGCGCAAGGCGCGAACGATGCCCTCTGAGCCTACTGCGATCAAGCGGCCGCGAATATACAGGCAGATGCCCGCACCCATGGTGAGGCTTAGGATGATCAGCGCGCCGACAATCAGATATAGCATGATCGAAGGTTCGTCTCCGGCGCTCAACAGCCGGGTGGGGACTTCAAGAAAGGCGGGTGGCACATTGCCCGTGGTGATGGTGATAATATCGATGGCGTATTTCATCACCAGTGGCACGCCAAACATCATCAGGTAGCCGATCGTCATGGCGACGATAGCCAACAGGAAATAATGTCGAAAGCCTTGGCTGTGGTGCCAGAGCATGCGGGCCTTGCTGCGATCGTTCAAGAGCTCACTCCAGGTGCGTGTTGTGCCACCGAAAGCGCGTTGATAAGTGGGCTGACGGCTCGGGCTAAGGACGATTCGCCCACGTTCAGACACGGGGGCAGTATCGGGTCCCGATTCGATGCTTCAAGGCTTCGCGGTGATGGCGAGAGAGGTTAATGATTTGTTGGTTAATTTCAATGAAAACTAACGCTTTACTAGCATCGCTCAGGTTATTTCGGTATAAATTCGAAGTCCCAATATCAATATTACGTCTATATTCACACTAAGTCGCCAGGAGCAATAGCTCACTAGCAGGAGTCAGCATGAAACTTATTAACTCGATTGGACCTAACCCCAAGGTCGTCCGCATGTATATGGCAGAACGAGGCATCAGTCTTGAGACGCTCGACATCGACTTAGTGGCTGGTGAGAATCGCCAGCCCGATTATCTTTCGAAAAACCCCAGTGGGACCACACCGGCCTTACAGCTGGATGACGGTAGCTTTGTCGCCGAGATCACTGTGATTTGTGAGTACTTGGATGATAAGAATGGCAACTCAGACCTGATCGGCACCACGGCCGAGGCCCGCGCCGAGACCCGCATGTGGGGTCGTCGAATCGATCTGCAAATTATGGAAAATGTGGCAAATGGTTTTCGATACTCAGAAGGGCTGGCCATGTTCAAGGATCGATTGCGGACTATCCCTCACGCGGCTGACGACTTGAAGATCCTGGCGCAGGAACGGCTTACTTGGCTTGATCAGCAAATGGCCGGTAAGCAGTTCGTTTGCGGCGATCGGTTCACCTTGGCCGATATTATGCTGTATTGCTTCTTGGAGTTTGGTGTTCAGGTTGGCCAGCCATTGAATGCAGCTAACAAAAATATCAGTGCCTGGTACGAGCGAGTTGCAGCCCGGCCGAGCGCTGCTGCGTAAGCGCTGTCAGTTGCTTGCATGGCAACGGTGATGTGCACCGTTGCCATCGCGCGGGACTCTTTGGACTCGCGAGTAGTATTTCCCGCCTCACGACAGGCTTTGTTAGCCCCTTTGTTAGAACGTTTGCCAGGCCCTTTGCAACAGCTTTTGCAGCAACCTTTGCAGTACGCCTGACGAACAGCCATAAAGTTTTCACAGTATGCCCGATATCGTTTAGGCTGCGTGGCATGCCTGTGTTGTCGTCAAATGCTTGGCTCATTACAGACTGTAATACAAGATTTAATGTTGGGGCTGCAGGTCACCTTGTGTCGACAGTCTCACTTGCGATGGGTGCAAAAGACAATCTTGAGGTGCACAGTGCAGCCACGCACTTAAGGAGTACGCTAGATGACTAAAAGCATTGATTTCTATTGGGATCTGGGCAGCACGAATACCTATTTTGCACTCAAACTGATCCTGCCTTTGGCGGCTCGGTATGACGCGCAGATCAATTGGCATGCCTTTAATCTTGGTCATGTGTTTCAGTCGAATCGTTATGTGCTGATGGATGAACCCAAAGCCAAGCTACGAAACCGCCGGGATGATCTGATGCGCTGGGCCAAGCGTTATGATCTGCCCTTCAGGATGCCGGATCAATTTCCGATCAAGACCAGTCGCGCATTGAAGGGGGCCATCGCCATGCGCCAGTGGGGTCTGGAGCAGGCATTTATCGAGGCGATTTTTTCAGCCTACTGGGAACAGAATATCGGCACCATCGGCGAGTACAGTGTGCTGCGTGGTATCGCGGAAGACTTGGGCGTTGATCCAATAGCCTTCGAGGTTGCTTGCGAAAGCCAAGTGGTGCGCGAGGCGCTAATCGAATCGTCAGATTCAGCCCTGGCTCGCGGCGTCTTCGGCGCCCCGTCGATTATGATTGACGACACGCTGTACTGGGGCAAAGACCGAATGGAGTTTGTCGAGGCTCAGCTTGCGGCTGCCGGCTAGGGCTTAGTGCTGTAGCTCAATGAAGCCGTCGCGGTTGGGCATTGGAATGTCGGCCAGGGTGCTGTTGCTAACAACGTCGCTGCGTTTGACGATACCGTTGAGATACAACACATAGGCAGTGGCCCCATAGACCTCGTCGACAGACAGCGACTTTTCTTCGTTGTAGGGCATAGCTCGCGCGATATAGTCATACAGCGTCGGCGCGTAAGGCCAATAGCTGCCAACGGTTTTGAGTGGCTGGGCCGTGGCTAAGGTACCGATGCCACCCGCCAGTTGATTGCCTGCGAGTTTGCCGTCTAGGCCGTGGCACGCCGCGCAACGCGCGTTAAAGACCTGCTCGCCTTGTTCGACGCTGGCTTGGCCTAGGGGCAATCCCGAACCGTTCCCTGAGACGATAGTCCCCTGATAGTCGGGTGCGAGCCGGCCGAGCCTGGGCTGCATGTTGTGGCCATCGAGCGCGGGTTGGGCGAGGGCGCTTGCCGACAGCGCCACCAAAACTATGCTTGTTGTTGCGCATCGAGGTACGAACGTCTTATACGTAAACATTTTTAACCACTCCTGCGTTTGACACGTGCCAGCTTTGAATCCCGTTGTAGTGGTAAAAGCCCGCTGCTGAATAGCGTGCCAGTGCGACCGTGCGGGTAGGCTGGATATTGCCTTGAGTATCTGTCGCACGGCTTTGCAGAATGCTGCTTTGACCCACCCAGCGCCAGGGCAGGCGAAATCGCGTGAGCGCCATAGGTCGGGCATCCGATTGCAGCACAGCGGGCTCCCAGGTCACGCCGCCATCGGCGCTGATCTCGACACCTCGAATCGCCCCCGCGCCGGACCAGGCCAGACCGGAGACTTCATAAATACCTTTTCGGTTCAGGGTCATTTTGCCAGAAGGAGAGGTAATCAACGATTTGACCCCCATGGCCAGTGAAAACATCTCGGCCTGGCCATTGGCCAACAGGTCGGTGTACTTCGCGGTTTCATCCCGGGTATAGGCAGGCATCGCTTGGACCTTGAGGCTCTGTAACCATTTGACGCTGATATTGCCCTCACTGCCCGGCACGAACAAGCGCATGGGATAACCCTGAGCGGGTCGAAGGGGCTCACCATTCTGGTACAGGGCGACCATGACATTATCTAAGGCCAGGGCCATCGGCAGGCTGCGGGTCATACCCGCTGCATCGGCGCCCTCGGCAATGACCCAACGCGCGGCTGAATCGACCCCAGCCTCGTCGAGCAGATAGTGTAGTGGCACGCCAGTCCATTCGGCGCCTGAGACCAAGCCATTGAGGGAGCCTGCGGTCAAATCTAACGGTTGGTTAAGGGTGTTGCGAAAGCTATTGCCAGAGCACTCCAGAAAGTATTGATGGGTTTCCATCGGGTAGGCCAGCAGATCCTCGTAACTGAACTGGAGTTGCTGGCGGACATCACCAAAGATAGTGAGCGTATGCAGGGCTGGGTCGATAGCGGGTATACCACTGTGATGCCGTTCAAAATGCAGGCTATTAGGTGTGATGGTGCCATTGAGATCTTGCAACGGCGTGGATGATGAGCCGGCTGCCTGGCCGAGTGGATGGCCGCCGGTCTGTTCGCGCTTGAGTCGCGCGAAGGGCGACGGTTGGCCGTACTCACCTTGAGGTTCGCCAGCGTGGGTCATCCAGTCTTGGCTGGCCCTGGCGGGCACGACAAAGCTGCCCGCCAAACCCAGGGCAGAGGCTTTTAATACGGCGCGCCGAGGGAGTAAGCCGCCCTTGATGAGCTGATTAATCGAGTCCTTGTCCATTCGCTGAGCCTCGCCTGCTGTATCTTGTGTTGTAGGGAAACTAAACCAGTGGCTGATCGATAGCAAAGAAATTTGCTGCAGCTGGCATAATGGCCTGCGGTTAGAGCTTAAAGACCCAGATCAAAAGAGGTTGGATGACCAGGGCCAGCATAAACCCGCCATAGAGGTCGCGGTCGTAGCCGAAATTAAGGCTAAAGTCCGCCGGCATATTCGCGTTCAACGACAAGATGATCACCATCGCCATGATAATAGTCGCGCGACCATTAACACATAACGTGCAGGCGATGGCGCCGCTGAGAATCAGCCCTAGGTTATTTGAAAATCCGAGGCGGGCAATCAGGTTGTCATCCAGATTGATGCCGAGCGTGACCACAAACAGTAGGAATAAAATGCCAATACGAGCAAAAATAAGGACTGTCATGTCGACTCCTCACATGAATCTTGGTGGGTGAGGCAATTTTAGAACGCCCTGTGGTGAATTTGTGCTTGGGTGTTCCAAGTTGTGACCAAGTTCACCTGAATTACTGCTTGGCAGTCGTACCGGTGCGATCGGGCAAATCAGCGAGTCGGTATTAAAATTTGAGTGCCGATATGTTGATGCGCCGCATAGTCTCTGTTGCTATCATCCGCGCTATTATTCAGCTTGTTGATTGTGCCTCGAGCCTACGTTATGAGTGAACTACAAGAGTTGCCTGTCATCCACTTCGCGATCGCCGAGTGGCATTTGCTCATCGAACACCTGTTCAGCGTTCAGACCGGAATCGAGTTCGGTATCGTTGTTTTCGTCGGTTTGGTCGCTCGTCTCGCTGCTGGCTATCACCGACCGAAGCTGCTTGCCCAAGCCGAAGTGCATCAGAATAACCAAGCGCTGTATCGACTGCTGTCGGCTGTCGTGGTGGTATTGGCCCCGCTTTATTGGCTGGTGTTGCAGTGGCTGTGTAACGGGTTGGCCCAACAGTTCGGTTTTGAGCCAGGATTAATGCGGGTGACCGCCAGTCTGCTGTCTGCGTGGGTCATTATTCGAATTGCTACTACGTTCATTTATCGTCCGCTCCTGGGTCGAATGGTGGCCGTCATTGCTTGGACAGTGGCGGCATTGAATATCGTGGGTTGGCTCGGTCAGTCAATCGATCTGCTGAATCATGTCGGCGTCGACTTTGGTCAGGTTCGTATTTCGTTGTTTACGGTCATTAAGGGAATGTTCGCTCTCGGCGTTCTTCTGTGGGTCTCTAATGTGCTCGCGACCTTCTTCGAAAATCGGATTAAGGCGATCCCTGACCTGACACCGTCGGTTCAAGAACTGTTTGCCAAGCTGTTCAAGATCACGGTGATGTTCATCGCGGTGGTCGCGGCGATCAGTGCTGTGGGTATTGACCTGACGGCGTTTGCAGTGATCGGTGGTGCGGTGGGTGTCGGCATTGGTTTGGGGTTGCAGAAGATCGTTGCCAATCTGATCAGCGGCATTATCTTGCTGATGGATAAGTCAATTAAGCCAGGTGATGTGATTGCGGTGGCCGACTATTACGGGCGGGTAGACTCGCTCGGGGCGCGTTATGTGTCTGTGACCACGCGAGACGGTATAGAGCACTTGATCCCGAACGAAGACCTGATCGTCAATCGAGTCGAGAACTGGTCACACAGCAATAACCTCTATCGAATTCGGTTGCCGATCGGCGTTCACTATAAGTCGGATGTCAAACAAGCCATGGCGCTTTGTGTCGAGGCTGCCAGAGGCGCTAAACGGGTGCTCAAGGAACCAGGGCCTGTGTGCCTGCTGCGCCGGTTTGGCGATAGTTCGGTGGATTTGGAAGTTCGTTACTGGATTGATGACCCCATGAATGGCCGGGCCAATTTAAACAGTGAAATTCTGCTTGGCATCTGGGACAGCTTTAAAGCGCACAGCATCGAAATTCCCTATCCGCAACGAGATCTGCATCTGCGGCGCCCGGACTGGAGCGAAGTCGAGAAGCACTTGCCCACGGCCGAGTAGGTTGTGCCGTTTTTCTAACGGCTGTTTAAGGCAAGCAGCATTGCTAGTGGCGATCCTTAAAAAAAGCCAATATTCGGTCTGAGCGATCAAAGCTGTTCACCACTTTCGGCCCGCCAGTGCTATATTCCGCGCTCGTTCAATCGTTGTTGACTATGGATAGGAAATCTTCCGTGACAGGCAAGCAAAAAGTAATTGAGATTGGTGGGACGCTGGTGAAACCGGGCGAGAGGAAGCTGGTGGAATTACCCGTCGCGAACCTTTATACCAATACCGGGATGCATCTGCCGGTCCATGTGATCAACGGTCGAGTTCCCGGTCCTACATTGTTTATTAGCGCAGCGATTCATGGCGATGAACTCAATGGGGTAGAAATTATCCGCCGTCTCTTGACCCGCAGACGATTCGAACGGTTGAAGGGCTGCTTGATTTGCATACCTGTGATTAATAGCTTTGGTATGCTCCAGCATTCTCGCTATTCCCCCGATGGCCGTGATCTTAATCGGTCGTTTCCAGGTTCAGAGCGAGGCTCTCTGACAGCACGCTTATGTCATATATTTTTAGAACAGGTTGTTAAAAAATGTGACTATGGGATCGATCTGCATACGGGTGCCCAGCATCGATCGAATCTGCCGCAGATACGTGGCAATCTTGATGACGAGCAGATCGCCGAGCTAGCATCATCGTTTGGTGTTCCTGTGTTGCTGAATGCTAATGAGCGTGATGGTTCGCTGCGTCAGGTGGCGACCGAGAACAATGTCAAAGTGCTGCTGTATGAAGCCGGTGAGGCCCTGCGGTACGATGAAGTGTCTATCAAAGTGGGGGTTGCTGGCATTCTCAATGTCATGCGTAAGCTGGGTATGATCGTCGCGACACGCCGCAAAAAACCTCTGCCCGAACCCTTTGTTGCGCGCAGTAGTCGTTGGCTACGAGCGCCGGATAGCGGGTCGTTTCAGGCAAAAGTGGGCCTGGGTGACCGCGTCAACAAGGGTGATCTGATCGGCACCGTGTTTGACCCGACGAATATCTTCAGCGGCTTCAGTGCGCGGTTGGTGTCGCCGTTTGATGGTATTGTCATTGGCCAGTCGAGAATTCCGCTGGTGAATGAAGGTGATGCGTTAGTTCATTTAGCCCGGTTCGAGGCAGACATGGCTGAAGTCGCCGCGGAGATGGATGTCTTTCATGAGGCCTATGGAACGGACGAGTTACGCTAGTGAAGTCTCAGTAGACGATTTTTTCGGCCTGCCTGCGTTGCATTATTCGGCTTAAGCCATTATTTTAGCTGCTGATTTTTCAGCTGAGTACGATCTATGTTTCAGGGTCTGCAATTTGAACCGGTAAAGCTTCCACAGAGCAGTGTCGCATTGAGGGCCGAGGTCAGAGCCTTCGTTGAAGGTGAGTTGGCGGCTGATTACTTGCGTAACTCAGACTTTAATGCCGGTGAGTCTGCTGAATTTAGTCAGCGTCTAGGCCAGCAGGGCTGGATTGGCATGACTTGGCCCAAACAATATGGTGGTGCGGAGCGGTCCTTTTTAGATCGCTATGTGGTGACCGAAGAGCTACTGGCCGCCGGTGCACCGGTGGGCGCACACTGGATCGCTGACCGCCAGAGCGGTGGGCAGCTATTAAAATTTGGTACCGAGGCCCAGCGGCTTGAATATCTGCCGCGCATCGTCCGTGGCGAGTGTTATTTTTCCATTGGCATGAGCGAGCCCGATACGGGCTCTGATTTGGCCTCTGTGCGCACCAGTGCTGTCAAAGTGGACGGCGGCTGGTGCCTCAATGGCAGCAAAATTTGGTCGAGTGGCGCGCACATGAACCACTACATGATCGCCTTAGTGCGCACAGAGGCACAGTCGTCGAATCGCCATGCGGGTTTGAGCCAGTTTATCGTTGATTTGCACGATCCGAATGTCACGGTCAAGGGCATTCTTAACCTGGCGGGCGACAGTGACTTTAATCACGTGTTTTTTGATGACGTGTTTGTGCCTGATGCGAATATTATCGGTACGCCGGGCAATGGTTGGGAGCAAGTGGTCAGTGAGCTGGGTTACGAGCGCAGCGGGCCCGAACGTTTTCTGAGTGCATTCCGAGTCTTGGTCGAGTTTATTCGTGAAGTGGGTGATAACCCGACTGCGGCGCAATTGGCTTTGATTGGACGTTTATTGGCCAATTTGGTAACCCTGCGAAGAATGTCCATATCCGTCGCGGGGATGCTCGAGGCGGGTAAGACCCCCATTACTGAGGCCGCGCTGATTAAGGATCTGGGCAATACCTATGAACGCCTTGTGCCAGAGTTAATTCGAGTCCTGGCGCCGGCCAAAACCTCGCAACGATTCCAGAACACCTTGCATCAATGCATTCTCCACGCGCCGTCTTTTACCCTGCGCGGTGGTACACGGGAAATTCTGCGGGGCGTTATAGCCCGCGGGCTTGGTCTGCGATAAGGAGCGGCTGATGAATGAGCAACAATTAGTTACGGATACGATTCGACGCATCTTGCAAGACAAGTGCACAAAAGCCACTGTCGACGCCGCTGAGGCTGGCGTCTGGCCAGCAGCGTTATGGCAAACCCTCGAAGACAATGGCCTGACCCTCGCGGGAATCAGTGAGGCCAGCGGTGGTACGGGTGGAGAATTAGCGGCGTCGTTGCTGATTATTCGCGAGGCGGCCAGTGTGGGAACGCCGTTGCCTTTGGCCGAGACCTTTATCGCAGCGAGGCTCTGTGAACTTGTGGGCGCGCAGATGCCGCCAGGTCCAGTGACTGTGTCAGGTTCAACGTTTACGCTGACCCAGGAAGGGGCGGGTTATCGCCTGCAGGGGCAGGCGGAAGGCGTGGCTTTTGCGAACCAGTGCAGCACGTTGATCGTCGTCGCTAATGATGCGTCGGGCGCTTATCTGTGCCTCGTGCCTCTGGCAGAGATCAGCCAAACGGTGACGCAGACCATGGCCGGGGAACCTCAATCGGACTTCTCGATCAATTGCCTGCTGCCTGCNGACGCGGTATTTGGGAGTACTGAGGATCTCGCCGCCCAATTGTGGTGTCTGGGTGCAGCGACTCGGTCGGTGATGATGGCTGGTGCGATGACCTCGATTCTTGAGCAATCGGTGCAGTACGCGATGGAGCGTCAGCAGTTTGGGCGACCCATCGCCCAGTTCCAAGCGATTCAGCAGCAGCTGGCGGTGCTGGCAGGAGAGGTGGCGGCCTGTCAGCGAGCGGCAGAGTCTTTGAATGAGGCCCTGGTGCCGTTGAATGAGTTTGATATCGCCATTGCCAAGGCGCGTATTAGTGAAGCCGTTGGCTCTGCCACTGACATCGCCCACCAGGTGCACGGCGCCATGGGCTATACCATGGAACACAGCTTGAACTTGCGGACTCGGCGATTGTGGTGCTGGCGTGATGAATACGGTAACGAGGACTACTGGCAGCAGTCAATCGGCCGCTATGTGGTCGCCCAGGGTGCTGATAATACGTGGAAAACCATTACTGACGCGGGTTAGTGCTGCTGCCGGGGGCTGCTATTCGTTGCCGGCTGTTCGTTGCCGGCTATTTGCTGCCGGCAACAGCTGTCCAGGGATCAGGCTCGCGCTAGGCGATAGTCTGCGGTCAGGCTCACTTCTGGCTCGGAACTAATGATCTGACCCGTCGCCACCAGACGTGCCATGGCGGCGAGCACGGAGCGGGCCGCCGCGCCATACAGGCTCTTGTCTGTCTCGGTATACATCACCGGTACCATATCAGTGATCTTTGAGTAGCCTTGCGTTACACAATCCAGAATCTGCTGCTCCCGCTCCAAGCGGTGGGCGATAAAGGCGCGGACATAATCTTTAACATTGCTGATACTCGTGCCATGGGTGGGCCAGTAGATTTCGTCATCGCGAGTCAAAAGCAATTCCAGGCTGTTCATATACTGGGTCATGTCGCCATCAGGGGGGCCGATGACGCTGGTTGACCAGCCCATGACATGGTCGCCGGTAAACAGCGCCTTTTCCTCAAGCAGGGCAAAGCATACATGATTGGAGGTATGTCCCGGCGTGTAGACACACTCGACGGTCCAGCCGTCGCCTTTGATGATGTCACCATGAGCGATCACCACATCCGGCACGAAATCCATNTCGCCNCCTTCCTCAACCATGACGCCCTGATCACGCTTGCTGGCGCCGTGTGGACCATAACCATAGGTTTTTGTNNCCCAATAGTCTTTCAGAGGTGCGGCGGCAGGAGAGTGGTCAAAGTGGGTGTGAGTAATCAGGATATGGGTCACAGTTTCGCCCTGCAGACAGGTCTTAAGCGCCTCGATATGTTCCTCCAGCATGGGGCCGGGGTCAATCACGGCGACGTTACCGCGACCGATGATATAGGTGCCGGTGCCGCGAAATGTAAAGCCGCTGGGATTGCGCGCCGTGACTCGACGGACCAGTGGCGATAATTCTTCCAGTTGGGCGTACTCGTAAGGGTATTGATAGGTAAAGGGTATTTTGGTGGCCATGGCATGAGTCACTTATTGGTCAATGTCTATATTTTTCGCGGCGGCAGGCCAGAGCCCAGCCACCGACTATAAGGTTGGCTTCGAGCATAGCAGAATGAAGACGATATGACAGGCGCTGAAAAAGCTTTTATTATGGCCTGTTTCGCCATTGGACATGTATGCAAAAAGAACAAAGCGAACAAGCAGAAGTGGTTCCACCAATGAGCCTGGAGGCGTTGATTGGCCTGCTGGAGCTCGAGCCTATTGAGGTCAATCTATTCCGCGGACAGACATTGGGCGGTGGCTTTGTCTTCGGTGGCCAGGTTCTCGGTCAAGCCCTGATCGCAGCCGCGCGTACCGTCGATGCCGACCGGTTGCCGCATTCATTACATGGTTATTTTTTGCGCCCTGGTAATTCTGAGGTGCCGATCCTGTTTGAGGTCGACAGGATTCGGGATGGCAAGAGTTTTACCACTCGGCGGGTTGTCGCGATCCAGAATGGCAAAGCTATCTTCAATATGGCCGTGTCGTTTCAAGGGCAAGAGCAAGGTTTCGAGCACCAGGCCGATATGCCCATCGTCTCAACTCCCGAGGGGATACCGAGCGATCGAGAACGCTGGGATGCGCTGCGTAAGCTGCGTCCTGAGTTGGCCAACATGGGTGGTCGTTGGCGTTGGCCGATCGAGACTCGGCACATCGAGTGGAGCGACCCGTTTGACCAGAAGGCACATCCGCCATTCCAGCATGTCTGGGTCAAAGCCATGGGCCTGGTAGGTGATGACCAAGTGATGCAGCGGGCGTTGCTCGCCTTTGCATCAGATATGGGTTTTATGAGCACCACGATGCGGCCTCACGCTGAGGCCGGGTTTGATCAGGTGCAGGGCGCGAGTCTGGATCACGCGATCTGGTTTCATGACCATATAGATATGAGCGAATGGCATCTATATGAAAATGTCAGTACATGGGCCGGTGACGCTCGAGGTTATGTACGGGGCAGTTTTTATACAGAGACCGGACGACTGGTTGCATCGACGACCCAGGAGTGCCTGATTCGGCCGCGGCCAACAAAAAATAAATGAGCGAGGTAGTTGCCGGCCATCGACTGTCTTCCGCCAGTCAGGTGGTTGGTGTGCCCGACTCAGCCTAGAGTGCAGTACAGTGAACCCATTTTAAACGATGGGGAGTACAACCTATGAGCGCTGAACAGGCCTCGTTCAAGCGGTTGATCGATATTGGTATCGCGCTCTCTGCCGAGAAAAATCCGGCGCGACTAATGGAGACGATCCTCCTCGAAGCCAAGGCGATTGGCCAGGCAGATGCCGGCAGTTTGTATATTCGTACCAAGCAGGATCAACTCGAGTTCGTCATTGTCAGGACTGATTCATTAGGCTTTGCTGAGGGTGGTACAACAGGCGTGCCCATTTCCATGTCGCCGGTAGGCATGTACCACCAGAACTCTGCCGGTCAGCGTGTCGAGAACCACAGTAATATTGTTAGTGAAGCCGCGCTTACGGGTAAAACCATCAATATTATTGATGCCTACAGTTCCACTGCGTTTAAGTTTACCGGCACCAAGAAATTCGATAGAGGCACAGGCTACCGGTCGAAATCGTTTTTGACGATTCCCTTAAAAAATGCTCAAAATTATGTGATTGGCGTATTGCAGCTCATAAACTCCATAGATCCACAAACCGGCAATGTTGTGCCTTTTGGGCGTGATATCGAGCCACTGGTTGAGGCGCTCGCATCCCAGGCTGCGGTGGCGCTGGAAAATCAGAATTTAATTCAGTCACAAAAACATCTGCTTGACTCGTTTGTCAGGTTGATGGCGGGGACTGTTGATGCCAAGTCACCGTATACCGCGGGTCACTGCCAGCGTGTGCCGGTACTGACCGAGATGCTGACCCAAGCTGCCTGCGATTCCGTTAAAGCGCCTTTTACAGATTTCTCATTAAACGAAGAGCAGTGGTATGAGCTACATATTGCCGCCTGGCTGCATGATTGCGGTAAGGTGACAACGCCCGAATACGTCGTCGACAAGGCGACCAAGTTGGAGACCATCACTGACCGGTTGCACGAAATACGCATGCGCTTTGAAGTCGTCAAACGCGAGGCGGTGATTGATTGCCAGCAGAAGATGTTGGCTGGTGCGAGCAATGGGGGTGAGCTCAAACAGGCTTTAGATGAACGTCTGCGTTCACTTGATAACGATTTCGAATTTGTCGCCGAGTGTAATCGTGGCGGTGAATTTATGGATGATGAGCGCATTCAGAGGCTGCAGCAGATTGCCGGGATCCAATGGACGCGTACCCTGAACGATCGACTGGGTATTGCTCAGGAGGAATTGAACCGCAGGTCACAACTGCCTGAAGCAAGCCTGCCGGTGAAAGAGGATCTGTTGGCCGATAGAGCCGACCATATCATCGCCCACGATACCGTCGTCTATTCTGCCGATCCGCTTAACCCTTATGGGTTTCAAGTGGAGGTGCCACCCCACAAATATAACCTGGGTGAAGTCTATAACTTGAGTATTGCTCGAGGTACCTTGACTGCTGAAGAGCGTTTCAAAATTAATGACCATATCGTTCAGACCATTGTCATGCTTGAAAGTCTGCCTTTTCCACAGCATATGGAAGGTGTACCAGAGATTGCCGGTGGTCATCACGAAAAAATGGATGGCACCGGTTATCCGAAAAAACTAAAGGGTACGGAGATGTCTGTGCCAGCAAGGATCATGGCTATCGCGGATGTCTTTGAGGCGCTGACCGCTGCTGACCGGCCGTATAAGAAAGCCAAAACATTAAGCGAGAGCATCCATATCATGGCCAGTATGGTTAAGGACCACCACCTCGATGGTGAGTTGTTCAAGCTCTTTCTCGAAAGCGGTGTGTATCGTGATTATGCGGCCAAGTATTTAGAGTCTGATCAGCTGGATGATATTTGTCTCGACGATTATCTGGCCGCCGGCTAAATGCCGCGGCAAACGGCGGTCTGTTTCAAGACTCGACTAATGTTTCAAGGTGGACTCGTACGCAGTCGCCTAACGCCTTGAGATGATATCCGCCTTCCAGAGTTGAGATGATGCGACCATTGCAGTGTTGTTTGGCCAGGTCTTTGATTAACTGAGTGACCCAACGATAGTCATCTACCTCGAGTTCTATCTGGGCTAACGGATCGTCTTTGTGGGCGTCAAAGCCAGCGGAGATAAATATCAGGTCTGGCTGATGCCGGTTTACTGCCGGCAGCCATTGGTCTTCAATCAATTGCCTGAAGCTGGCGCTACAAGTCCCGGGGGCGAGCGGTGTAGCAACGATATGGCTGTTTTCATAATCGAGATAGCGGTTGGGGTAGTAGTCTTCCTGAAAGCTGGAGCACACCAGCACGCGGTCATCATCTTTGAAGATATCGACTGTGCCATTGCAGTGGTGCACATCGAAGTCAAGAATCGCGACCCGCCGGATATCTGCATGCGCAAGGGCGGTGATGGCGCCGAGGGCGATGTTATTAAAAAAGCAGAAGCCCATTGCCTCGTTAATTTCAGCGTGGTGGCCGGGTGGTCGGATGGCGCAGAAAACCTGGTCGGCCTCGCCGGCCAGCACCACTCGAGTCGCTTCAATACAAGCCCCTGCAGCGAGCCTGGCGGCGTGCATTGTGCCCGGACTCATATAGGTATCCTGATCGACCATGATATGCCCGGTTAAGGGTTCCAGGTTCTGTAATTGCTCTATCAGCGCGAGTGGGTGGGCCAGGGTTAACTGAGCATCCGTGGCGGGTGTGGCCAATCGCTGGGTTATTGAAGCAAGGGTTGGGCTGGCATTGATCGCAGCCATGACTGAGCGCAGACGGTCCGGGCTTTCGGCGTGCTCGGTCAAGACGTGATGGAGGCAATCAGGGTGGGTCATCAACAACGTGCGAGAGTCGGTCATGATCTGAGTTCACTGGGTGTCTGGGTGCGGCCGTTATGACTTAGCTGCAAGGTGGTTTTGTCAGCGCCTATTGTAGCGAAGTTGTGGGCCAGGTCGAAATAGAGTTTCATCGTATTTGTTGTTCTGTCACACTCCCGGGCTGTGGAAAAAACGAGTTGTCGCTGATGTTAAAGGTTGTCAAGTTTGCCCGTAGCTCCTGCCTTGGGCTGGTGTTTGGCGTTGCGCTGGGTTTCCTGCCGCTGAGCTCGCAGGCAGTGGCGGTAGATTTTGCGAGCCAAACCATCACCATCGCCTTGACGCAAGAGCCACCCAATCTGGATACCGTCAGAACCACGGATACGGTAAGTTTTTTTGTGATCGGCCATACCCAGGAAGGTTTGGTGCGTTATGACCGGCGTGGACAAACGGCGCCGGGTGTTGCCAGTAGCTGGGTGATCAGTGATTCGAGTATCGACTTTAGGTTGCGCGAGGATGCGCGCTGGAGTGATGGCACGCCAGTGCTTGCTGAGGATTTTGTATACGCCTGGCGGTTGCTGGTGGACCCGACTACCGCCGCCGCCTATGCCTCGATTATGTTTCCCATCAAGAATGCGGAGCAGATTCAACGTGGTGAATTGCCCGTCTCCGAGCTCGGTATCGAGGCCTTGGGGCCGCATTCGCTGCGGGTTTCGTTGGAGCGACCCTGTGGCTATTGCGTCAGCCTGATGGCGCACGCGGCTTTTTTTCCGATCAAGCAAGCATTTCGTGAGCGCCTGGGCGAGGTCTATGCGGCCGAGGCCGCCAATCTGTTGTACAACGGGCCCTTTTTAATTGAGTCCTGGACCCACGGTGCGGCGCTTAAATTGGTCAAAAATCCCCGGTACTGGAATCGAACAGCGATTACGCTGAACGGGATTAACATTGATTACATTACAGAAGACAATCGAACCCGACTTAATCTGTTTCGTGATGGTCGAATCGCCCTGGCACGCCTGGGCGCCGAGACCGTTGCGGATGCAGCAAGCCAGGGAATGCGCCTGCGCACCTTTGCTTCTGGTGGCATGTCTTATTTGCGGTTGAATGTCGGTGAAGATCGACCCTTGGCGGAACTCAAGTTACGGCGGGCGATTCAATTGATCTTTGATTCTGATGAGTTCGTCAATAAAGTGATTGGCATACCTGGATATAAGCCCGCTTACAGCTTTTTTCCAAGTTGGTTGCCCGGTGCCGAGGACAAGTTTGCGCGAGAGTACCCGTTGCTGAAGCAGCCAGTGAATATCGCTCTGGCCCGGCAATTGATCGCTGAGATCCAACAGGCGAACGGCGAGTTACCGTCAATGACCCTGTTGACGGTGGCGTCGCCAACGGGCGCCAAGGTTGCCGAGTATTTACAAGGCATTATGGGGCAGGGGTTAGGGCTGTCGATTAAAGTGGACCAACAAACCTTTAAGCAATACCTGATGAAAGCCGAAAGTGGTGAGTTTGATATGGCGCTGGCGAGCTGGTACCCGGATTTCAATGATGTGGTGACCTACGCCGACCTGCTCGCCAGTTGGAATGCGAATAATCGTGGCCATTATGCGAATCCTGACTATGACCAGTGGCTGAGTGTGCTGCAGCGGGCTGTTGATAAAACCGAGCGAATGGTTGCCGCGGCACGACTACAGACGATCATTGCCGAAGACGTGCCATTAATACCGATGGCGGAAACGGGTTCAGCCTACCTGCAGCATGGCAAGTTGCGGGGCGTGGTGCGCCAGGTGCTGGGTGCGGATCCTGATTATACCGCAGCGCGCATCGTGCCTTAGGCGTCATTGCCGCGCAGATCTTTGACGAAGGCTCTGGACTCGTCGATGGCTTTTTGCATGGCGTTGATGAGCGTGCCGACGTCGGCGTCGACAGTCGCCAATTCACCTTTTAGAGACGCTATGGCGCGACTATTGAGGTTGTGTTTTAGATACAGCACGTGGTCCTGCAAACTCGCCAGAACCGGTTTGATAGTCTGCTCTGTTCGACGCATGGCTGCCATCAGCCGTTCATAGCGACGCCTTGTGTCGGTCAATTGCCGCGCGCTGTCGCGGCGAAGATTGGCGTTAGTATATAAGGTGAGTTCTGTGGTCCATTCATCGAACAATGCCTCGGCAACGGATTCAACACTGTCGATTCGATCATGGATCGTCTCGGTAGCGTTGATGCTGGCTTTATATTCGTCGTTGAGTTTGTTGTAGAGAGTTTCAAGTTCGCCGCCATCAAAGTTAACCACGTAACGAAATTGTTGTAGGGCATTTTCAAACTGTTGCTGGCCGGTTTCTTGAGATTCCTGGGCAGCTTCGATCCGATCAATGAGAATCTCCCGTTTATGGATCCCAACTTTCTCCATGGTGTCATAGTAAGTGCTTTCACAGGCGCTAAGGATGAAGACTGTGGCTATCAACATTATTTTGGCGCGGTGGCCGTATAAACCACTCATAGATCGTCCTGATGCTTGATCGCATCGACGATCTTGTCAGTGCGCTTATCAGCGAGATAGCTGTGGACTACCAGCAGGGCGTGGATAGCGCCTGGTACATAGAAACACAGCGTGAGGATAATATTGATGAGGCCTTGGATTGGCTTGCCACATAAAAATACCGCGACGGGTGGTAAGAGTAGAGCCAGCAGGTAACGCATGGATGTTGTCCTCGTTGAGTCGGTGTCAGTGCATTCACCCATAGGGCAGCCAAGGCCTTTGCTATGGTGTTATGTTGTCACAAGACTAATCAATAACGACGCATCAACAAAGTATCGTCCGTATATGAGTTACCCGTAATTTTTCGATCCTGGGCGCGCTCATCAGCATGTAATCGCAAGTTTGGCAAATTCTGCAGGGGGTGTCAGCTGGTTTGGTAGCTGGTCAGACCACCGGCATAAAACACGGCCATGCCGGCGGCTGGCGCAGCACCAGCGTTGTCGTGTTTCAGCTGGGGCCTGGGCTTAGGTTGCTTGGATTGCTTAGATTGCTTAGATTGCTTAGATTGCTTAGATTGCNNNGNTCTGGGCTTAGATTGCTTAGCTTACGTCGCTTACGTTGGTTACGCCGGTGAATCCGAGCGCCCCGAATCCTGTCGACCGGAGCAGGCTCAGCTTCGAGTTTGGTGGTTAAGCGTCGTTTTCCAGAAATTCAACCACTTCAAGCTGAAACCCAGAAATCGCATTATAGTGGCTAGGGGCGCTGAGCACGCGCATCTTGCCGACGCCGATATCGCGCAGAATCTGGGAACCCGTACCAATCACTCGAAATACCCCCGACTCGGTGTTAACCCGCTGCAGTTGCGGCATTTCCGGGTAGGCGTGGATCTGCTCTAGTTCCTCAAATTTGTAATGCTCCTGGTCAACAACGACGACAACGCCTTTACCTTCGGCGGCAATGCGGGTTAAAGAGTCGGTCAGTGACCATGATTTTTTGAAGCCGGGTCGTATTGTGCCTAGCACGTCTCTCAAGGTATTAATGGTTTGTACTCGCACCAGACAGGGTTCATCTTCCTTAATTTCGCCCATGACTAGCGCGTAATGGATGCTGTCTGAGATGCTGTCGGTGTAGGTCCTCAGAGTGAATTCGCCGGCGGCAGTGTTGATTGGCTTCTCGCTTTCGAGATTAATAGTTTTGTCATTGATAGTGCGGTATTGAATCAAATCGGCAATGGTGCCCAGTTTGATGCCGTGTTTTGCCGCAAATATTTCCAGTTCTGGTCGTTTGGCCATGGTGCCGTCTTCATTCATGACTTCGACAATCACTGCGGCCGGCTCGTAGCCGGCCATGCGCGCGAGGTCACAGCCGGCTTCCGTATGTCCCGCGCGGGTCAGGACACCGCCGGGTTTCGCGATCAGGGGGAAAATATGTCCTGGCATGACCAGATCGTTCGGTACCGCGTGTTTAGCAACCGCCGTGCGCACTGTATGGGCCCGATCGGCGGCGGAGATGCCTGTGGTGATGCCCTCGGCAGATTCGATAGAGACTGTAAAGTTAGTCTCGTGTAAGGATTTGTTGGTATCGACCATCAAGGGCAGGTTCAGCTGTCGGCCCCGGTCCTCGGTAACCGTCAGGCAGATGAGCCCGCAGGCTTCACGGGCCATCAAGGTGATATGAGCAGCAGTCACGACTTCTGCGGCGATGATCAGGTCGCCCTCATTTTCGCGGTCTTCATCATCCATGATCAAGACCATTTTGCCTTGGCGAAAATCCTCGAGAATCTCTTCGGTAGAACTGATTGCCATGATAACTCCGCAGTTGGTGTAGCTGAGGCGCGATTATACAAGAAATGTGCCGTATAATCTGTCTTCACAGTAACCTTGAATGGTCTTTGGAAAGTGACAGTGATATTGAGTAGGGATCAACTGAAAGTGCGTTTGCAAGCCATTTGCGATGGTCATAGTGTGGCTGATCAGGCACGCATGAAGGTCTACGAGTCGGATGGGCTGACCGCGAAAAAGCAATTGCCCTGGCTAGTACTGCTGCCAGCGACTATCGAGCAAGTGCAGTCAATTATGCAACTGTGCCACGCGCATCAAGTGCCAGTGGTCGCCAGAGGCGCCGGAACCGGGCTCTCGGGCGGTGCCATGCCCCACCATGAGGGTGTGCTGCTGAGCCTGGCACGATTTAATCGAATTCTTGAAGTCGATCAGGTCAACCTGCTGGCCAGAGTCGAGCCGGGCGTGACCAATCTGGCCATCTCAGACCACGTTCGGCCGTTGGGTTTGTTTTATGCCCCTGACCCGTCTTCGCAGATTGCTTGTACGATTGGTGGCAATGTCGCTGAAAATTCTGGTGGCGTGCACTGTCTGAAATATGGATTGACGGTCCATAATGTCCGAAAGCTGGTGATGATTTCGCCCGAGGGTGAGCGCTATGAACTGGGCAGCGAGGCGTTTGATTCGGCCGGATACGATCTGCTGGCGCTGATGCACGGTTCAGAAGGCATGCTGGGTATTGTGGTGGAGGTCACGGTGAAGCTGTTACCGGTGCCGGTGGAAGTGGCGGTGTTGCTTGCTGCCTTTACGGATGTCGGCCAGGCCGCTGAAGCGGTAGGTCAAATTATTGATCATGGTTTGATTCCCGCAGGTTTGGAAATGATGG